>Ga0180217_1000250_pt1 | contig 101528 bp, 90 predicted proteins | sample eDN3rd37CBELigOP_FD_128521 | JGI IMG/M metagenome (GOLD analysis project Ga0180217, IMG submission 128521) | Enriched Organic Plus compost microbial communities from Emeryville, California, USA - eDNA 3rd pass 37_C BE-Lig OP (version 2) (version 2) ... | reverse complement strand
CAGAGAAGTTAAGCCCGATTGCGCAGATGGTACTGCAATACCATGCGGGAGAGTATGTCGCCGCCTTGTTTTTAGTGAAGCCTGTCTTGAAAAAGACAGGCTTTTTTTTTTATACGAGCGGCGCAGTTCGTCCCGATGACTATCGGGACTCGGGTCGCCGCCTTGTTTTAAAAGTCCTTTACATTTCTGTAAAGGACTTTTTTGTTTTACAGATAAATAACTATTTGTGATGAGATTAAGATTACTTGCTTAGACATGTTTCTTTCGTTCGTGAAATTTTTGTTCTGATTCTTCCGGGTAAATATTTCCTTTAAATATTTCTTAAAACAGTATCTATAAAGATATTATAACTATTCTATGCTCAAAAATGGTTAACTTTGTGGCTTTATAAGTTTTAACTTTCTGGGAAAATGCAAAAAAGTTTAAATATAGCTGTTGCCGGAGCCGGTTTGGTGGGAACGCTACTGGCTATATACTTAAAAAAAATCGGACATCATGTTCAGGTTTTTGATAAAAATAAGGATATTAGAGAAATAGAGTTTTCGGGTAAATCAATCAATTTGGCGATATCGACAAGAGGCTGGAAAACGTTGGACGATATTGGTATCGGCGACAGAATCCGCCAGCTTGCTATTCCGATGGATAAACGGGCTATTCATAAAACCGATGGTAGCGTGACGCATCAAAAATATGGCGTTGACGGAGGGAGTATTTATTCGATTTCACGTGGCGGATTGAACCGTATTATGGTAGATATCGCAGAAGAATTTGGCGTTGAATTCAATTTCGAGCATAAAATCTGGGACGTGAACTTGTCTGGGCCAAGTTTGTTTGTCGGTAAGTCAGAGCGAGGTGATTGGAATGAATTACCGTTTGATAAAATATTCGGAGCTGACGGAGCTTTTTCCAAAATCAGAGCCAGAATGCAAAAGCAAAATCGGTTTGATTATTCACAGTATTTTTTGCCATTGGGATATAAAGAATTGAGAATTCCTGCCAACGCCGACGGTACGCATAAAATAGACAAGAACTCTTTCCATATCTGGCCTCATGGTGATTTTATGCTGATTGCTTTGGCGAATGAAGACGGTTCTTTTACCTGTACTTTGTTCATGCCTTTTGAAGGAGAAATATCTTTTGAAAACATCAATACAGAAGAAAAACTACTTCATTTTTTTGCAGAATATTTTCCGGATACTAAAGATTTAATTCCGGAATTGACGACGGATTATTTTAAAAATCCGACAAGTTCGCTGGTAACTACCCAATGCTTTCCGTGGACTTATCAGGATAAAGTTGCTTTGCTTGGTGATGCGGCTCATGCCATCGTGCCTTTTTACGGTCAGGGAATGAATGCCGGTTTTGAGGATATTACCGAAATGTATCAACAAATTCAAAAACATGCTGACGACTGGCAGGCGGTATTTGAAAACTATGAAAATGTCCGTAAACCCAACGGAGATGCTATTGCGGAATTATCTTTCCGTAATTTTATTGAGATGAGTACCAAAACAGCTGATGAAATGTTTTTACTTCAGAAAAAAATAGAAGCCAAGTTCACAGCTCTTTATCCCGGGCGTTGGCTGCCGTTGTATGACCGCGTCACTTTTAGTCTGCGTCCATATACCGAGGCACTTGCTATCGGAGATATGCAGCGTGACGTAATGAACGAAATCATGGCAACTCCGAATATCAGAGAGAAATGGGATACGGAGGAAATTATGCAAAAAATGTATCAATTAACTGAAAATTAATCAATTCAATGAGTTCGATAATAATAAAAACAAGAGAAGAAATAGAATTAATGCGTGAAGCCGCACAGTTGGTCAGTAAAACGTTAGGTATGCTTGCTTCGGAGATAAAGCCCGGCGTAACTACTTTAAAATTAGACCAATTGGCAGAACAATATATCAGAGACCACGGCGGAAAACCTGGCTTTTTGGGATTGTATGACTGTCCGTGTACTTTGCTGACAAGTGTGAACGAACAAATTGTTCACGGATTACCGACCGACCGACCTTTGGAAGACGGCGATATTTTGTCGGCAGATTTAGGGGCGATTGTTCACGAATATTACGGTGATCACGCCTATACGTTTGAAGTTGGTGAAGTAGCGCCGGAAACCAAGAAGTTATTACAAGTCACGAAAGAATCTTTGTATGTCGGGATAAATGAATTCAGAGCAGGGAACCGGGTAGGCGATGTTGGATTTGCCATTCAGACTTATGCAGAAGAAAAAGGATACAGCGTGGTGCGGGAACTGGTTGGGCATGGAATCGGGCGGAAAATGCACGAAGGTCCGGAAATGCCTAATTATGGACGCAGAGGCAAAGGTAAGAAATTTGCAGAAGGAATGACCGTAGCGATTGAACCGATGATTAATATGGGTAAAAAAGAAATCAAACAGTTGAAAGACGGTTGGACAATCGTTACCCGCGACGGCAAACCTTCTGCCCACTTTGAACACGATGTGGCAATCATAGACGGGAAACCTGAAATTTTATCTACATTTTACTATATCTACAAAGCTTTGGGAATCGAAAGTGACGAAGAAGACCAGTTCAGACAGAATAAATTAAACATATAATCCATTATGAGGAAAAACAACCAAATCCTATCAAAAGCATTTTTAACATTATCCTTTTTTGGGTTAATGGGTATTTCATCTTTTGCTGAAAATACAAATACCTCTTCCCGTTTTTTAAACAAAAAATCCGTAGGAATCAATGCACAGAATAATCGATTGCCAAAAGTTGTTTTGCTGAATGAACAAGGAACTTTCAGGGAAGATTTGACAGCATTCAATATTTCGCCGGAAACATTGACTAATGAGTTTCATGCTATTTTTGGTTTGAAAGAAAGTGAACATACCTTTGAAAAACAACGTGATTATGTGGATAATATCGGTATGCAACACCAAATTTATCAACATAGCTATAAAGGTGTTCCGATTGAAGGCGAATTGGTTATGGTTCATAGCAAAAATAACGTGGTAAAATCAATCAACGGACAAATTACCAATATTGAAGACCTCGATATAACAAATATGCTTTCAGATGCGGAAGTGAAAAATATTGTACTTGCCGGGCAAAAAGGAACTGCTGAAAAGATTAATGTTTCTGACAAAATAAAAACTATTATCAGTAAAATTCAGTTTGAAGGAAAAATTAATCATCATATAGTTAAAAAAGTTTATGTGATTAATGCGAATACTGCCGATATTAAAAATTATTATGTAGATGCGGTTTCAGGAAAAGTATTGTTTGAAGAGACTAAAATATATCACGCTGATACACCAGGAACAGGAAAAACTTATTATCGCGGAAATCAACCTATTACGGTAGACAGCTATAATGGGCAATATCGTTTGAAAGATAACGGAAGAAATATTCACGTATTTAATGCGATTGATGTTTATAATATAGATTCATTTACCGCTCAGTTAATAGGTGATGTGTACGATTACACGAATGCTACACCTAATTTTACCTCGGCGGCGACTGAAGCACCGGTCGAAATACTTTGGGGATTAGCTCAAACTCACGATTATTATGCAGAAATTCATCAGCGTAACAGTTATGATAACAACGGAAGTATTGTAAAAGGGTATTATAATTTTTCAGACGAAGTGTTCGGTTTTGGATTTAATGCTGGGGCTTACGCTATAGATGTTGAAAACAATCCCTATATGTTGTATGGTATGGGATATTCTGGTTTAATGGATATTGTTGTAGGATTAGATGTTGCCGGGCATGAGTTTTCTCATTTGGTTATTTCTCGCAACGGTAACGGAGGTCTGATTTATCAAGGCGAATCCGGGGCATTGAATGAATCATTTGCAGATATGTTTGGTACGGCGATTGAGTTTTACACCAATCTAAGTCCTAATTGGAAAATAGGAGAAAATATATGGTTGTTGGAGCCGGGACACATGAGAAATATGGCAAATCCAAAAGATGCTTATCCCGACCCGCTTATGGACCAAAGACAACCAGACACTTATGAAGGTGAGTTCTGGGCAGATACGAGTGGTACGACAGAAGCAAGTGATTATGGTGGAGTGCATGTCAACAGCGGTATCGGTAATTATTGGTTTTATTTGTTAAGCGAAGGTGGTTCGGGAACTAACGATGTAGGAAACTCTTATAGCGTAACAGCTCAAACTATTCAAAAAGCAGAGAAAATTGCCTATCGTGCTTTGATGAATTATATGACAACGACTGCAACTTATATGGACGCTCGCGTAGCAACCATTCAGGCAGCTCAAGATTTGTATGGAGATGATTCTGCTGAGGCAGCAGCTGTTGCCAATGCTTGGTATGCAGTAAACGTAGGTCCTAACACGGTTTCTGTTACCAAACAAGAGTTCAAAAGTAACATTACCGTTTACCCTAATCCGGTTACCGACAGCCAGTTGAATATAGATGTAAATACGGGTATTAGTTCAACTGTTGAAGTGGCTCTTTACGATGTGTTAGGTAAGCAAGTATTAAGTTCGCTAACTTTGGATAAAGGAAATAATACCATTGATGTAAGTGCTCTTACAGCTGGAGTATATATCTTAAAATTTGAAGCAGATGGTTCGTATTACTCGCAAAAAGTAGTGATTACGAAGTAGTTTCTTCAGTAATTTTCAAATTTAAACAGAGGTTATTATTTGACCTCTGTTTTTTTATTTCTATTTTTCAATAAATAATTATTGTTTTTCGATAATTTACTTATCTTTGTGAAGTAATTTAAACTTATGAAAAATGAGAAAAATTTTTATTCTTCGGGCTATTCTTCAATTTATGTTGTTTTTTCTGGTCATGGGAGGAGTTGTGCTGCTATTGATGATTCCTATAATTTTATTTAATTCAGATTGGAATATTCCTGTTACGATTTCTGGAAATGATATAGAAGAATATACTATTGGAACAAAAATCATTATGGCAATAGGAAGCATTGCTTATTTGCTTTATGTATATGCAATTTTTCTACTGAAAAAAACAATTGATTTATTTATTGAAAAGCTTTTGTTTGACGATAAAGTGATTAGAAATTTTAATACAATCGGGAAAATTTTTATCCTTGTGGCTTTGATGACAAACATTCCTTCGTTTTTTTACTCTTTATTTTTCAATCAGCAATATAAACTTGACCTAACAGCTTATTACTCTGACTCAATGCTATTTAATATCGCTATAGGTTTTTTCTTTATGATTTTGAGTGAAGTTTTTAAAATCGCCAAGAACCAGAAAGAAGAAAACACTGTATTAAAAGAAGAAAACGAATTAACCATCTAATTATGAAAACGATAAAAATATTTGGATGGCTATCGCACTTCTTATGGGCAACCTTAGTTTTACTAAGTATTTTTTTCAGTATTTTGGTCTACGGCACACTCACTGATGCTACAGACCAAAGCTGGCTGATACAATTTATGGGTAAAGATATAGCCAACGATGAAAAAACATTTTACTTCAGAACATTTGTTTGCCTAAGCTACACCATATATTTGTTGTACTTTTACGCCATCATACTATTCAACTTATGTGTAAGAATGTTTGAAAAGAAACAGTTTTTTGACCAAAAAATCATTCAACGATTCAAAAAAATCGGTCTGATATTTGTCGCCAACTACCTTATGGCTTATGCACTTGGCAAGATTTTTACGATATACTCTGACAATACTGTGGCAAAATTGACAAACTTTTCTGAATTGGTCATCACAAAAATACAAACCCCACTAAGCGGCTTGATGATTGGATTTTTCTTTTTGGTACTCAGTAAAATTTTCAAAGAAGCCAAAAAACAAAAAGAAGAAAACGAATTAACGATATAGACTATGGAGACAATAAAATCGCTCAAAAAATTCGCCATTATACTATTATTATTGAATATTATCTTTGGAATTTTTTCAATAATAGAAATTCTCAATATGTGGTCAAATAGCACGTTCAATATTTTTAAATACCAATTAATAGATAGCAAAAACTTAACATTATCAGACAAAACGGTTTTTACCATATACCAATTACTGAACGTATCAATAATAATACCCGCATATTGGTTTTACACTATATCAAAATCAATTTCAAAAGGTGTATTTTTTGAGTCGTTCGTGATAAAACCATTTCAACAAATAGGATACTTTTTGTATGTCGTTTCGGCTATTGCCATTTTTTTTCCACGTTTTTTTAATCACGATAAATCAATACAAGAATCTTTATGGTATGACATTCACCCCACATTTATCATCCTTATAGCAACGCTTTTTCTTTCTTTTGCAGTAATTCTTAAAGAAGCCAAAAAACAAAAAGAAGAAAACGAATTAACAATTTAGCTTATGGCAATTATAGTAAATCTTGATGTTATGCTCGCCAAACGCAAAATGCAGTCGCAGGAGCTGGCAGACAAAATCGGCATCACGACTGCCAACCTTTCCATTCTGAAAACCGGAAAGGCAAAAGCTATTCGTTTTTCTACGTTAGAAGCTATCTGCAAAGAGCTCAACTGTCAACCCGGTGATATTCTGGAATTTGTTGATGATAAATAAATACAAAATACTTTTGCCGTTTGAATCAAAAATGCTATTTTTGCAGACAATTTATAAAAATTAAATTTTTTACATTATGAACAATTACGAAACTGTTTTCATTTTGAATCCCGTTTTATCTGAAACTCAGGTAAAGGAAACAGTAACTAAATTCGAAGATTTTTTAGTTGCAAGAGGAGCGAAAATGATTGCTAAAGAGGATTGGGGGCTTAAAAAATTAGCTTACGAAATCCAAAAGAAAAAAAGTGGTTTTTACCATTTGTTTGAGTACCAAGTGCCAGGCAGTGCAATTAAAGAATTAGAAACAGAATTCCGTCGCGATGAGCGAGTAATGCGTTTCTTAACAGTGTCTTTAGACAAGCACGCTGTTTCTTGGGCAGAAAGAAGAAGAGAGAAACTAAAAACTAAAAAAGCTTAATTATGTCAAGTATCGAACAATCTGCAAAAGGTAAAAAAGACGGAGACATCAGATATTTAACTCCGCTTAATATCGAAACAAGCAAAGCAAAAAAATATTGCCGATTCAAAAGATCAGGTATCAAGTATGTTGATTACAAAGATGCTGATTTCTTATTGAAAATGCTGAACGAACAAGGTAAAATTTTACCTCGCCGTTTGACAGGTACATCTTTGAAATACCAAAGAAAAGTAGCTGTGGCAGTAAAAAGAGCTCGTCACTTGGCATTGTTGCCATACGTAGGCGATTTATTAAAATAATCATCAGAATAAAACTTAGTTGTTGGCGGCGTTCTGTTGCCTAACTTCTAATTAAAAAAGGACAACAACATGGAAATTATCTTAAAACAAGATGTGGAAAAATTAGGGTTCAAAGACGATATCGTAACAGTAAAACCAGGTTACGGTCGCAACTACCTTATTCCACAAGGATTAGCTGTATTGGCTACTCCGTCTGCTAAAAAAGTATTGGCAGAAAACTTGAGACAAAGAGCTCACAAAGAAGCAAAATTGGTAGAAGATGCAAACAAAGTTGCTGAAGCAATTAAAGCATTAGAAATCAAAATTACAGCAAAAGTTGGAGCAGGAAACAAATTATTTGGCTCTGTAACCAGTGCAGATATCGCTGAAAAATTGTCTTCAAACGGGCATAACATTGATAAGAAATTTATCTTATCTTCAATCGTTAAGAGAGTAGGAAAATATAACGCTACTGTTCGTTTACACAGAGAAGTAGTCGTTGATTTACCTTACGAAGTAGTTGCTGAAGTTTAATCATTTAGCAATTAATACCATAAAATCCGTTTTGTCTGACCTCAGACAGAACGGTTTTTTCTTTTGTATATAAGAGAAAAAACATAGAAACTGTTTAAATTTGTATTGTAAGAAATTTTACGAGCTATTTTTGAGGCAGAACAAGGCAAATTTTCAAAAGGATAGCAGAGCTATCGTTTTAAAATTTAACGCAGTTATAGCCAAAAAGAGCTGTAAAAGACTTATCTGAGATAATTTTAAACAGTTTCTTAATTTAGCCAGTAAACTTTTGATATGAAATACGCACGATTAACCAAAGAACAATTTGAAGAATTACACGAAGAATTTGCCAATTTCTTAGCCTCGCAACAAATAGATAAAAACGAATGGGAAATTCTTAAAAAGGAGAAACCCGAAGTAGCCGAGCAGGAATTAGATATTTTTTCGGATTTGATTTGGGAAGGAGCTTTACAGAATGCCAATTTCATTGAGAATTTCGCCAAAAATCATATTTTTCTTTTTCGTTTTGATGAGAAAAATATTGATGTAATCATGATAAAATCATTGAATGAAGAAGTGGATTTCATGGATAAATCCGGATTGGAATGGCTGGGACAAAAAATGTTTACGCCTGAAGTGGAAATCCGAACCGGAACCAAAAAGTTTGAAAAAGACAGAAATTATGAATTGTTTGACCTTATCAAGCAAGGCGGAATTTTAAGTCAGGGCGAATTATACGCACAAATTTACGATTTACTAAACAGTAAAAAATGAACGCACAGCAGGAAATATTAGCCCTTCGGGAAGAATTGTCTGAGCACAATTACCGTTATTATGTGCTGGACGAACCGAGTATTTCTGATTTTGAATTCGACCAGAAATTAAAACGGTTGCAGGAATTAGAAAATCAATATCCCGAATATTTTGATGAGAACTCGCCTACGCAGAGAGTCGGAGGCGGAATTACCAAAAATTTTGAAACCGTCGTGCACGAAAACCGAATGTACTCGCTCGAAAATTCCTATTCCAAAGAAGAATTGCTCGAATGGGAAAAACGCGTGCAGAAAAATCTGGGAAATGTGCCTTTGCAGTTTGTTTGTGAACTGAAATATGACGGAGCTTCCATTTCTCTGACTTATGAAAACGGACAACTAAAACGTGCCGTAACCCGCGGCGACGGTTTTCAGGGTGATGACGTGACGAACAATGTGAAAACCATTCGTTCGGTACCGTTAAAACTCAAAGGAGATTATCCGCCGAAATTCCATATTCGCGGGGAAATTATCCTGCCTTTTTCCGGATTTCAGAAAATGAACGAGGAGCTGATAGCCAGGGGCGAAACACCTTATTCCAACCCGAGAAACACAGCGTCCGGAAGTTTGAAATTACAGGACAGTTCCGCAGTAGCACAAAGACCGTTAGCATGTTTTTTGTATAATATTGTCGGTGCAGATGAGCATTTCAAAACGCAATTCAACGCTTTGCAAAGTGCGAGAGCGTACGGATTCAAGGTTCCGGAGCAATCAAAATTGCTCAATAACATGGACGAAGTTTTTGACTATATTGATTATTGGAACACTGCCCGCCACGATTTGCCTTACGAAACAGACGGCGTAGTTATTAAGGTAAACGATTTGTATCAGCAGGAAGAATTGGGCTATACAGCTAAAAATCCTCGTTGGGCGATTGCCTATAAATTTAAGGCTGAACAAGCGGTAACGACCTTGAATAGCATTGATTATCAAGTAGGAAGAACAGGGGCGATTACGCCTGTTGCGAATCTCGAACCGGTGGAATTGGCAGGTACGATTGTTAAAAGAGCATCTTTGCATAATGCCGACCAGATCGAAAAGCTGGACGTACGCGTTGGCGACCATGTAATGGTTGAAAAAGGAGGAGAAATCATTCCGAAAATTGTTGGTGTAGATACCGAAAACAGGCCGGAGGATTCCCAGCCGGTTAGCTATATCCAAGTTTGCCCCGAGTGTGGTACAAGCTTGGTAAGAACCGAAGGCGAAGCACAGCATTACTGCCCGAATTTCTACGGTTGTCCACCACAAATCATCGGTCGGATAGAGCATTTTATTTCCCGCAAAGCTATGGATATTGAAGGCTTGGGCGGCGAAACGGTTACTTTGTTGTATAAGAACGGCTTGGTTAATGATTATGCAGATTTGTATGAGTTGAGAAAAGAACAGATTTTACCGCTCGAAAGAATGGCAGAAAAATCTGCGGACAACTTGATAAATGGAATCGAACAGTCGAAAAATATTCCGTTTGAACGGGTATTGTTTGCCTTAGGAATCCGTTATGTAGGCGAAACCGTTGCGAAAAAAATAGCTCAACATTTTAAAAATATTGAGGCATTGATAATGGCAGATTATGATACGCTGATTCAGGTAGATGAAATCGGGGATAAAATAGCGTTGAGCATTCTTGCCTTTTTTGCGAATGACAACAATTTGGAATTAATTCGAAGACTGAAATCGTACGGCTTACAGTTTGAAATGGAAGAAAAAGAAAGCACACAGGTTTCTGACAAATTTGCGGGAATGACTATGGTTGTTTCAGGTAAATTTGAACATTTTTCACGTGATGAAATCAAACGGAGAATAGAAGATTACGGCGGTAAAAACGGAAGCTCTATTACCGGAAAAACATCGGTAGTAGTTGCCGGAGCCGACATGGGACCTGCCAAACTCGAAAAAGCCAATAAATTAGGAATTCCTATCTGGAGTGAAGAAGAGTTTATCCGGAATTTGTCTGATTAGATTTTATTTTGTGGTAAAAAAACAACCCTAAGATGAACTTCATTTTAGGGTTGTTTTTGGATATTTCAATATTATTATTCTGATTCAATAAAAGGGAAATTACCAAATTCTTTGGCTAAACCTTTTGTTTTGTAGGCATTTGTGGAGTTGTTGTTGGCAAAACAGATTATCGCCACAGTATCTTGTCGAACTGTGACATAAGAAGTTCTGTTGCCACGCCACCAACCATTATGGAAAGTGTACAGGTCGCCGTCATCTTTGGGTTCAATAAGCCGAAAACCTAAACCGTAATTATTTTGTCCTGGTCTTTCGTAGCTATATCCTTTAAAAATTTCTTTTTTCAAATTTTTACTCAAAAAATCATCGGAATACATCGCCAGGTCAAATTTAACCATATCCCTCGGAGTGGTGTAAATATTTTTGTCGCCATACGTTCCGTCGAGATAATTCCAGTGCATACGTTTGTTGTTGATGTAGTACGACTGCGTAACTTTCTCTTTTTTAGATAAATCGTCCATCACAAAAGTATGACGCATACCCAACGGATTGAGAATAAGTTCTCTCAATGCCATCTGAAAAGATTTTTCAGTAATTTTTTCTACAATCGAGGCGAGTATAACATAATTGGTATTAGAGTATTGGAAACGGGTATCAGGCGTAAATTCCAGTTTGATGTTTTTGCTGCCTAATAAATGTAAAACGTCGCCGTTATAAATCGTTTTAGTTCTGTCCCAGACACCTTTTTTCTCCGTAAAATAGCCGTAATAAGGAATGCCTGAACGATGATTGAGCAGCATTCTGACAGTAATATCCTTGTAAGGGAAACTCGGTAAAATAGTATTGACTTTTTGGTCTAATTCCAGTTTCCCTGAATCTACTAATCTTAGAATGCTCATAGCAGTCAGGGTTTTTCCTACCGAAGCCACGTGAATAGGCGTGTTCTTGTCAATTTCCTTTTTGTCTTCGTAATTGCTGTAACCCTGATAATCTTCATAAATAATCTGTCCGTTTTTGGCAACCAGAAAACCGCCGGAAAAATTACCTTTATTAATATATGAATGAAAATAGGTGTCGATAGCCGCTTTTTTCTCGATTAAATATTCGGGAGTCAGTGTAGAGCAAGGTACTTCAAAGGGCTTTTTTTCAAGCAGATGTATGCTGGTTTGAGCCTGTGCATCCTTGGCACAGGAAGTCGGCAATAAAAATGACAAACCGACTACGGTAATATGGATTAGATTACTTTTTCTCATCATGCTAACAAATATACGAAGCTTGTTACCAAATTGTCAAATTTTATTAAGGTGCAAATGTGTTAATTTTTACTTAGTAAAATTTTAAAGATGCTCATATTGGCGTATATTTACACAAACGGAAATCAAAAATATATGGAAACAATTAACTGGCAAACCGCCATAGAATTTGATGATATTACTTATAAAAAATGTGGTGGAGTAGCTCGGATTGCTTTTAACAGACCCGAGGTTCGAAATGCTTTTCGCCCGAAAACAACGGCCGAATTACTCCAGGCTTTTTCTGATGCACACGAAGATACATCTATTGGTGTGATATTATTGTCTGCAGAAGGGCCTTCGCCTAAAGATGGCATATATTCTTTTTGTAGCGGAGGCGACCAAAAGACAAGAGGTTATCAGGGATATGTCGGCGAAGACGGTTATCATCGTTTGAATATTCTGGAAGTACAACGGTTAATCCGTTTTACGCCAAAAGTTGTTATTGCTGTTGTGCCGGGCTGGGCAGTCGGCGGAGGGCATTCGTTGCATGTCGTTTGTGATTTAACTTTGGCAAGCAAGGAACACGCTATATTCAAACAAACCGATGCGGATGTAACCAGTTTCGACGGCGGATACGGTTCCGCCTATCTGGCAAAAATGGTCGGACAGAAAAAGGCAAGAGAAATATTTTTTCTGGGAAGAAATTATTCAGCACAAGATGCCTATGAAATGGGAATGGTCAATGCTGTGATTCCGCATGACGAACTGGAAAGTACAGCTTATCAGTGGGCACTGGAGATTTTGGAAAAATCACCGATTTCTATCAAAATGCTAAAATTCGCCATGAATCTTACCGATGATGGTATGGTAGGGCAACAGGTTTTCGCCGGCGAGGCAACCCGATTGGCTTATATGTCTGATGAAGCCATTGAAGGGCGTAATGCTTTTCTGGAAAAAAGAAAACCTAATTTTGATAAAAAATATATTCCGTAAAATTGGCTGATTTTGAGATAATGAAAAAAGCTGTTTGAAAATTTTCAAACAGCTTTTTTAGTTTTGAATTACAATATTTTTACACGTGTAAAGCTCTTTTTTCGGTAGCGTCTAAAGCAGCTTCCATGACGGCTTCTGCAAAAGTTGGGTGAGCGTGTGAAGTTCTTGCGATATCTTCAGCCGACGCTCTGAATTCCATAGCTACAACAGCCTCAGCAATTAAATCAGCGACTCTGGCACCTACCATGTGTACGCCCAAAATCTCATCTGTTTTGGCATCAGCTAATATTTTTACAAATCCGTTGGTGTCATCACTTGCACGAGCTCTTCCTAATGCTCTGAATGGGAACTGCCCCGCTTTGTATTCCACACCGTCCGCTTTGAGTTGCTCTTCGGTTTTACCTACTGCGGCAACTTCCGGCCACGTATATACCACGCCCGGGATAAGATTATAGTCAATATGTGGTTTTTGACCGGCAATGATTTCAGCTACCATAATTCCTTCTTCTGATGCTTTGTGAGCCAACATCGCACCTTTGACAACATCTCCGATAGCGTAAATGTTTGATGCAGAAGTTTGCAAATGCTCATTTACTTCTACTTGCCCTCTATCATTGATTTTCACTCCGGCTTTGTCAGCTTGAAGTCCGTCGGTGTACGGACGACGCCCGACAGCAACCAAAGCATAATCGCCTTCGATTTTTTCTATTTCTCCTTTTTTATTTTCAGCTTCAACCAATACTGAATCTCCTTGACGCTCAACTTTTTGTACTTTGTGTGAAACGTAGAATTTCATTCCTTGTTTTTTCAACACTTTGGTCAATTCTTTAGAAATAGCTCCGTCCATAGTCGGAAGAATTCTGTCGGCATATTCCACCACAGAAACATTCGCTCCCAAACGCAAATATACTTGTCCTAACTCCAATCCGATAACACCGCCACCGATGATGATAAGATGTTTAGGCACTTCTTTGAGTTCTAAGGCTTCGGTCGAAGTGATGACTCTTTCTTTGTCTAAAGTAATAAATGGCAGGTTTGATGGTTTTGAACCGGTTGCTATAATGGTGTTTTTCGCTTCGATAGTTTCTGAGCTGCCATCATTTTTAGTAATTTTGATTTGTGTAGCCGATTCAAAAGAACCCAAACCTTCAAAAACAGTAATTTGGTTTTTGTCCATCAAAAACTTCACACCGGCACAAGTTTGGTCAACCACAGATTGTTTGCGTTCAATCATTTTTTGTAAATCAACCTTAACATCTCCGGCGATTTGGATACCGTGCTCGGCAAATTTTTCCAATTCTTCCACATGGTGTGAAGATGCCAACAAGGCTTTGGAAGGAATACAGCCTACATTAAGGCAAGTTCCTCCAAGAGTTGAATATTTCTCGATAATAGCTGTTTTCATGCCCAACTGAGCACAACGAATGGCGGCAACATATCCGCCGGGACCTGAGCCTATAATGGCAACATCAAAAGTGTCCATAGATATTTTTATGTTTGATTATACAAATACAGAACGCAAATTTATTAATTTTACGGGCAAACACCTAAATAAATCTCTCAAAATTAGTCCGTAACTTTGAAAAAATAATTGTTTAGTCATGATGAAAAAAATAATATCAAAAATCACATTGTTTGTTTTAATATCAACAATATACGGTTGCTCCAATCCGCAAAAAAGACCGGTTGATAACAGTTCAATACCTGCTATTGAACGGCATCAGAAAAAACTAAAATCTTTTTACGACAACTCAAAAACGACACCTTTGAGTAAGGAAGAAAAAAGGTCGTTTGAAGGCATACATTTTTTTCCGATTGATACGACTTATATCGTTAAAGCTCACTTTGAACGATTGGAAAATCAGGAAAAATTTAAAATGCCTACTACGGGCGAAAATGAGCCATTGTATATGAAATTTGCCAAAATTTCTTTTGAGCTGAACAATAAATATCACGAATTGATTGTTTATCAAAACTTAGATCTGCTCAATGAAGACGGCTATGAAGACTATCTTTTTCTACCGTTTTTAGACGAAACTAATGGAGAGGAAACGTATGGTGGTGGGCGTTATCTCGATTTGGAAAACCCACATTCCGATACTTTAGTAATTAATTTCAATCTGGCTTATCAGCCTTATTGTGCCTATGCTGCGGGTTATTCTTGCCCGATTGTTCCACTGGAAAATTTGGTGGAAACGCGCGTAGAAGCCGGAGTGAAATTTTGATGATATGTGGATAAACATACATACGCATCGTCCGGAAAAAGAGCGGAATATTTTTGAAATCGTCAATAAATTTCCGGAAGATAACATTTCGGAAGAAGAATATTTTTCCGTCGGAATTCATCCGTGGTATATTAATGAAAACTGGCAGAAACAACTTGATTTGGTCAGGGAAAAAATTGCTCTGAAAAATTGTTTGGCAGTTGGCGAATGTGGTTTGGACAAGCTGAGTAAAATTCCGATAGAAATACAAAAAGAAGTTTTTATACATCAATTGGATATAGCACAAACGTTGAACAAACCGCTGATTATCCACTGCGTTCGGGCTTATCAGGAATTGATGGAAATTTGTTCAGCAAAAAAGATAAACATTCCGGTGGTCATACACGGTTTTGCGAAAAATACTACATTGGCAAATCAATTATTGCAAAAAGGATTTTATCTTTCTTTTGGCAAAATGTTGTTACATAGTCCAAATTTACAGAAAACCTTTGTGAATTGTCCCGAGAACCGGTTGTTTCTCGAAACCGATAATGCGGAAATCGACATACAATCCATATATCGTATGGCGGAAAAATTAAAAGGCAAATGTTTAAAAAATCAGCTGAAAGAGAATGTAAATCGGGTATTTCAATTAAATTTGCACCCGAATTTGAAAAAATAAGTTATGGCTATTTGGCAGGAAAGAGCAGAGTTGTTATTCAAATCAGAAGGGATTGAAAAACTGAAAAATGCTCACGTTTTGGTGGTCGGATTGGGTGGTGTAGGTTCGTTTGCGGCAGAATTTTTAGTTCGTGCCGGTGTTGGAAATCTCACGATTGTTGATGGCGATGTGGTCGATATAACCAACATCAACCGGCAGTTACCGGCTTTGCATTCGACGATTGACGAACCAAAAGTAAAAATAGTCGGGGACAGACTGATGGATATTAATCCGGAATTAAACCTCACTCGTATTGAAGAATTTGTCACGCCGGAAAGAGCATCTGAAATTGTGACTTCTCAGTACGATTATGTATTGGACTGTATCGACAGTATCACGCCAAAATTGCATTTGATTGTAGCTGCCAAAAAGCAAAAAGTGAAAATCATCAGTAATATGGGAGCTGGCGGCAAAATGGAAGCTTCCAAAGTGGTGGTTAAAGATATTAGCAAAACAGATGTTTGTCCGTTAGCAAAAGTTATCAGAAAAAGATTGAAAAAAATGGGAGTGTCGAAAGGCGTAAAAGCCGTATTTTCCAAAGAACACCCGGACGAATCCAGTTTGAAAATGACTGACGGAACCAATTTCAAAAAATCATTTTTCGGTACCAATAGCTGGATTCCGGCTTTGTTCGGATTGTACTCTGCCGAAACGGTTATCCGGTATTTGCTGAAACGTTAAAGGACTTGTAAGTTCTATCCAATATTTTTAAAAACCTGTAAGATTTTAAAATCTTACAGGTTTTTTAATAGATTATTATTTCTTGGTTAAATGATAAAGGCTTTCCATTTCGCCTTCAATCACATTACCGTCCTGGTCCAAATGGATAATCCCGTTTTCGATAACTTTATATTTTGCGTCAAAATTATCGTTTTTTAAATGAACAACCGTTCCGTCGTCATGCCACATAATGTTGCCTTTTTCTACGGAACTTTCCCCAGTCGGAAGGTATTTTGTAGTGACTTCAAAAGTGTTGTCGTCGTTTAATTTGACCAAATATTCTATACCTTCACAATCAGCACAAGGCAAAACTCCAGTGTATTCGCCTGCCCAATCCAATGAATTTTGTGCATTATGTGTCGGATCCGGATTTTCAGTTACAGCTGTTGATTCTACTGTGTTTTCCGCAGGTGTTTCTTTTTTCTCATTACAAGAAACCAATACCGCAGCAACTAAACTTAATGATAAAACTATTTTTTTCATAATATATAGATTTTATGTGGTTTGATAAATACAAATATAATGCCGTTTTGTGAACTTGTAATAGGCAAAAGCCAATAGTCAAAAGCAACAGCTACTGATACTGAATTAACTTTTGGCTAATCACTAAATCCTAATTTCAATCATGCTTTTCCCGTTACCTTGTTTTTCCAGATGAATTTTAACAGGAATACGCTCTGCCATTTCTGCCACGTGCGAAATTACACCCACTTTTTTTCCTTGATGATACAGGCTTTCCAAAGCGTCTAAAGCAATGGCAAGCGTATCGCTGTCTAATGTGCCAAAACCTTCGTCAATAAACAACGATTCGACATTGAGCCGGGTAGAGGATAGCGACGATAGAGCCAACGCGAGTGCCAGCGAAACCAAAAATGATTCGCCGCCCGAGAGCGAATTAACCGAACGGATTTCGCCTGCCATATCGTGGTCGGTAATAGATATGCTTAATGAGTTTTCTATGCGGTGCAGGGTATATCGCTGGCTGATGTTATTCAGGTGTTGATTGGCATATTGCAACAACATATCGAGCGTATATTCCTGTGCGATTTTTCTGAATTTTTTCCCGTCCCGGCTGCCAATCAGGTCGTTGAGTTCGTTCCATTTTTGATAATCATGATAGGTTTCTTCCTGCTCTGCTATCAGTTTTTGTCTTTGCTGTTTATTTTCCTGATGCCGTTTGAGCTGATAATCAATCTCGTTGATCTTGAGCTCGATTTCTTTATATTGTTCATCAAGATTCATTTTTTCTTCCCGAAGCGTTTCCTCATTTTGTTGGGGCTTATTTGTTTTTAGATGTTTGTTGAGGTTGTTTTGATGCTCGTCAAACAAAGTTTTGGTTCGGGTATAATTTTCTTCCAATTGCCTGAAAAAACTTTCCTCTTTTTGGATAAATTCGATGCTATATTGAGCCAGTTCAAATAGTTGCTGCGGATAAATTCGATGCTCTTCCGGTTGGTTTTGAAGCCATATTTCGATATGTTTATGAATTTTTTGCAGATTTTCCTGTCTGTTTTTTCTCGTTTTTTGAGCTTCATCAAATTGCGTTTGCAAAGTTGCCAAATAGACTTCCTGCCGACTCAAATCACTTTTGAATTCATCAAGTTGTTGCGTCAGTTTTTCTCCATTTTGACTGATGTATTTTTCGGTTTCTTCCACCGATTTTCCGCTCAATAGTGAATTCCTCTCACTTTTAAGTTCTTTATTGTGGATTTTACCTTTTTCTAAACGTTCGGAAAGTGCGGTTAAATGATTGGTCTCAAACTGTGATTTTTGATTCAGAGTATCGAGTTTGACAGATAATTCTTCTTTTTTAGTGAGATATTCTGTTGATTTTACCGCTGATTTTTTCCAATTTTCAATCGCTTGCTGAAAATCCCGTTGAAATAAATAATCTTCCTGTTCTAATTTTGCATACCAATTTTCATCGACCAAAAGTTCTTGCAATTCTTGTTTTAACCGGGTTACATTTTCGGTAATTTCAATCATATTTTTATTGATGATTGTGAGTTCCTGCTGCAATAAATTTTGCTGATTAACTAAGTTGTTTTGTTCCGTTTCAATGTTTTTTTGCTCGGCTGATTTCTCTTGAATTTGATTGTTAATCGATTGAAATTCAGTATTTAATTCAGTGAAAATTTCTTCCTTGTGCTGAATTTCCTGCCAGACATTTTGCCAATGATTGAGCTGATTTTCAAACCATTGTTCCACATTTTCATTATCTGTTATCAGGCTGAAACTTCGGCAATTTTTCCAACGGTTTTCGATGGTGGATAATTCTTGTGAAATGTTGTTGTATTGAATCGTGTCAAGCTGATTTTGCTGTTTCTGATAATCAATCGCAGTCTGTAAACTGATAATATTTTCTTTTAGTTTTTCCCATTCGGCATATTTGGCAGAATAATCCGCTTCAATTTCGCTCGGAACAGCATTCAGAGTATGCTCAACATAAGGGTGTTCGGTCGAGCCACAAACCATGCAAGGTTCGTTTTCTTTGAGCATATTCCGCAATTCGCTGAGGTTTTTATCATAAATGTACCGGATTTTTTCCACCGTTTTTTTGAGTGTATTTACTTCGGTTTCGACGATGGTTTCTTGGGCTTTTTTTTCGGTTAATTCTTTGGTTTTATTTTGAAACACGTTTTTGTTCTGCTCAATACGGGTAGCAATTTCCTGATAGCTTTTCAGCGTGTTGTAATAATTTTGAAAAATGACTTTTTCTTCATTGATTTGCCGTTGCTTTTCACTGATTTTATTTCGTTCTTTCAACCATTTTTTACCGTCATATTGAGTTAATTGCTCTTTTACCGCCTGAAAGGATTTGTTTAATTCAACAAGCTCTTTTTCAATGCTTTCCCCACGTTTTTTTGTTTGTACTGATGCAGCTTCTGCTTGTTGAAGAAGTTGCTGGTTTTTGTGTTGCCTTTTCTGTTGATTGTCAAGAGTTTGTTGTTCTTTTTTTAGGTCGTTAATTTTGGAATTAATCCAGCTTTGATGCTGTTCAAACTGAGCGAAAAGCTGGTTGTCTTTTTGCCATTTTTCAATAGAAGAAATATATTCGTTAACTTCTTTCAACTCTTCGTTTTTAAGGTTGATTTCGTGCTGAATTTGCGTAGTTTCCTCTTGTATTTTTTGATAATCAGCCAGAATTTCCTCATAGAGTTTCAAACCGTTTCGGATAGACGAATCCAGTTCTCTTGCCCGATTGATTTCCGGTTGTAATTTTTCTGACAGTGACTTATGTTGCGTTATTTCATCAGCATTTTTTTGGATATATTCTTTTTGCCGGCTAATAATTTCTTTTTGCTGGTTGATTTTTTCTGTAAGCTGATTAATGACCTCATTTAAGTTTTCAATCTCTTTTTCTTCCCGAATTTTTTGAATAACTTCTTGCTTAACCGGTTGAATATGTTGAAGCTGCGTTAATATATCTTTTCTTTTTCGTTGATTGTCAAATTCCTGAATTATATCATCAAAAGCCTTTTTTGCCGAAAGATGATTTTCGTGAAGTTGATGTAAATGATTAAACCAATCTAATTGCTTACTAAGAATTTCCTGCTGTTTTTTGCTCTTATTTTTCTGTTCAGTCAGTTGTCGCTGCTGGTTATTTAGTTCATCGAGTTCTTCTTCGGGTAAAAGCGGGTATTGACCAATTATTTTTTCAAATTCGCTGAGCTTGTTTTTCAACATACTTTGTTTTTCAAAAACTGCCATTGAAATATCGCGGTAAATTTCTGTTCCCGTCAGCTTTTCGAGAATGGTCGCCCGGCTGTCGTCGTCAGCTTTCAGAAAAGAGGTAAATTCGCCCTGAGCCAGAATAACACTTTTGGTAAATTGCTCAAAATTCAGTCCCACCAAACGTTCAATTTCTTCTTTGACGAGCGATTTTCTGTTTTCTGGGAAAGGCTCATTTTTACTGAGGTTGAACAACCGCATTTCAACACTTTGCAAACTCCCGGACGCTTTGTTGTATGCACGTCTGACTGCCCATTCAGCTTCATAAAACTGATTATCTATTCCGGTAAAAACCACTTTTACATAACCATTTACAGCTCCTTTCCGTAATAAATTTCGAGCATCTTTTACTTGTATATTTTCCACAGAAATATTACTGAAAACGCCTGATAATCTTGGTGTTTTATCATACAAAGCCAGACAAATTGCGTCGAGAATAGTCGATTTTCCCGAACCTGTGGCTCCGGTAATGGCGAATATGCCGGCGGATTGCAGCGGTTCTTCTTCAAAATTCAACAAATGAGGTCCTTCAATAGAGGCAATATTGTGTATTTCTAACGAGATGATTTTCATGGCTTAACGTTGATTTTTTTGCTGGTCGATGTCGGCTAAAATGGTATTCAGCATCGTTTCGTAATAATCGGGCAGAGGCTGGTTGTATTTGTTTTCAAAAGATTTTTTTAAAACTTCTTTTGGATTAATGCTTTGTAAATCAATTATTTCTGGTTGTTTTTTTAGGGTCGTTTTATCATTGGAAATATGCATTCTGGCATCAATTTTTGCCAACCGTACGGCTTTGTTAGCAATTCCCTGCTGTATTTTAGGCTTAATGTCGGGATTAGGTTTGTCCATAGCAATCCTGATTTGCAGATAAGGATAATTTTCTGTGTCAAATAATTCTTTTTCAGGTAATTGACGAATTTCTTCCAACACACTTTCGATGTCTTTGTATCCGTTTTTCGGAATGTTTATCAACGGTACATCGACAGGAATTAGCAGCGAATCAATGTTTTGCACCTTATTTTCATTGACTTCAAAAATAACCACCTGATGTGGGTATTCAATTTCTGAAAAAGACAACGGAACCGGACTTCCGGAGTAACGAATATGCTGATTTCCACCAACAGCCTGCGGTTTATGGATATGGCCCAACGCCCAATAATCGGCTTTTTCTGCCAATGTATTGATAGACAAACCTTCAATTCCGCCCATGATAGCACGCTCGGCAGTATCATTAACAGAAAAATCAGTCCCGGAAGCATGCAAATGTCCCATAACGATAATCGGTTTTCCGTTAGCAACATCTTGGGCTTCGTCCAGAATTTCTTCATAGAATCGTGTGATGCCTTCGAGGTAATCATACCCGCCTTTGTCACTTTTCGGATAATCGCCCAATCGCAGAAAAGGAACTGCTACACAACAGGCTACGGTTTCATTATTTTGCTGAATAGGATAAATGAGTTTTTCGTAATCAATCTGGTGGTTATCGTTTTTTTTTACCTGTCCGACAAGATGAATGTTTGTTCCGGCAAGCAGTGGAGTCGGAGTTTCCAGGCGAATAGCAGAATCATGATTTCCGGCGATGATAAAAGTTTGTAATTCTGGGTGTTGACTACTGATGTGATTCAAAAAATCATAAAACAATCTGACGGTTGATGCAGCAGGATTTGCTGTATCAAAAATATCGCCGGCAACGAGCAAAACGTCTATTTTTTCTTTTTCGATGGTGTGTTTCAGCCAGTCGAGAAAAGCTTGGTGTTCAGCAGTACGGTCGTATTCGTAAAAAGTTTGTCCGAGATGCCAGTCGGCAGTATGCAGAAATTTCATAAGTATCAGCTTGTTTTTCAAAATTAAACAAAAGAAATGGAATTTGCCGAACAGAAATCAGCAAAAAACACTTGTTTTTTGATAAGTTATTTACACTAAAAATTCAGATTTTTTTTTTATTTTTGTTCGGAATTATTAGCTATGAAAAAATAATATACTCAGAATCAATACCATATATGCTTTTTCCAGTCTTGTTGATTTTTATTGCAGCCTTTACTTTGTTACTGACAAAACGGTTTGCTCAGTCAAAATATTATCGGATAATTTCGCTGTTACCTTTTGGATTATTTGCTTATTTTCTAAGTTTTTTGCCTGCCGTCAGTGACGGGAAAAAAGCAGTTTTTTTCAGCAATAGCTGGATTCCGCAATTAGGCATTTCTCTGGATTTTAAAATAGACGGCTTGGGCTTGTTATTCGCCTTGCTGATTACCGGAATCGGTACGTTAGTTTACCTTTATTCCTCGTCTTATTTGCGAGGACACCCTTTGTTGCACAGGTTTTACAGCTACCTGACCATGTTTATGGGAGCCATGCTTGGAGTGGTTTTGTCTGATAATATCATTACATTATTTATTTTTTGGGAATTGACCAGTATCAGTTCTTTCTTCCTGATAGGATTCAACAATGAAGATGAAGACTCCCGGAAAAGTGCCATGTGGGCACTGTCGCTTACCGGGCTGGGTGGTTTTTTTCTGTTGGTTTCCTTTACGTTGATAGGAGCTGTGGCAGGGACTTATTCCATTACAGAATTGCTCAATCATTCGACAGATTTAATTGATAGTCAATATTATTATGTGATTATTTTCCTGCTGTTTATCGGAGCGTTTACCAAATCGGCACAATTTCCGTTTCATTTCTGGCTACCCGGAGCGATGAAAGCCCCGACACCGGTTTCTGCCTACCTGCATTCGGCAACGATGGTTAAAGCGGGGATTTACCTTTTAGCCAGATTTTCGCCGGTGCTTAGTGACGGCTGGGTTTGGAATGGAACGTTGATGATAGTGGGTGGAATGACGATGTCGGTAGCGGCATATATCAGTTTGTTCAAGCGGGATATGAAAGGAATTTTAGCGTATTCGACCATATCAGCATTGGGTTTGTTGGTGTTTTTTATTGGTATTGGAACAGAAACCGCTTTGTTTGCCGCAGTAACGTTTATCCTGGTTCATGCCTTGTATAAAGCTACTTTTTTCCTTTCTGCCGGAATTGTTGATCATGCGGTACATACTAGAGATATCAGGTTGTTGTCAGGAATGGGCAAAGCGATGCCTTTCGTGGCTATTGCGGTATTTATTGCTGCATTATCCAGTGCCGGAATACCGCTCACATTTGGTTTTATCAGTAAAGAATTGTTTTATGAATCGGTTTTTGAGAGTAGTTTGTTTTATGAATGGGGAATTTATGCACTCTTAGCATTATTATTGCTAACCAATGCTTTTATCGGAACGTCAGGATTTATGGTCGGTTTCAAGCCGTTTTTAGGTTCGCTGAGCCATAAACCGGAAGATATTCACAAACCGGATTTTTATTTGTGGCTACCGCCTGTTTTGCTGAGTATATGCACTTTGCTATTCGGTGTTTTGCCATCATTGGCGGATTACGGCATTGTTGCATCGGCGACAAAAAGTGTTTTCGGCGAGGCAGTAAGCCAGCATTTGGCAATATGGCATGGCTTTAGTCCGGTATTGCTATTGAGTTTGGTCACTATCTTTTTGGCTTTTCTCATTTATATTATTGTTTTTAGAAAAATATCAGGGGAAAAATCAGGTCAGGAAGTTAAATTGCATAGTTTGGAAAAATACAGTAGCAAGGCTGTGATGACAACAATTGCCGTTGGAATAAGAAAATTTGCATTCAGCTATACCCGGTTTTTTCATAACGGTTATTTACGGATATATTTGTCTATCATTATCGCTTTTACAACCTTAATTGTTGGTTATAAATTGTTTACTGATGTAGATTTGAAAGTGAATACAGAAGGATTATCAGCATTCAGAATATACGAATTTGCAGTTTTTGTACTCATTCTGATATCCATTTTCTTTATCATCATTACCCGTTCACGTTTGACAGCCATTCTCGGTACGGGCGTTATCGGCTATTGTATCTGTTTGATTTTTGTGTTCTACGGAGCACCGGATATTGCGATTACACAATTTGTGATAGACACACTAACCGTAGTGTTGTTTATTCTTGTATTGTCAAAACTACCTTCATTTTTAGGATATTCCAACCGGAAAGTAATTATAAGAGATGCTATTATCGCCGGATTTTTCGGTATATTAATGTCGATGCTTACTTTGCAGGCTTTGGTGTATCCTTCAGATAAATCAGTATCTAATTTCTATGCTGAAAATGCCTATGTTGTTGCCAAAGGAAAAAATGTAGTCAATATTATTCTGGTAGATTACAGAGGTTTCGATACCATGATTGAAACCATTGTGCTGGCAATTGCGGCAGTGGGCGTTTACAGTATTTTAAAATATAAAACTCAAGATGGCGAAAGATAAAGATGATTTAGAGAGAAAAACCGTGTTGAAATTACAGAATACTTTTTTGCGGACGGCTTCCAACTATCTGTTACCGTTGCTGTTATTGTTTTCTGTATTTGTATTATTGCGAGGACATTATCTGCCCGGTGGTGGATTTGTAGGTGGATTGATTGCGTCGATTGCATTTGTTTTACATTCATTTGCTTATAATACCCGGAAAACAAAATTATTATTCCGTCGAGATCCGTTTTTTCTGATTCCGTCCGGATTGATATTATCATTTGTTAGTGCGGTGCTTCCTACTTTGATAGGCAAAAACTTTTTGTCTGCTCTCTGGTTTGCCGAATCGTTAGAAGTTATCGGCTCGGTAGGCTCGGCATTAATATTTGATTTAGGCGTTTATCTCGTTGTGGTTGGCGTTGTTTTGACAATATTATTTACAATCTCAGAAAACGTATAAAAAAATATGGAATTATTATTGGTTATTTTAGTAGGCGTGTTGTATGGAGCGGGAGTTTACCTGATGTTCAGACGAAGTATGGTCAGAATGTTGCTGGGTTTGCTGCTTATTGGAAACGGAGCGAATATCCTGATTTTCCTGATAGGCGGAATTACTAAAGGCAAAGCCCCGATTATCGCCGCAGACGAAAAATATTTTACAGATATTTATGCCGACCCTATTCCTCAATCGTTAATATTGACTGCAATCGTTATCAGCTTTGCATTAACCGCATTTGCGATTGTGTTGTTGCACAAAGTTTACAGCACCACAGGCTCAGATGATTTGGATTCGCTGAATATTCAAGATTTAGATATATGACAACAAACTTTATATTAGCACCGATATTGGTACATATGTTTACGGCAATTTTGCTGCTTTTCTTTTGGGGAAACCTAAGAGCTCAGAAGCTTATCAGTATTGTCGGAAACACCATTGCTTTTTTGCTATGCATCAGATTGTTTGATTTAACACTCAAACACAAGCATTTGTTGTTGCAGGCAGGTGGCTGGGACGCACCGTTCGGAATTAGTTTTATATCAGACACCTTCAGTGCAATTATGGTTTTACTTACTGCCATAGTAGGTTGGGCAGTGGGTATATATTCCACTTCGGCGATTAATGTCAGCCGGATTAAGTATGGCTATTTCTTTACTTTCCATTTTCTCATTATGGGATTGTTGGGTGCGTTCCTCACCGGAGATATTTTTAATCTTTATGTCTGGTTTGAAGTCGTGATTATTTCTTCATTCATATTGCTAACGGTGGGCGGAAAAAAAATGCAAATGGAAGGAGCTATCAAATATGTTACGATGAATATGCTGGCATCAATTATATTTCTGACAGCTATTGCTATTCTGTACGGAATTACCGGAACGCTGAATATTGCTGATATTAGCATGAAAATAGCCCAGGTGGAAAATACTGGTTTAGTATCTATTACCGCCTTGTTGTTTTTTGTCGGGTTTGGGATTAAATCAGCAGTTTTTCCGTTATATTTCTGGCTACCGTCGTCCTACCACACGCCACCTTCGGCAATAGCCGCTATTTTTGGTGGACTGTTAACGAAAATGGGGGTTTACGCCTTGTTCAGAGTTTTTACTGTAATTTTTGTTCCTGATGATTTTACCATTGCTTTGATGACAACATTGGCAGGACTCACGATGATTACCGGAGCTTTAGGTACGATTAACAAACGAAATATCAGACGGGTGTTGTCGTATCTTATCGTTTGCCATATTGGCTACCTGATAGCCGGTTTGGGATTATATACCGAAATCGCATTTACTGCGGCTATTTTTTACCTGATTCATGATGTGGTTGTGAAAAGTAATCTGTTTATGATTATTGGTGTAATCTACAAAGCCAGAGATACGGTGGATATGTACCGTTTGGGCGGAATGCTGAAAGATTATCCGATGTTTTCATTTGTTACGGCTATTGTTCTGTTTTCTTTGGTAGGCATACCACCTTTGTCAGGATTTTGGTCAAAAATATATTTATTTCAGGAATCATTCGGTCAGGAAAATTATTTCCTGTTGGCGTGCCTGGTTTTTGCGAGTTTTGTAACGCTGTTCGTCATTGCCAGAATGTGGTCTGAGGTATTCTGGAAGGATTCGCCGAAACCTTTGACAGAAGAAATAGACCGGTTCAAGAATTTTCCCAAAAGTGGTAAATTTGCTTTGATTTTTCCTATATTGTTCCTTGCGGGAGTCACTTTGTGTATCGGGTTGGGAGCTTCGGCAGTTTTTGAACTGGCAGGACAGGCGGCTCACGAACTCAAAAATCCGTCTATATACATTGACGCAGTATTAAATAAAAACTAATATGACACAGAATTTTTTACTCAATATCATGCTGACATTTGTCTGGGTAGCTCTTACCGGGGAGCTCAACTATGCAAATTTCTCATTTGGGTTTGTGTTAGGGTTTTACATTCTGTGGCTCGTTAACCGGAAATCTACCAGCGGAACGGAATATTTCTACAAAGTACCCAATATTATCATATTTATACTGTATTTTCTGTACGATATGCTCAAAGCAAACTTACAGGTTTCCATCGATGTAATGACTCCGAATTATAACATGAAACCCGGTATCATCAAATATGAAACAGATGCCAAAACCGATTTTGAAATCACGATGCTTTGTAATATGATTTCACTGACGCCCGGAACACTGGTAATTCATATTTCAGATGACAAAAAATTCATATATATCCACGTGATGTATATCAGAGATAAGCAAAAATTTATAGACAATTTCAAACGAAGAACCGAAAACAAACTGTTGGAAATATTAAGATAAGTCATGAGTGTACACGATTATTTATTATATATCATTATGCCGATTTTGTGTTTGGCACAACTGTTCATACTATTGCGGTTTCTGAAAGGTCCGCAAGTTGTTGACCGTATTGTTGCACTAGATTTGCTCATTACGGTAGGGGTTGCATTCATACTGATATTTAGCATTATTGTCGATAATTCCATATTTCTGGACGTAGCGATGATATTGGCACTCATTGCTTTTCTGAGTACCGTAGCCCTTTCGTTTTACATTCAAAACTCCAAGAAAGATGACTGATATATTGATAATGATTTTTAGCACATTAGGTGCTTTGTTCGCTTTGATTGCCTCAATCGGAATATTCAAAATGCCCGATTTCTATGCTCGTTTGTCAGTAACGGTAAAGGCGGTAACAGTTGGTATAGGATTTATTCTTATTGCAGTAAGTATGTACTTTGTAGATTTTGCCGTAACAACAAAATCAATAGCGATTGTATTTTTTCTGATTATGACCTCACCCATAGCCGGTTTTTTGGTCGGGCGAGTAGCTTACCTGACAGGGGCAAAAATGTGGAAGTTTACTATGTTTGATGATTTGAAAACAGACATTGATGTGAAAAAGAAAGAAATAGAAGAGCAAGAAAAAGCCAGCCAATCCGAACAGGCGGAAAAAAAAGATAATACAGAACAATCTGATAACTTGTGAATTATAAGTGAACTTTATTTTAACTTCAAATGAAAAATAATTTGAGCAATTATATTTCGAATAATAATTTTTTATATATTTGCCTCGAAATTAATAACCAATTTATTTAATTAAAAAGATGAAAAAAATTGTTTTAAGCTTAGCTGTAGTACTTGCATCTGTAGTATTCGTTTCTTGTACAGAAACTAAAAAAGAAGCTGAAGGAGCTGCTAATGAAGCACAAGAAAACGTAGAAAATGCTGCTAACGAAGCAGGAGAAGCTATTAATGAAGCTGCTAATCAAACAGAAGAAGCTATCAATGAAGCTGCTAACGAAGTAGAAAAAACTGCTGAGGAAGCTGCTAATGAAGTAGAGAAAACTGCTGAAGAAGGAGCTAAAAAAGTAGAAGAAGCAACAAAATAATTTTTGTTTTTGATTCTTCAACAGATAATCCCGGGAAATTCCCGGGATTTTTATTTTTGGACGTTACGGGTAAATGATTATATTTGTGCCAACCAAAAAACACAAATAAACCAATGAAACCAACAACAATCTTTACCATGTTTATGGTGGGGTGCGTCTATGCACAATCCCCAAACGACAGCATTCAGCAATTAGACGAAATCATTATTCAGAGCAACCGGCTCCAAATACCAGTTTCGCAGCAAAACAGGAATGTGCAAATCATCACTTCGGAAGACATTGAAAAACTTCCGGTACAAACCCTCAGCGAAATTCTCTACTATGCCGATGGTGTAGATATCCGGCAACGCGGAGGATTCGGGACACAAGCCGACATCAGCATTGACGGAGGAAGTTTTGAGCAAACATTGGTCTTACTCAACGGAGTGAAAATCATCGACCACCAAACAGCACATAATTCTTTGAACTTGCCCGTGCCGGTCGAAGCGATTGAACGTATTGAAATACTACGTGGGCCGGCAGCCCGGATTTATGGCGTAAATGCTCTGACAGGTGCAGTCAATATCGTGACCAAAAAAGCAGACAGCAATCAGGTTTTTGCCCATGTTTTTGGCGGAAGTAATTTCAAAAAAGATGAAGAAACCGATTCCGGAATGTATAATAACAGAGGTGTACAGTTTGGTCTGACTTTGTCTAAAAATAAATTTAATCAGCAATTATACGGCTCGCACGAATCGGGGAGTGGTTATCAGTACAATACGGCTTTTCACAACAACAGATTGTTGTATTTGGGCGATTATACCATTAATGAAAATAACCAAATCGAGGCACAAGTGGGGTGGGTACGCAGCTCGTTCGGTGCCAACGGGTTTTACGCTGCACCGGGCGACAGAGAAGCCAAAGAAATTGTTTCAACAACAATGGCTGCAATCAAATCGACTCATCAACTGAATGAAAGATTGAGATTAGTTCCGCAAATCGGCTATCGTTATAATTATGATGATTACCGTTACATTCGGCAGAATATTTCTACGGCAAGGAGCCAGCACTACACCAATGCTGTCAACGCTGAAGTCAATTTAAATTATGCAATGAACGAAAGTGAAATCGGCGTGGGAACAGAAATGCGTTACGAGCAGATTAATTCAAATAATTTGGGCAAGCATGAACGAAATAATTATGGTTTATATGCAGAATATAAAAATTACAGCATTCAAAATCTGATATTTACAGTAGGAACTTATGTGAATTACAATACGGTTTTCGGCTGGCAGATTTTTCCGGGCATAGATGCCAGTTTGTCGGTTACAGAGAAGGACAAAATCACGTTTAGTGCAGGCTCAGGACAGCGTATTCCGTCGTTTAACGATTTGTATCTCAACCAAACCGGAAATATCGGAAATGAGTTTGTTGAATCTGAAAGAGCTTATCAGTTTGAAGGAGGTTATCAACACATAGATGACAGCTGGACGTTGAAAGCTAATGTTTTTCATCGTAATATTTATGATTTTATTGATTGGACAAGAGTCGATGAAACCGAACCTTTTCAGTCTAATAATGTCGGAAAACTGCAAACTTTCGGAGGAAACCTGGCCTTTGGATATCATTGGAAAAACTGGAATTTTAAACTGACTTATACTTATCTGAATGCCGAGATGAACCTGGACGAAGATATTTTATCTAAATACAGAGTGAGAAGTTTCAGGCATCAGATTATTAATACGATTAATTATACACACAAAAGCTGGTCGGTTTCGCTGGCAAACAGATTTAATGAGCGGGTAGGTTATCAAGATTATTTTCTGACAGATTTCAGATTGAGCTACCAGTACAAAAACTGGGTATATTATGCTGATATGCAGAATATTTTCGACACGCAATATAACGAAGCCGGTGCATTACCTATGCCGGGCAGATGGGCAACCATCGGAATAAAAACCAATTTAAATTGGTAGGAAAAACATTTTTAGCTGCTGTAAAATTTTTACAGCAGTTTTTTTATAGTTTAATCAACGATATAACAAAGAAGAGTTGAAAATGTAAAGTGAACTTTTTATGGAAAAACAATATATCTTCCATTGCTCATTTCGATAATTATGATTTTTTACTCCTATTCAGTCAGGAATATAAAAAAGGAGTTAGGCTAATCCTAACCCCTTCTTTTTTGTTTTTAAAGATAAATTAGTTATCCTTTTTAAGCAAATCTCTGATTTCGGATAGTAATTCCTCTTGTGTTGGTCCAGCCGGTGCAGCCGGAGCTTCTTCCTCTTCTTTTTTCTTTCTCAGATTATTCATTCCTTTAACCATCAGAAATACAACTAATGCCAGTAGGATAAAATTAATTAAAATGGTAATAAAATTACCATAAGATAATACCACAGCCCCTTCAACAGCCTTAGCGTCTTCAAGGGTCATTCCCGCTTCGATATTACCTTTTAGTACATAGTACATATTGGTAAAGTCTGGTGTGCCAATAACGGCCGAAACGACGGGCATGATTAAATCATTAACCGCACTGTCAATGATTTTCCCGAATGCTCCTCCGATAATTACACCGACAGCCAAATCCATTACGTTTCCTTTTACGGCAAACTCCTTAAATTCTTTAATAAATCCCATATTTTTTATTTGTTGGTTATTACAAAAATATAAATAATTCTTAGAGTCTGTTTAAATTTGTATTGTAAAAATGTTTATAGGTTATTCTTGAGGCAGAACAAGGCAAATTTTCAAAGGATAGCAGAGCTATCGTTTTAAAATTTAACATTCCTACCGAACAGGTAGGAGCGACCAAAAAGAAGCATAAACAAATTATTAGATAAATTTTAAACGGGCTCTTAAACAGATTGTAATATGTCTACCAGAAAATCGATATCTTTTTGTGTGTTGTCATGTCCGAAAGATAATCTGAGGTTAGGACTTTTTAATTCTTCTTCAGTCAGGAATGATGCCAGCACGTGTGAAGGTTTTTGACTGCCTGACTGGCAGGCACTTCCTCTTGATACGGCAATTCCTTTGATGTCTAACTGGAATAAAAGCATAGCCGCTTTTTCCGGCGAAATTGGCAGTGATACATTCACTACATTATAAAAAGTGTTGTCGCCACCATTAAAACGCACTTCTGGAAAATGTTCCGACAGTTTTGTTTTGCAATAATCTTTCAGTCCGCTGATATGTCTTCGATGTTCGTCCAAATCCTGATAAGCCAGTTCCAGTGCTTTCGCCATGCCTACTACCTGATGCGGTGCTTCGGTTCCGGCACGCAGACCTTTTTCTTGTTCACCACCAACGATTAGAGCTTTGAAGTTACTTTTGTTACGGATATAAACAAATCCGGCTCCTTTCGGTCCGTGGAATTTATGGGCACTTGCCACGATAAAATCTACTGGTGTATTTGCCATATCAAATTCTGTTTTTCCGACAGATTGCACGGTGTCAGAATGGAACAAGGCATTGTTTTGTTTGCATAAATTTCCTACCCGGTTCAAATCCAGAATTGTCCCGATTTCGTTATTGACATGCATCAGGCTGACCAATGTTGGTTTGTCGTCCTGTAATAAATCTTCTAATTGCTGATAATCAATCTGACCGCTGGGTAAAATACGAAGATATACGATTTCCGTTCCATATTCTTTTTTGATTTGCTGTATGGAATATAAGGTACAATGATGTTCCATTGTGGTGGAAATAATCCGCTTGATTCCCAAATCCCTTACGCAGGAACGGATTATCCAGTTGTTGCCTTCCGTTCCGCACGAAGTGAAAATAATATCCGAAGCCTGAGCATTAATTTGCTTGGCAATAGATTTTCGTGCAGCTTCGATAAGTGATTTGGCGTGCCTGCCTACAGCATAGGTTGATGACGGGTTTCCGAAATCGTTGGTTAATACTTTAACCATTTCTTCGACAACCTCTGGTCGGACGGAGGTTGTGGCAGCGTTATCGAGATATATCTGACTCATAAATTTTGTTTTACAGATTTGAAATTTTCCTGATCGAAGTATAATTAAATAATACTACGGCAAGCAAAATTAGTAAATAAGAAAGAATTTGTAAAGGATTTACCGTTTCTTTGAAATAAGTAATTGCTAAAATAAAAGTAATTATCGGACTGATATATAGTAAAATCCCGACTGTAGATGCCGGAATGCCTTGCAAAGCGTAGAGATTCAGGTACAGAGTTAGTAAGGTAAAAACAATTCCTAAAATCATCGTCCAGCCATAAAATGAAATTTCCGAAGGTAACTGAAAATCAACTAAAAAGAAATATGGCGTAATCAAAATCAGCATTAAAACCATTTGTATAACCACGATGAAATCTTTTGGCAGATAATTGTTTCGTTTTTGTGTAATCATATATATTGAATAGCATAAAGCTGTCAGTAAGGCAAAAAGAATATCTCCGTGCTGTGCCATGTAATAACTAACACAAGCTATAAAGCTAATGAAAATAGCCACTTTTTTTATACCCGAAATGCGTTCTTTCAATAAAATATATGCCAGAAGAGCAGTAATAATCGGTGCCATAAACAAGGCAAACGAAGCGGTTTGTACATTGATGTTATTTACTACATAAATGAACAGCAACCAGTTAAACATCAGGGAAATCGTTCCGGAAATAGTGTAAAGCCAAAATTTTTGCTTGTCTTTTTTAATCAGCTCTGCATACTTTTTCCGGGTGTTGAGCAATGATTTCCGACGGAAAATAACAAATGCTACCAAACCGACTAATCCGGCAAAAAATATTCGGTAAAACAATATGCTGAATGATGAATAAGCAATCAACGGTTTGATTGCTAAAGACATAAATCCCCATATCGCAAAAGACATCAATCCGGCTATGTAGTAATTCTTTTGGGGCATATTAAGCAATATCAAAACCTTGCTTGTTCAGCACTTTACGAACAAACCATGCAAAAAACAGTAGATATACAAAGCAAATCAACGATACGAAATAAGAAGAATGAATACCGACAATATCGGCAAATTTACCCTGAATCGGCGGAATGATTCCACCACCCAGAATCATCATAACCAAAAATGCAGAACCTTGTGCGGTATATTTGCCTAAGCCCATCAATGCCAGATTAAAAATTGCCGGCCACATGATGCTACACGCCAGTCCGCCTGCCAGAAAAGCATAAATAGCGGTCATTCCGGTAGTGTTTAATCCGACAACTAATGCTGTAATCCCGAATAGGCTGAATATTAACAAAGTACGTGCGGGCTTGTCTTTGCTGATATAAGCAGCACCAATCTGCAAAAGCACACAAATGATATAGTAATACAAATGTGAAATTTCATAACCGGCAATCGCGTTAACCACTAAAATCACGCCGAAAGCTATCAGTGGAACGACAAAAAGTAATAGTTTTTTAAGTTTGCCGGAAAAATCAAAAGCACTCACAGCACCGGTCCATCGACCTATCATCAAACTTCCCCAATACATGGAAACATAAGGTGCGACTTCAGCAGCTGATAATCCTCCAAATTCATCAAGGCTGAGCAATTCTCCCAGATTGCTCCCGATGGCAACTTCCACGCCAACATACATAAATATCGCCAACATACCCAAAATCAGTTGCGGGTGTTGCATGGCTCCCCAACCGGTTGATTTTTTGCCGGCACTCCATAAAGAATATAGCAAACTGCCGATAATCACAATCATCGCCACCGACAACCAGGTTATTCGCTTGTTTTCCAATGAAGATTTTGCGTCTTCCAATTTTTGTTCGACAAGATAATAATCGCTTGGTAATTGTTCTTTGTCGGAAGAAGCGATGACAGAGTCCCAACGGGATAATTCTGTTTCTAATCGGGCGACTTCCCGGTTGTCGTCAGAGCGGTAGGTTTGAAAAACTACCGACATACAACCGAGTAGCAAAACTGTCATAATAACTAATGTCCGGAAAGCTTTGCCGGCTTTTTCGATAGGTTCATCAGATTGACCCAACGGTAATTTTCTGGAAAAATGAAACAAAGCAGCAACACCAACAAAGAGTAATCCCACGCAGACATACAGCCAAATTACTTTATCCAGACTTAGTGCTGCAATTTGCTGATTTTGTGCAGCTGCAGTTCCAAACAATACATAACCAACAATCAACGGACCAATGGTTGTGCCCAAAGAATTGATTCCACCAGCTAGATTCACACGGCTGGCTCCGGTTTTCGGGTCGCCCAGCAATATCGCAAAAGGATTGGCAGCGGTTTGCTGTAATGAAAATCCTAAAGCAACAATGAATAATCCGACTAACATACCCAAATACACATCGGCCTTGACAGCCAGTATCATTGCGACAGCCCCGAGAGCAGAAAACAGCAATCCGAAAATGATACTTTTCTTGTATCCCCAGCGGGTAACCAAATCTTTGCCCCGAATCATGCTTATGCCAAACAAAATCAAGGCTCCGGAATAATAAGCGGTGTAAAAAGCAAAGTCAATCAACTGGGATTGAAACTGGTCTAGATGAAAATATTCTTTACAAAAAGGAATAAAAATATTGTTTCCGGCTGCAATAAATCCCCAGAAAAAAAACACGAGAATCAATGTGTACAATGCCGGATAGTTGGTCGGTTGTGCTGTTTTTGCCATAGTATTTGCTGAATAATAACTCCCAAAGATAAAAATTAAGCCATTATGGGATTGCATTCGGGCTAAAAAACTTATTTTTGTTCTTAAATTAAAGAAATTATTCCATGAAAAAAATCCTGTTGCTTGTTTTCGGATTAATGCTTGCGGTGTCGTGTGATGACGGAGATATGGTGTTTGAATCACTCAATTTTGACGATGTTACTATGCAGAAATGTGAGGATAAAGAGTTGTATTTCAAAGCGAAAGACAGAGAGATGTTGATTGTGAATCTCATCAGTCCGACAGGCGAACCACTTATCAATGATAATTTGCAGGTAGGAGAGGAGTTGGAGGTTTTGACCAACAACACCAATCAGATTATTTACCGTTTGTATGATAATAATATCAGTAATCAGAGTATGCTGTGTGATGATGTTCCGCCGGCTTTTCCGCAAGTGGTGGACGAATACGTGTCGGAAAACAATGGCTCGATATTGATTTCTAAACAATTGCAGGTCAGAAATAATGAAACTCAGCCGAAAAACTTTTCGGTAGCATATAATTTTTCGATTTTGTTTAGAAATATTGTGCTGAGCAGAGGCGACCAACAGATTAAATATCCAAATTACACGTTTGGTACTTATCAGGCAGAGTCTTATACGTTGAATTTCAATCAGTTTGATCGTGATGAAATTAATTCTTGCGGTAATATGGAATTTTATATGGAAACCAGCGATAAGGTGATGCAATTAAAGCTCAGTGAGTCACTGCAACCAGCTGTAGGAGAGCAGATTTTTCAATTGTCTGACGGTCAGTACATAAAAATCAAAATTAATCAAGGGATTTTGAGTCAGATTGAAGGTTATCAGCCTTGCGATTTTGGTAATGATGCCTTGTTTTTCGATGTTTGGACAGCCAACGAAGGTAACGTGAAAGTAACGGCTCGCGAGGTGGATATTGCAGGGACTGTTCAGTTGGTGTATGATTTTGAAATCACTCAGGCAACATTTACGAACTATGACAGAACGATACAAATCAGCGAATTGCCGATTGGGTCGTACGTGGAATAATCTCAGAAGAAAATTTAATATTTCTTTATTACAGGTTTCGTAGGCATTGTGGTACTTTAGTCCGGAATAACATTAATTTAAGCAAAAGAATATGATAAAGATACTTTGGGTAGATGACGAAATTGAATTTTTGAAACCACATATATTGTTTCTGGAACAAAAGGGTTATCAGGTTATTACGGCAACGAACGGGCAAGATGCGATTGACTTATTTGGTCAGGAAAATTTTGATATTGTTTTTTTAGATGAAAATATGCCCGGAATCAGTGGGTTGGAAACTTTGTCGGAGTTGAAGGAACACAAGTCGACTATTCCGGTTATCATGATTACGAAAAGTGAGGAGGAATATATCATGGACGAAGCTATCGGAGCGAAAATTGCCGATTATCTCATCAAGCCGGTTAATCCAAATCAGATTTTGTTGAGCTTGAAGAAAAACCTGGACGTAAACCGGTTAGTTTCGCAAAAAACAACCTTAGATTACCAAAAAGAATTCAGGAATATTGCCTTGGAATTGATGCAGATTAATACGCACGAACAATGGGCGGAACTGTATAAAAAATTAGTTTTTTGGGAACTGGAGCTGGAAAATACAGCCGATTCCGGATTGATGCAGATATTGGAAGACCAAAAACAACAAGCCAATACCGAGTTTGGAAAATTCATTGAAAAAGAATACAAATACTGGATTAATAATCCGGAAGATGCACCGGTTTTTTCTCATCAGATTTTTAGAAAATGGGTAATGCCCGAACTCAAATCGGAAGAAAAAGTACTGTTTGTCGTGATTGACAATTTGCGTTATGACCAATGGAAAACCTTTGAAAGTACGATTAACGAATATTACAAAATCGAAAAGGATAGTTACTACTATTCCATCTTGCCGACCGCGACACAATATGCCCGAAATGCAATATTCTCAGGAATGACACCGCTCGAAATGGAAAAAAAACACCCGGAATATTGGAAAAACGATACCGATGACGGCGGGAAAAACCTCTTTGAATCACAGTTTTTGGAAGCTCAGATTCAGCGACTGAGATTGGACATCAAGAATAAATATATCAAAATTACCAACCTGCGGGATGGTATCAAAGTGGCGGAAAATTTTAAATCCTATAAAGATAATAAACTGATTACTTTGGTGTATAATTTTGTGGATATGATTTCGCATGCCAAAACCGAAATGGAAGTAATTAAAGAGCTAGCTTCCAATGATAAAGCCTATCGTTCGCTGACGTTGAGTTGGTTCAAAAACTCGCCACTTCTGGCAATTATCCAGGAAGCACGCAAAGAAGGGTTTAAACTGATTATTACTACCGACCACGGAACGATAAACTGTAAAAATCCGTCGAAGGTTATTGGCGACAGAAACACGAGCCTGAACCTGCGGTACAAAACCGGGAAATCATTGACTTATCAGGACAAAGATGTGTATGCGGTCAAAAACCCGAACGAGATTCAGTTACCGTCTATCAACCTTAGCAGTTCATTTATTTTTGCCAAAAGCGATTACTTTTTGGCGTATCAGAATAATTACAATCACTATGTGAATTATTTCAGAAATACTTATCAACACGGAGGTATTTCGCTCGAAGAAATGATTATTCCGTTTGTGGTATTAAATCCCCGGTAAAATATGGAAATGGAGTTTTCTTTAGAGGAAATTGATGAAATTGCAAAAAAAATATTATCTTTAAACAGACATAAAATCATCTTGTTTGAAGGAGAAATGGGAGCAGGCAAAACCACGCTGACGAAAGCTATGGCTAAGTGTCTGGGTGTGCAGAATATAACCAGCAGCCCGACATTTTCTCTAGTCAATGAATATGAATGTGACGGTGGGTTGCTCTATCATTTTGATTTGTTCCGGCTGAAAGATTTGTCGGAAGCCTATGATATTGGTATCGAGGAGTATCTGGATTCAGGAAACTATTGTTTTATCGAATGGCCGGAGAAAATTATGCCGATATTGGAAGATTTCCATCAAATTCAGTTGGATATCATTGATGCACAAACAAGAAGATTAAAATTTTTGTAATTATGGCTGTAAATACTCCTTTTTCACAAGAAGAGCTGATTCCGCAGGAAGAAAAACTGGATATTAAAAAACACCGCGACCAGCTTTTTATTGGTTTACCCAAAGAAGATTTTAATACGGAATACAGGATTTGCCTTACGCCGGAAGCCGTAGCTATGCTCACAGCCAACGGTCATCGTGTGCTGATGGAATCTGATGCCGGAAAAATGGCAAGTTACACCGATAAAGAATATAGTGAAGCCGGGGCAGAAATCACGCATGATACCGAAAAAGTATTTGCCTGTCCGATTGTGATAAAGGTACAGCCACCAACGATTCAGGAGATTGAATGGATGAAACCCGGTAGCTATCTTTTTTCAGCTCTTCAATTCAAAACACAAACGGCAGAATATTTCAAAACACTGTCTAAAAAGAAAATTACAGCTTTAAGCTACGAATGTGTTCAGGACGAAGAAGGCTCTTGCCCTTTTTTGAATGCGATGAGTGAGATTGCCGGGGTCGCGTCTATTCACATCGCTTCGGAATATATGAACAAATATAAGAAAGGAAAAGGTTTGTTGTTTGGGAATATTACCGGCGTGCTTCCTACCGAAGTGGTTATTATCGGGGCAGGAACGGTAGCAGAATATTCCGCAAGAACAGCTTTAGCTTTCGGAGCAAGCGTCAAAGTGTTTGATAATTCTATCCACCGGTTGAAAAGAATACAGAAACTGTTACCACAACCTATATCAACATCAACCATTCAGGAAAAAGTATTGAAAAAAGCGTTAAGACGGTGTGACGTGGTTATCGGAGCAATCAGAGGAATCAACCGCTCTCCGATTGTAATTACCGAAGACATGGTGCAAATTATGAAAGCCAATGCAGTAATTATCGACGTTTGCATCGACAACGGTGGTTGCGTGGAAACTTCTGAGCTAACCTCGCATCAAAAACCTGTGTTGAGAAAACATGGTGTTATCCACTACTGTGTTCCGAATATTTCGTCGAGATATTCTAAAACTTCTTCTCAGGCAATCAGCAATATATTATCGACATATTTGATGAATATCGGCGAATATGGAGGTATTGAAGATTATATCGGGCGGGTAAAAACAATCCGGTCTGGGATTTACCTCTATAAAGGCATTTTAGTTAGCCGTCAGGCAGGCGAATGGTGCGGACTCGACAATAAAGACATTAACCTGTTGCTACTCTAAAACAACTGCCTTATCTTTGCCGAAATTTAATTACAGATGAAATTTTCTCAGCGTTTAGCCTATTATCTTTTGGGGTTATTAATCGGAAGTACGATTGTGTTTTATTTTTGGGGAGCCAAAGACACTCAATTCTGTTATTTGCCAAATTGTCGTGTATTGAAAGACCTGCGTTCCAAACCGCTTATCATGACTTCAGAAGCAAAAGACGCTATGGAAGTTTTCACGACAGCCCAACTGACTCAGTACCTCACTAACGGTGATGTAGATTTTTCACAGAGCAATGTACCCGAAGACGGCGGAAAAAAATATGTGATTAATGCCAAAGACAGCCTCAACAACGCTTTGCAGATTGAAATGATTAATTACAGCGAAAGAGTTAAGTTGGTAAGTATTAAATATTTGGATAAATAAAATTCTAATTGTAGTGCAAATTATGAAGAAAATACTGATACTTTTTTTAGCATTTATTTTAAGTAATCAAAGTGTCTGTTCTCAGGAAACAGAGAGTGGCAAATTTCCTTCAGACTACGGTAAATATTCCTTTCCTCTTTGGTCAAAAATCACTTTAGAACTAAAAGAAATCGATGGCGATAAATATGAATACAGGATTTTGAGTTTTGAACCTTACGAAGAATATTATTCATTTGATGAAAGTAAGAATTTATTTAGTGAAGAACCTCTGGAAAATACTGTTGAGATTTTTTTTGTCGGAGGTTATTATAATGAAGGAAAAGAAGATAAAGATTATGTAACATTACTAAATATCCGGAATAATTTAAAAAAACCAGTTACCTATAAAGCTGATATAAAATATTATTTCAATGATGAATTTGAAAATACGAGTATAGTCGGGGCGTTTCCCGGTGTAGATACTAAAGAAATTTGGCAACACAAAATTGATTATATTGCATTATACGATTTTGAAATTTTGAAGTACGAGTAATAAAGCTGCTGAACTCAAATTCACGTTAAAATAATTCCGGCAAACACCAAAATCTAGTCGATTTTTTCACAAAAACATAACGAAAAAAAGATTAACTTTGTAGCATACTAAACGCAACGTTAAACATCAGCAGTAATGATTCATTTCTTTGAAAATGCTTCTCAAAAAGTCTATGCAGTAGAAGCTCAACAAGATGTCTTACCGGAAGATATTGCCAAATTGGAATGGCTTTTCGGGAATGCAAAAAAAGTACAAACAACGGTAATCAGCAGCAGGTTTGTAGGACCAAGAGCCGCAATGATTACACCATGGAGTACTAATGCAGTAGAAATTACCCAAAATATGGGTATTCACGGAATTATCCGAATTGAAGAATTTGAACCATACGGCACAGAAAACTGTGATATTGACCCGATGATTAATCAGGTTTATGAGCAGCTTAACCAGGATATATTCACCATAAATATTGAGCCGGAAGCCATTCAGGAGATTGACGATATAGCTCTGTACAATGTGAAGGAAGGCTTGTCTTTGAGCGACGAAGAAGTGGAATATCTCGAAAACCTCAGCCAAAAAATCGGACGAAAATTAACCGATTCTGAAGTGTTTGGTTTTTCACAGGTCAATTCAGAGCATTGTCGTCATAAGATTTTCAACGGAACATTCGTTATTGACGGAGAAGAAATGCCAAGCTCGTTGTTTAAGCTGATAAAAAAAACATCTGAAACTAATCCGAATGAAATTGTTTCGGCATACTCAGATAATGTGGCATTTATTCAAGGACCTCAACTTGTACAGTTTGCCCCTAAATCGGCAGATAAACCCGATTATTACTACGAAGATGACTTTGAGTCGGTAATCTCCCTCAAAGCTGAAACCCATAATTTTCCGACTACTGTTGAACCGTTTAGCGGAGCAGCGACCGGTTCTGGCGGAGAAATCAGAGACCGTCTGGCAGGAGGACAAGGAGCGTTGCCGTTGGCAGGAACAGCGGTGTACATGACTTCATACTCCCGATTGACTGACGACAGAAATTGGGAAAACGGCATGGAAGAACGAGAGTGGTTATACCAAACACCGATGGATATTCTCATCAAAGCATCTAACGGAGCTTCTGACTTTGGAAATAAATTCGGACAACCTTTGATTGCCGGTTCTGTATTTACGTTTGAACACGAAGAAAAAGATATCCGTGTGGGCTACGACAAAGTGATTATGCTTGCCGGAGGAGTTGGTTACGGAAAAAGAGACCAGGCACTGAAAAAAGCACCACATACAGGCGACCAGATTGTGATTTTGGGCGGAGAAAACTACCGAATCGGAATGGGCGGAGCTGCCGTTTCATCAGCAGATACCGGAGCTATGGGTAGCGGAATCGAGCTGAATGCCATTCAGCGTTCCAATCCCGAAATGCAAAAAAGGGTGGCTAATGCCGTTCGTGGTATGGTTGAATCCAAAGAAAATCCGATTGTGTCTATTCACGACCATGGTGCAGGCGGACATTTGAACTGTTTGTCTGAATTAGTGGAAGATACCGGCGGATTGATTGATTTGGATAAATTACCGGTAGGCGACCCGACTTTATCGGCAAAAGAAATTATCGGAAATGAGTCACAGGAAAGAATGGGCTTGGTAATCAGCCGGGAGAATGTAAGTGTTTTGGAAAGAGTTGCCGAAAGAGAACGTGCACCGATGTATGTGGTCGGCGATGTAACTGAGGATCATCGGTTTACTTTCAGTTCAAAAACCAAGGGAATTACTCCAATGGATTTTGACTTGGAAGATATGTTCGGCTCTTCACCAAAAACAATTATGAATGATAAAACGGTTGATTATCAATATGAACCATTAACCTATGATGTCAATCAGTTAGAAATATATTTGCGTAGTGTTTTACAGCTCGAAGCGGTGGCTTGTAAAGACTGGCTGACGAATAAAGTGGACAGATGCGTGGGCGGAAAAGTAGCCAAGCAACAATGTGCCGGAGCTTTACAGCTGCCGTTGAACAACGTGGGTGTAATGGCATTAGATTACAAAGGAAAAGAAGGCGTAGCGACAACTATCGGTCATTCGCCGCTGACAGCTCTGGTTGATCCGGTTGCTGGTTCGAGAAATGCGATTGGAGAGGCTTTGTCTAATATGATTTTTGCTCCGGTTAAAAACGGACTTTCCGGTGTGTCGCTTTCGGCAAATTGGATGTGGGCTTGTAATAATCCGGGGGAAGATGCCCGGTTGTATCAGGCGGTAAAAGGCTGTTCTGATTTTGCTATCGAATTGGGAATCAATATTCCGACCGGGAAAGATTCCTTGTCAATGAAGCAGAAATACCCAGACGGGAAAAATGTTTTATCGCCGGGAACAGTGATTATTTCCGCAGCAGGAAACTGTACAGATATCAAAAAAGTAGTAGAACCGGTTTTGAAAAAAACAGCCGGATCGATTTACTATATCAATTTGTCGAAAGATGATTTTAAACTGGGCGGTTCTTCATTTGCTCAGATTTTGAATAAAATAGGCGATGAGGTACCAACAATTATTGATGCGGCTTATTTCAAAAAAGCATTCGATGTGATTCAGCAGTTAATTCTGGAAAACGAAATTGCGGCAGGACACGACATCGGTTCGGGTGGATTGATTACGACTTTGCTCGAAATGTGTTTTTCAGGATACAATTTAGATGCGGATATTGATTTGACGCCACTTGGCGAAAGAGATATTATGAAAGCATTGTTCAATGAAAATATCGCAGTAGTTTTACAAGCGAATAATGATGAATCATTTGAACGGAAATTAGCCGAAAATCAGGTAGATTTTGTTAAAATTGGTGTGCCGTCTGAAGGACAGGAATTCAAAATCAATCATTTTGATGAAAAATACGAATTCAGCGTAAGTGCTTTGCGTGATGTTTGGTATAAAACATCTTATCTGCTCGACCAGAAACAGTCGAAGAACGGCATGGCAGACGAACGTTACAGCAATTACAAATATCAACCGCTGAACTTTACTTTTCCGGAGCATTTTACCGGAAAATTACCGGAAAACAATATAGCAACAACCAGACCAAAAGCGGCGATTATTCGCGAAAAAGGTTCCAACTCTGAAAGAGAAATGGCTCATGCGATGTATCTGGCAGGGTTTGATGTGAAAGATGTACACATGACTGATTTGATTTCGGGCAGAGAAACGCTGGAAGACATTCAGTTTATCGGAGCTGTTGGCGGATTTTCCAATTCAGATGTATTAGGTTCGGCAAAAGGCTGGGCAGGAGCATTTATGTATAACGAAAAAGCGAAAAACGCTTTGAAGAATTTCTTTGACAGACCAAACACTTTGTCCGTTGGAATCTGTAACGGCTGCCAGTTGTTTATGGAGCTGGATTTGATTAATCCGGAGCACGACATACACGGAAAAATGACTTATAATGTATCGCAGAAACACGAATCTAATTTTATTTCTGTGAAAATAGAAGGGAATAACTCTGTGATGTTATCTACTTTGGCAGGAACTACATTGGGTGTTTGGATTTCACACGGCGAAGGAAAATTCAGCTTACCGAGAGAAGAAAAAGAATATAATATCGTGGCAAAATATGCTTATGACAGCTATCCGGGTAACCCGAACGGTTCAGATTATAACGTAGCCATGATGTGCGATAAAACAGGGCGACATTTGGTAACCATGCCACATATCGAACGCTCGATATTCCAGTGGAACTGGGCAAATTATCCAGATAGAAATGATGAGGTAAGCCCATGGTTGGAGGCATTTGTGAACGCAAGAAAGTGGATAGAGAAAAATAGTTAAACATGAGAAAAATAGTTTTTACCTTAATGGTTGTAGCCGGATTAGGGCTGACCGAAACACAGGCACAGCAGAGCGGACAAGGAATGTCCAAAAATGCTATCGGAATGAAATTTACTACCAGCAGGATTGCCGGTGGGGAAATCACTTATCAGAGAGCTTTGAGTAGCGAAAACCGTTTGGAGTTGAATTTGGGCTTTGCGAACTCTCGTCATTTTAGTGCAGTGAAAATCACAGGATTATATGAATGGGTTTTTCCAATTCAGCATGGATTTCATTGGTATGTAGGTGCTGGTGGTAGCCTGGGGTCGTGGAGTTATAAAAACGGTTCGCACAAAGACGACGGGGCTATCGTGGCATTGTCAGGAATTGGAGGTATCGAGTATCATCTGAAACCGGCTCCTTTCCAGTTCTTTCTGGATTTGAAGCCGAATATTTATATCACGGAATACCACGATTACAACAACATTAATCTGGAATTAGGTATCGGTGCCAGATATAAGTTTTAATTGACGTAAAACGAAGTGTAAATCCTCGGTTTGTATAACCGGGGATTTTTTATTTGGGTGCTTGATGCCTGGAGAAATCTGCAAGGTTTTGTTTCGGGTTTCTTTTGTTTAAAGTTTAAAGTTCAACTTTGTCGTACCGCGTTAGGTCAAAAATCATCTCAATATTTTTTGTATCTTTGTGAGTATAAACAAACACATAAAGCTATGACGACAATCACTGTAGATAAACGAACAAAAGCCGGAAAATTGCTTTTAGAAATGGCGAAGTTGCTTGCTGAAAAAAACAAAGATGTTATTATCACGGAAAATGAAAAATCACGTTACAACAAAGAAACAGAAAAGGCAATTAAAGAAGCTAAATCAGGTATTGGATTAATAGAGGCAGAGAGTGTAGATGAATTATTTGAAAAACTCAAAAGTTGATGTACAAAGTTGTTGCTACGAATAGGTTTAAAAAAGACTTTAAAAGATCTTTAAAGAGAGGATTGAAAGAAGATTTGTTAAAGGAAGTGGTTCTTCTTCTCGGAAATAAAGGTAAACTCCCCAGTAAATATAAACCACATAAACTTTCAGGGAACTATGTGGGAACTTGGGAATGCCATATCCAGCCAGACTGGTTGCTTATTTGGGAACAAAATGAAGAAATAAAATTGATTTCGCTTATCAGAACAGGAACACACTCGGACTTGTTTTAAAAACCTTGTTGCAGTTTTGTGACGAGAGTTTTTTGTTTCAGGTTTGAAACTGTAAACTTACAACTACAAAAAAAGGACACAGAGATTTATTGTGTCCTTTGTGCCTTTGTGGTTATTTTTCTATTCGCTTGCTGAAACCCGAAAAGTTTCGATAGCCTCGCTGATGATATTCCAGTCGTAGAATTGAAAAACCTTTCCGTTGCTCATCGCTACAAAAATTCCATTTTCAAAACCTTTGCCAAGGTTGACGTTAACCGCATCTGCACCGTCACATTCGATAGTCGAAACCGGAATCCGGGCAATCAATTTATGTTCATGCGGGTTGGCACTTTCGCCTTCTCTTTTATACACCAAAAAGTTATTCGCCTGCTGGTCAGACACCAAAATGTAACCGGTTTTTGCATCTTTTTTGTATAAAGCAATACCTTCGTGGTCGCGTTTCGCATCGTTTTGAGCAAAAAAAGCTAGTTCTGTATTCCCTTTGTCCGGGTCGGCATAATATTTCCGCACACCGGCTGTTTCGTCAGAATAGTAAACATAGCCCAGCTCGTTATCGACCGCAATAGCTTCAATTTCTTTTTTGCCGGAATATTTCCCGAATTTTCTTACCAGTTTTCCGGTTATGTAGCCGTTTTCTTCTGCCAGCTCATATTGGAAAAGATATTCTTCGGAATTTCCATCTTTTCGCCCAACAATAATATAAGTTTTTCCGTTAGCCGGATTCTGATAAGTGGCAATACCCATCGGAGCTCGTAGTTCTTCGCCCTCAAAAACGTTCAGACCGCCGTTGTCTATCGGATTCAAATCGGGCAGACTGAAAATACGTACTTTATTGGTCATGCGTTCAGTCACAACGGCAATGTCGGTTGCAGTTCCGTTGAGAAGGAAACCATAAGTTACGTCCACGTTGTTGGGTCTGTCCATCGGATAAACCTTATTAACGATTTCTCCCTGAAGATTATATGCATAAAGTCCACCGGTTTTTTCCTCTTTGTCTGTACCTAAAATCAAAGATTTTTCAGGTTGAACCGGATTTACCCAGATAGCCGGGTCGTCAGTGTCATTTGGCGTTTGCTCAGTTGTAACGGTTGGCTGAACAGCATTTTCGGCTACAGGAGCCAGTTTGTCCCCACACCCGATAAGAAGTAGAGAAGTGCTTATTATAAAAAGTGATTTTTTCATTATTTATTTGGTAATTTCTGATTGGTAACTTACTTCAAAATCGTTTTTGCCGGATTTGATAACATATATTTTCAGTTTATCCGCTGTAACAGCAAATGCCATAAACCCAGGAACAGCTTCAGCATACAACGTACCTTCAGTAAACCCGGTTTCGCGAAGCTCACTTCCCGCACCCGACAGAAACTGTGTGAAAGTATCGTTTTTCTTTTTGATGATTTGCAAATCGTGCTCATGCCCGCAAATGTAAGCGTCCACCTGATGCTGGTTAAATATCGGTTGGAAAATATCTCTTATCTGAATGGTTTCTTCGCTGGTTTTGCGTTTACCGCCCGAATACAACGGGTGGTGCCCAACGACTACTTTCCAAACGATTTTCGGGTCGTTGTTTTGCAGTTTTTCATTCAGCCATTTCAGTTGTTTTTCGGTATCTTGTTCAGCGATTTCTACATATTTTTCCGGTTCGTTGTGGTATTTTTTTACAAAAGGATTGGTGTCGATAACTAATAACTGAAGGTGCTGGTCATCATCAATTTCAATCATTCTTTCAAAATAATGGTTAGGCATTTCCCACCTTCTAGACACTTTGGTGTAATCAATCTGGGCTTGTGCAATGCCTTCATAATCGTGATTGCCCAAAGCAACGTACCAGGGCTCGTGCAGCAAATGATGGGTGTAAATACTTTCATAGGAAGAAATCCATTGGTAATCCTGTGTGCTTTGTACCCCGTTCGGATAAAAATTATCGCCAACGGAAACAGTAAAAGTCAAATCGAGAATTTCGGCTACTGAACCCATATCTCTGGCAACTTCTTTCTGGGTAAAATGCCCGTGTCGCCCGAAATCGCCAATCGCCAGAAAAGACAAGCCGTCCTCGACAGTCTCAATGCCTTTGGTATCTGTGATGACATGATTAAGGTTTGAGTCAGGGCGTTCCTGACTCAAACCATTGAAATATGAAAAAAGTATAAAAAAAAGTATGCTTAAAAATCTATTGTGTCTGTTCATTATAAATCAAATTTTAATCCTAAAACATATCGTGGTTGGTAATATTCCAATTGTTTCATGCGGTTGGAAGTTCCCTGATAATATCTCAACGGCTGGTTGGTCAGGTTGTTGGCTTCAGCGAAAATCCTGAACTGCGGAGTGATTTTGTAAGCGGCATTAAAATCAAGGAAAAATTGTTTGTCGTAATAAGCATCTTCAAATTCGTTTCCACCGATTTCGTCCAGATAATCTGATGTGAAATTGGCTGATATCCTTGCTGAGAATTTGTCATTTTCCCAAGATAATGAGCCGTTTAACATATGCGGAGCAGTTCTCGGTAAACCTAAGTCGTCACGCACGTCGCCGTCTTCGTTGGTAATTCCTTTTGCTTTAGAATCTGTGAACGTATAGTTAGCGAATAGGCTGAAATTGCTTAGGAATCCCGGTAAGAAATCCAGTTTTTTCTGAATAGCTACTTCAAATCCGAATACATCTACGCTTTCTCCGTTACGTGCCTGCGTAAATTCCCAACGTTCGCCAGCAGGAATTGGGTTGCTGATACCTGAGAAATTATCTGAAAAATCCTGATTGGTAAATTGTCCGTTGCGGTAGGTATAGATGAAATTATTTAGTTTTTTGTAGAAAACACCGGCAGAAACAATTCCTATGTTTTCAAAATAATTTTCAATCATCAAATCGAAGTTTGTTGCATAAGTCGGTTTTAGGTTTGGATTACCCGCTTCGATTTCGGCATCTTCCACAGTAGCACTCACGAAAGGAGCCAGTTGGTAATAGTTTGGTCTTGCTAATCCGGTAGTGATTGCCCCGCGAAGAATAAAATCTTTGGTAAAATTATGTTTAACGGTAACACCTGGCAAAATATTGGTGTAGCTGTTGGAATTTTCTAATTTTCCGGCAAGTTCTTCTTCTTCCAGAACATAATTTCCGGTATATTCAATAGAAGTATTTTCTATCCTTGCACCTATGATTACTGAGGTTTTATCTGTAATATCCTGGTCCCAGCGAATATATCCGGCAACGATATTTTCTTTGGCTTCATAGTTTAAAGCCAGATATTCTGAGGGTTCGTCGATTTCGTCAAACAACGCGGGGTTTTTCAAATCGAGGTTACCCAAATAACTTTCCTGGGCAAAATAGCCAGGAGCGTATTTACTTCCGGGGTTGAAACCGTTTCCGGAGAAAAATTGATTCGGAACTTCATTCAGATTGCCGATTCCGTCGATGCTTTCGTAAGAGAAAAAGTTGTTTTCTCTGTTTTTGTCTTTTATTCTTAATCTTCCACCAAAACGAAGTCGTCCTTTTTGCCCTTCAATGACAGAAAGCGGTGTTCGGAAGTTCAATTTAAAACCTAATTCGCTTTCTTCGGCGTAATTATAATTTTCAGTGATTTTTCGCAACTTGAAATCAGCCGGATTTTCTCCATTTACAGCAGAAACCAATGGTAGGTTAGGGTTGCTGAGGTCTTGCATCATCAACACATCTTTTTGCTGGAAATCAATATATCGCTCATTCGGACGTTCTTCGCTGGCTTTAGAGTAAGACAATGCCCAGTCCATATCCAGTTTGGAAGAAATCAAATGCTGTCCTTTGAGGGAAGTGTTGAAAACTCTTTGGTCTTCCAGACGAGCGTTTTTGTTGCGATTATTGTCAATACCACCTTTGGTTTCTCTGCGGATACTTCCCATATAAGTGCCGTCGTCTTGCAATTCAATATCTCTGTATCGCGTTCTGAAACGGTTTTCACGGTCGTCACGCCAGTTGTACATAATGTTGAAATCCAAACGGTTGTTGTCGTCGATGATATAATCTGAACCTAAGGAAACACTTCTTCGTATCCTTTGTACATCATATTTACGAATGTCCATTTCGCTTAAATAAGTATTTTCATTATCATCTTTATCCCATACGGCTTCGATATTATCTGAACCGAAATTCTGTGTTTGGTATGTTCCTGATGCCACGATACCTAAACGGTCGTCCAGAAATCTGTTTCCGTAAATGAAACTTCCGTTGTAAATTCCTTTGTCACGAATTGGTGCAAAACCACCTGACAATGAAGCAGAAAGTCTTTCTCTTCCAGGCACAGCACGAGTAATCAAGTTTACCGAGCCACCGATAGCATCAGCGTCCATATCCGGAGTAAGCGTTTTATTTACTTCGATGGTTGAAATCATATCAGATGGAATCAAATCCATTTGTACATTTCTGTTATCGCCTTCAGCAGACGGAATACGGTCGCCGTTCAATGTTACAGAGTTTAATTCAGGCGATAGTCCTCGAATGATGATATTACGAGCCTCACCCTGGTCATTCTGCATAGTAATTCCAGGAACACGTTTCAACGCATCACCCACATTGGCGTCTGGAAACCGTCCGACCTGGTCTGATGAAATGATGTTCGTGATATTGTTGTTGTTTTTTTGTTGATTCAAAGCTTTTGCCTGACCTCGAAGGAAATCTCCGACAATAACGAGTTCTTCCAGTGTGTTATCGCCAATAAGCATTTGGAAATTCAACCGGGCAGTTTTTCCTGATTCGACAACTATTTCGCCAAATTCAGTTGTATAACCTATATACTCTACATATACGGTGTATGTCCCTTCCGGAACGTCCAAAAATTGATATCCGCCATTTTGGTCAGAAACGGTGTAGCGGTTGCTGTCTTCAATATACAAAGAAGCTCCGGGCAAGGCAAAACCGTCATAAGCATCGGTAACTTCACCAGAAATAACACCACTTTGTGCCCAAGTAAAGGAAGTAATGCCTAAGGTAATAAGTGTAAAAATTCTTTTCATTGTCTAATTAAAATTGTAATTTTTATCTGGCACAAAACTATTGGAGATAATTAATCTTGTGGTTAATCAAATATTACCAAACGGTTATTGGTGTGTGAAGTGAGTTTTTAAGTTTCAGGTTTTTCTTGTTTCAAGTTCTGACTGCTGACAGCTAAACAGAATTATCGTATCTTTACCTCATCAAAAGTCAGATTTAATATGAAATTACATGCAATCGAAGCGGGAAACTTCAAATTAGACGGAGGAGCTATGTTTGGTGTTGTGCCAAAAGCGATTTGGAACAAAACTAATCCCGCAGATGAAAATAACCAGATAGATATTGCAGCTCGGTGCCTGCTTATCGAAGATGCCGACCGCCTCATTTTGATTGATACCGGAATGGGCGATAAACAATCGGATAAATTTTTTGGTTACTATCATTTATGGGGAGATTATTCGTTGGAAAAATCCCTCAGAGAAAAAGGTTTTTGCCCCGATGATATTACCGATGTTTTTCTGACGCACTTGCATTTTGACCATGTGGGCGGAGCTGTTTCGTGGAATAAAGACCGCACCGGTTATGTGCCGACGTTTAAAAATGCCCGTTATTGGACAAACGAAAACCATTGGGAATGGGCAACGAAGCCCAATGCAAGAGAAAAGGCCTCTTTCTTGTCTGAAAATATCCTGCCGTTGCAGGAATCCGGACAACTTCATTTTATCCAACGCCCTGACGGAGATTTACTGGAAAAATCCGAACTGGGTTTTGGTATTTTTTTCGCTGACGGACATACCGAAAAACAAATGATTCCGTTGATTGATTATCAGGGAAATACCATCGCTTTTTGTGCAGATTTGCTACCTACCGCCGGACACATTCCGTTGCCTTATGTAATGGGGTATGATACCCGGCCATTATTGACTTTGCCTGAAAAACAAAAGTTTTTGCAAATGGCAGTTGATGAACGGTTTTTACTCTTTTTGGAACATGATGCCCATAATCCGGTAATTACATTGCAAAATACCGAAAAAGGACCTCGCCTTGATGAGGTTTTGACCCTGCAAGATGTTTTAAAATAATGTTAAAATCAACATAAACTGTAACACAAGAAATATATTTACAACTTATTCAAGAGATAAATCACATAAACATGAAATTCACAAAACCCTTTTATTTATCCGCTGCATTAGCGATTGCATTAACAAGCTGTAAATCCGTACAAACTTTGCCGGATTTAAGTGATATGACACCAATCAAATCGGTTGACCATATCCCGGCGAGAACTACCGATTTAAGTGAAGACCAGTTAAAACGCTGGAGTCATTTAGATATTTTGAGAGATACCGTTCCGGGAATGTCGGTGGACAGAGCTTACGAATCTATCATTAAAAACAAAAAAGGACAAAAGGTCGTGGTTGCTGTTATAGATTCTGGTATTGAAATTGACCACGAAGATTTGCAACACGCTATCTGGACTAACCCGAAAGAAAAAGCCGGAAATGGCATTGATGATGACAACAATGGTTATGTAGATGATATACATGGTTGGAATTTGTTAGGTGAGTCCAATGCAGAAAATTTAGAGTTTACCCGTATCGTGAAAAAAGGCGATGACGGTTCTGAATTATACAAAGAAGCTAAGGCTAAATTAGACGAAGAACTTGCAGGTATCGAGCCTCTTGGAAAGCGTGTAGAGCAATTTAAAGAATTGCGTAATGCCGTGACAGAGTATTTAGGCAAAGACAGATTCGAGAAAGAAGATTTGTTGGCAATTCCAGAAGATGCTCCTGAAGAAGTAATAGCAGGAACGAGTCTTTTCTTGAATATCTACATGGCTGGACGTGATGGATTTGATTATATCGACGATATCGCAGAATATTATAACTCTCAAGCAAACAGTCACTTGAATGTAAACTTCGACGGAAGAGCAATCGTTGGCGACAATCCGGACGACATTAACGATACCGATTATGGTAACAATGATGTGTTGGGTGACAGAGACCATGCCAAACACGGAACACACGTAGCCGGAATCATTGCTCAGGCTCGTGGTAACAAGTTGGGCGGCGACGGTGTTGCCAGTAAAAACGTTGAAATCATGGCAGTAAGAGCCGTGCCGGACGGAGATGAATACGATAAAGATGTTGCTTTGGCGATTCGTTATGCAGCCGACAACGGAGCTAAAGTAATCAACGGAAGTTTTGGTAAATATTTCGCTCAGCACAGCGAGTGGGTATATGACGCAATTAAATATGCTGCAGAGAAAGACGTGTTGATTGTCGTTGCTGCCGGTAACGACAGTATGGATTTAAATCCGGTAGAAGGCGACGAAATCAAAAGATATCCGAACGACAGAAAAGTAGGCGAAAGAAATGAAATCGCTGATAACTTTTTGGTTGTAGGAGCATTGAACCCTACTTTCGGAGAAAAAATGGTTGCTGAGTTCTCTAACTTTGGTCATGTTGATGTAGATGTTTTCGCACCGGGAGTTAAAATTTACGCAACTGTTCCTCATGGAAAATATGAGTATTTACAAGGAACTTCAATGGCTTCGCCAAACGCAGCCGGTGTTGCCGCGATGATTCGTTCTTATTTCCCGAGCCTTACAGCACCTGAGGTAAAACAAATCATGAAAGATTCAGGTGTGCCGGTAAACTTTGACGTGATTGTATCCGGAGATGCTTCCGATAAACGTAATTTCCAGGATATTTCTACTTCCGGAAAATTCGTGAACTTATACAATGCTTTGATTATGGCTGATAAAGTGGTTAAAGCCAAAGCACAGAAATAACCTATAAACATTTTTACAATACAAATTTAAACAGGTTCAAAATTTGTTGAAAAACTGTCCGGAATTTCCGGGCAGTTTTTTTTATGTCATAAGTGTGAACTAATTTATGTATTTTTGACCATTAGTTTTTTCATTAAAATGGAACTTAACATCGCAGAAAATTACCGCCACCTCAAAGATTGCCCGGTGCTTGTCGCCGTAAGCGGTGGTGTGGATAGCGTGGTATTGGCATATATACTTCAAAAACTGGATTTTAATATTGCTGTGGCACATGTCAATTTCAAGTTGAGAGGAAAAGAAAGCGACGAAGACCAGAAGTTTGTGGAAAACTTCGCCCGGGAAAATAATCTGCCACTACATCTGACGCATTTTGATACGGAAAATTATGCCCGGCAAAATAATTTGTCCATACAATTGGCTGCCCGAAAATTGCGGTATGATTGGTTTGACGAACTGAAAAAACAATACGGTTATTCCTGCCTGGCGACGGCTCATCATCTGAATGACGATGCAGAAACTTTTCTGATTAATTTCGTTCGGGGTACAGGTTTGAGCGGACTTTTGGGTATCAAAGAAAACAACGGAATCATTCGTCCGTTGTTGCCATTCACTAAGCAGGAAATTTTGCAATATGCCGAAGAAAACCAACTGAATTGGCGAGAAGATAAGTCTAATTCTTCCGATAAATATGCCCGCAACCGGATTCGTCATCATGTTGTTCCGGTTTTGGAAACTATCAATCCGCAGTTTTTGCAAACTTTTTTGCAAACCAAAGCCAATCTCAATCAGGTTAATGATATATTGGAAGAAGCTATTGCCGGCTTTGAAAATAAATGTGTGAGCTATCTATCAGATGATGAGGTGTATATAGATATTAACAAATTGAAATCTTATAAAAATCCTCAGGCTTTTCTTTATCAGTTTCTGAAAAAATATAACTTCACAGCCTGGGAAGATATTAACCAACTTATGGATTCCGAAAGTGGAAAACAGGTTTTATCGCCTACGCATATTTTGCTCAAAGACAGAGAAAAGCTCATGCTGAAACCCATTAATTTTCAAAATAATAAAGATTATTACAAAATTAACAAAGATGAAAAGACGGTTTTTGAACCAATATCATTAACTTTGGGTATTTTTGAAGAAAAAAATCCTGTAACGGATAAAAATCAGATTGTAGTAGATGAAGATTTGCTTGATTTTCCGCTTTGTATAAGGAAGTGGAAAGCAGGAGATTACTTTTATCCATTCGGAATGAAAGGAAAGAAAAAACTGAGTAAATATTTCAAAGATGAAAAATTTAGCCTTTTTGAAAAAGAAGAAACGTGGATTTTGACTGATAATAAAGACCGGATTATCTGGATAATCGGACACCGAATGGACGACCGGTTTAAGACAACAGCTAAAACACAAAAACAATTAAATATTAAGTATATTATATAATGAGAACATTAATTTCTATTTTAATTATTCTGTTAACCACAGCCGGATTTTCCCAAATACAAGACCCGGTAAAATGGCAATCTCAAATAGAAAAATCATCTGATAGTGAGTATGTTATCACTTTAAAAGGAACGATTGAAGATGAATGGCACATGTATTCGCAGTTCACACCAGAAGGAGGAGCTTTGCCAACAGAGCTTATCTTTGAAAATGCAGAGGGCAATTATGAGCCGGTGGGCAAAGCGGAAGAAAGTGAATATGTTGTTCAGTTCAATGATGTTTTTGAAGTAGATGAATATTACTTTGCTGATGAAGTAACTTTTACACAAAAAATAAAAGTAATCAATCCTGAGGTGGAAAATATACAATTAACCTTATTCTATCAGGCTTGTGTGGACGTTTGTATTAACCAGGAAAAATATTTCGTATTTGATTTAAAAGAATTAACAGCTCAGGAAGTCAGAAATTTTGAGGCTTTCCAGCAACAACAAAAAGATAAGGCAACAACCGAAAATGATAATAAAACGACCGATAAACCGGTAAAGCAAGATGAAAGCAGAAGTTTCTGGGGGATATTTATTGCCTCATTTATAGGTGGTTTTGCTGCATTGCTCACACCGTGTGTATTCCCGATGATTCCGATGACGGTCAGTTTTTTTACCAAACAAAGTAAAAACCGGGCTAAAGGTATCCGGAATGCTATTATTTATGGCGTATCTATCATTGTGATTTACGTTGTTTTAGGATTGATAGTAACCAAAATATTTGGTGCAGATGCCCTCAATGCTATGTCCACCAATGTTTGGTTCAATGTCATTTTCTTTGGAATTTTAGTGATTTTTGCCGTTTCCTTTTTAGGTGCATTTGAGATTATGTTACCTAATTCCTGGGCGAATAAAATTGACCGTCAGGCAGACCGCGGCGGTATGGTAGGTATTTTCTTTATGGCATTAGCTCTGGCAGTGGTGTCATTTTCATGTACAGGACCGATTGTCGGAACGATTTTGGTTGAAGCAGCGTCAAAAGGTGGCTTAGCACCGCTTATCGGAATGTTTGGTTTTTCACTGGCATTGGCTTTGCCTTTTATGCTATTTGCAATGTTTCCGGGTTGGCTCAACACCTTGCCGCGTTCGGGTGGTTGGATGAATACGGTGAAAGTATCGTTAGGATTTCTGGAATTAGCTCTGGCATTTAAATTTTTATCCAATGCAGATTTGGTATTGCAAAAACATTGGCTGGAAAGAGAAGTGTTTTTAGCTATCTGGATAGCTGTATTCGGAACATGGGCATTGTATTTGCTCGGGAAAATACGTTTACCACATGATAGTGTTATCGAAAAACTTTCCGTTGGGCGATTGTTTATGGCATTGCTGGTATCTACATTTACTATATACCTGATTCCGGGATTATGGGGAGCACCGCTTAAAATCATTTCCGGATTTCCGCCACCGATGACCTATTCGGAAAGTCCGCACGGAGTAGGAGGCGGAGGTGGCAGCTCAGCTGTTCAGGAATTACCGGAAGGAGCCAAAGAAGGACCTCATGGTATTATTGCCTTTACCGATTACCAAACAGGTGTGGATTATGCCAAATCTGTCGGAAAACCGATTTTATTGGATTTTACCGGATTTGCTTGTGTGAACTGCCGTAAAATGGAAGATTACGTTTGGTCGGAAGACGCTGTTTTATCTAAGATAAAAAATGAATTTGTGTTGATTTCATTATATGTTGATGATAAAAAACCGTTGCCGGAAAGTGAGCAATATATTTCAGAAACAACCGGAAAGAAAATCCGTTCTATCGGTAACAAATGGAGTGATTTCCAGATTGAAAAATACCAGATGAATGCACAGCCGTATTATATTCTTTTAGATGAAAACGAAAACCAGCTGGCAGAACCGGTTGGTTATACACCTAATGTCGATGAATATGCCGGTTGGTTGCAATCAGGATTAGATAACTATAATAAATAATATATCATGAAAAAAATAATTTTAACCGCAGTATTTGCCATGAGTTTATCTACTTATGCACAAGTTAAGGTACCGGCAGCAAGCCCGAAAATAGAATCTGAACAAGTAGTCGGATTAACAGAAATAGAATTGGAATATGCCCGTCCGGGAGTGAAAGGAAGAACCGTTTTTGGTGATATGATTCCTTATGGGCAAATTTGGCGAACCGGTGCAAATGAAAATACCAAAATCAGCTTTTCAGACGATGTGATTATTGGTGGAAATCATTTGCCAAAAGGGGAATATGCCTTATACACTATTCCTGAAAAAGACAGTTGGACAGTCATTTTTTATACCGATACCAAAAGCTGGGGCGTACCTCAAAATTGGGACGATAAAAAAATTGCTTTGAAAGTCGGAGCAAAACTCAGCCCGACCGATTTTACCGAGTACCTGACTATTGCCGTTAATCCGATAGATAACAATAGCGGAGAATTGGTTATTTCGTGGGAAAAAACAAAAGCGACCGTTCCATTTGAAGTACCTACACAGAAAAAAGCTCTGCAAAGCATTGAAAAAGGACTCAATGCCGGAACCTCGTCTGCACGGGATTATTTCCTGGCGGCACAGTATCTTTATACTGAAGATATTGAATTGAAAAAAGCAATGGAATTTATTGAGCAAAGTGTTAAAATGTCGGACGGAGAAACACCGTTTTATGTCTTGAGACAAAAGGCTTTAATCCAGGCAAAACTCGGCGATAAAAAAGGAGCGATTGAAACTGCTCAAAAATCTTCTGAGGCAGCAGCAAAAGCAGGTAACGAGGAATATGTGAGAATGAATAAGCAATCCATTAATGAATGGTCAAAATAAATCAACAAACCGGCTCGGAAGAGTCGGTTTTTTTATGGTCAGATGTGGTCTTACCTGCTTGTGTGTAAGACAGGTTATTTCTTGGACAATTTGATGATTTCTTCCTGATTTGGTAATAAGGATTTCAATAATTTTGGAGTCCACAGTAAAATATTTACTTTTTTGAATAGCCTCAACTTTAAGAGAACAGATACCTTGTACACCTCTTATAAAATTATCAATGGAGATTTCGAAATAATTACAGGTTTTAATGGTATTTTCCAGGCTTGGTATTGATTTATCTGCTTCCCATTTGTTGACAGCAGTTTTGGAAACACCAAGGTGTGCTACCAGTTCTTCCGCCGACAAACGCCAATGGTGTCGTAACTGAAGTAGTTTCGTTCCTAATGTATTCATTTTCTTTTTCATGTTAATTTTAAAACAAATGTAGTAAAGATTTTACAAACTTTAGTTTCTAAATTAGCAACTAGAGTTGGCGGAAGGCTTGGATATTGTTTTTATGTTTGAAATCATATTCCAACAAGAAATGACCGGAACAGCAGACATCATCACAGAAGATTTACGGTTGATAGAACGACTGCTTTATCAGTTCAGAGATATGTTTAGTAGAAGTTGAGAGAATCCATTGATTTATAAATTTACATTCCAAAATCTAAAAAATGATAGTTATATTTGCAAAACATCAACGAATGTAGATATGCTAACAGAATTAAACGCAATATCGCCGATTGACGGTCGATACAGAAAAAAAACAGAGGCTCTGGCTCATTATTTCTCGGAAGAAGCTTTGATTAAATACCGGGTTTTGATTGAGGTGGAGTATTTTATCGCTCTTTGCGAGTTGCCATTACCACAATTGACGGGTGTGGATAAAAATTTGTTTGACGCTTTGCGGGATATTTACAGAAATTTTTCTGCAGACGACGCTCAGGCAATCAAAGAAATTGAGAAAACAACCAACCACGATGTCAAAGCAGTTGAATACTTCATCAAATCAGCTTTTGACCGTTTAGGATTGCAGGAATACAAAGAGTTTATCCATTTCGGGCTGACTTCTCAGGACATCAACAATACAGCCATACCGCTTTCTGCCAAAGACGCATTTGTGAATGTGTACAAACCAATGCTTATCAACCTGATTACGAGATTGAAAGAATTGAGCATCGAGTGGAAAGACGTCCCGATGCTGGCGAAAACACACGGACAACCTGCATCGCCAACCCGCTTGGGAAAAGAAATTCAGGTTTTTGTGGTGCGTCTGGAAGAGCAGTTGAGGTTACTAAACAACATTCCGTTTGCGGCTAAATTCGGAGGAGCTACCGGAAATTACAACGCACATCACGTGGCTTATCCGGAATATGACTGGCGGGCGTTCGGAGAAAGTTTTGTGGAAGAAACTTTGGCGTTAAAACATTCGTTCCCGACCACACAGATTGAACATTATGACCATTTTGCAGCTTTGTTCGATGCACTCAAACGTATCAATACCATTGTGTTGGATTTGAACAGAGATGTTTGGACTTATGTGTCGATGGAATATTTCAAACAGAAAATTAAAGCAGGCGAAATCGGTTCATCAGCCATGCCACATAAAGTTAATCCGATTGATTTTGAAAATTCAGAAGGAAATTTAGGTATAGCCAATGCTGTATTTGAGCATTTGTCTGCCAAACTTCCGGTATCCAGATTACAGCGTGATTTGACCGACAGTACCGTTTTCAGAAACATTGGTGTACCGTTCGGACATACACTCATCGCTTTTGAATCAACATTAAAAGGATTGGATAAGTTGTTACTCAATGAGGCAGCAATTATGCAGGATTTGGAAGACAACTGGGCGGTAGTTGCCGAGGCTATCCAGACTATTCTTCGTCGTGAAGGTTATCCCAACCCGTATGAAGCTTTGAAAGATTTGACAAGAACGAATGAGGCGATTACCCGAAGCAGTATCCATCAGTTTATTGAAAATTTAGATATTTCTGCCGAAGTAAAAGCCGAGTTGAAAAAAATCAATCCGACAAATTATTTAGGTATTTAATAAAGAAAAAAAATAGCAAAATATGATTATCAAACCGAGAACAAGAGGATTCATTTGTTTGACAGCACACCCGGAAGGAGCTGCAAAAAATATCAAAAGACAGATAGATTACGTAAAATCAAAAGGTAAAATCAACAACGGACCGAAAAAAGTATTGGTTATCGGAGCATCTACCGGTTTCGGAATCGCTTCTCGTATCGCAAACGCTTTCGGTTCTGATGCGGCGACAATTGGTGTGTTCTTTGAAAAACCTGCCACAGAAGGGCGTCCTGCCACAGCTGGCTGGTACAACAGTGCGGCGTTTGAAAAAGAAGCTCATGCAGCCGGACTTTATGCTAAATCAATCAACGGCGATGCTTTTTCTGATGAAATCAAGCAGCAGACTATTGATTTGATTAAGCAGGATTTAGGTCAGGTTGACTTGGTGGTGTATAGTTTGGCATCGCCACGACGTACGCACCCGAAAACCGGTGTGAGTTACGCTTCTGTACTTAAACCGATTGGCAAGCCTTTTACCAATAAAACTGTTGATTTCCACACCGGAGTAGTTTCCGATATTTCTATTGACCCGATTGATAGCGACGAAGATATCGCCAACACAATCGCTGTGATGGGTGGGGAAGACTGGAAATTCTGGATAGAAGAATTGTCTAAAGCAGGTGTTTTGGCTGATGATGCAAAAACAGTAGCTTATTCCTACATCGGGCCGGAATTGACCTACCCGATTTACCGCAATGGAACTATCGGGAAAGCCAAAGATGATTTGGAGGCTACCGTTCCTGTAATCAATGACATTTTGAACGGAGTGAACGGAAAAGCGTATGTTTCTGTGAACAAAGCACTGGTTACGCAATCCAGTTCAGCGATTCCTGTGGTGCCTTTATATATCTCATTATTGTATAAAGTCATGAAAGAAAAAGGTATTCACGAAGGCTGTATCGAGCAGATGCAACGTTTGTTTGCCGACAGATTATATGCCGATGAAATTCTTTTGGATGAAAACGGAAGAATCCGTGTAGATGATTGGGAAATGAGAGAAGATGTTCAGGCGGAAGTAGCTGTGCTTTGGGACAAAGTGACTTCAGAAAATATCGAAGAAATATCGGATATCGAAGGATACCGAAATGATTTTTTCCAGCTATTCGGATTCAATATAGATGATATTGATTACGATGCAGAAACCAACGAGCTTGTACAGGTTCCGAGTATAAAATAAAAGCTTTAGGCGATAAGCTGTAAGTAACCTGACCTGCCTGAAAAAAACACTTAATTTTGTCATTCCGAACTTGATTCGGAATCTATCAGAAGCTGACCCGAGTTTGCGAATTGTACGCAGTGAAATAAGCTCAGTTTGACAATAGGTTTTTTTCAGGCAGGTTTTTTTATGTCCTGTTGAATCTACCTGTTAGCTTTTGAAACCTGGAACAAAATAACCATTAGTCAAAAGCTATTATTTAGTCTTAGTGGTTACTTTGTTACTTCGTCACAGTTTTCAAAACCTGAAAGAAAATAGTCATTAGTCAAAAGCCATTATTAATTTCAGCGGTTACTCCGTTACTTCGTCACAGTTTTCAAAACTTTAAACAAAAAAATCATAAGTGTTGTTTAATTAGGAATTTGTATCTTTGTGAGTTCAGTTTATTAAAAAAAACATAAAATATGCACAAAGACAGCAAAAGACGGGAAGCTTTACTTTATCATGCTAAGCCTGCTCCGGGAAAAATATCCATAGTTCCAACCAAACCAACTTCGTCTCAGCGGGATTTATCCCTGGCGTATTCGCCGGGCGTTGCAGAGCCGTGCCTTGAGATTGCTAAAGATGTTAATAATGTGTATAAATATACGGCAAAAGGAAATCTAGTTGCCGTAATTTCCAATGGTACAGCTGTTTTAGGCTTGGGAGATATCGGTCCCGAAGCGTCTAAACCAGTCATGGAAGGAAAAGGTCTTTTGTTTAAAATATTTGCGGGAATTGATGTTTTTGACATAGAAGTCGATACTAAAAATATTGATGAATTTGTTGAAACAGTAAAAAGGATTGCACCAACTTTCGGAGGAATTAATCTTGAGGATATCAAAGCACCCGAATCTTTTGAAATAGAAAGAAGATTAAAAGAAGAGCTGGATATTCCGGTTATGCACGATGACCAGCACGGAACTGCAATTATATCGGCAGCAGCATTATTGAATGCGGTAGAGCTGGCAGGAAAAAAGCTGGAGGAAATTAAAATTGTCGTGTCCGGAGCGGGTTCGGCAGCTATTGCCTGTGCTAATCTGTATGTGGCATTAGGAGCGAAAAAAGAAAATTTTCTGATGCTGAACAGTAAGGGCGTACTGAAAAAAGACAATGAAAAATTATCTTCGTTGCAACTGGAGTATGCGACCGACAAACCGGCTTCAACACTTGAAGATGCCGTGAAAGGAGCCGATGTTTTTATCGGTCTTTCTACCGGAGATATTCTTTCGGCAGATATGCTTTTATCTATGGCAGATAACCCGATTGTGTTCGCGATGGCAAATCCTAATCCGGAAATAAAATATGATTTGGCGATAGCTACCCGAAACGATGTGATTATGGCAACCGGACGTTCCGACCACCCTAACCAGGTAAATAATGTACTTGGGTTTCCTTATATTTTCAGAGGAGCATTAGACGTTCGTGCGACAAAAATCAATGAAGAAATGAAAATGGCAGCTGTTCGGGCATTGGCTGATTTAGCTAAAGAGTCTGTTCCTGAGCAGGTTAATATTGCTTATGGCGAAACGAAACTTTCGTTTGGCAGAGAATATATTATTCCAAAACCGTTTGACCCAAGGCTGATTACAGAGGTTCCGTTGGCAGTAGCAAAAGCTGCCATAGATTCAGGTGTGGCAACCTCGCCGATTACCGATTGGGACAAATACAGAGATGAGCTTGCTGACCGTTTGGGGAACGACAATAAAATGGTGCGGTTACTGATGAACCGAGCAAAAACAACTTCACAAAAAGTCGTTTATACCGAGGCTGACCAAATCAATGTATTGAAGGCAGCTCAAATTGTTTATGAAGAAGGCATTGCTACGCCGATATTGCTCGGAAATAAAAAGGTTATTTTAGAGCTTAAAGAAGAATTAGGATTTCATGCCGATGTAGAAATCATAGACCCGAAAACAGATGAAGAAGCTGAACGTAGAGAAATTTTCGCTCAGAAATTCTGGAAAAGCAGAGAACGTCACGGAGTTACCTTGAATGATGCCCGTAAAATGATGAGAGATCGAAGCTATTTCGCTTCAATGTTGGTGTTGGAAGAACAGGCAGATGCTATGTTGTCGGGTTATTCGAGAAGTTACCGTACGGCATTGAAACCGGTATTGGAAATGATACCAAAAATACAAGGCGTGAGAAAAATATCATCAGCCAATCTGATGCTTACCCAAAAAAGAGGACCGGTATTTTTGGCTGATACGGCGATTAATCCCGATCCGACCGCAGAAGAATTAGCTGACATCGCTCTGATGACCGCGACCACAGTGAAAATGTTTGGTATGGAGCCGGTAACAGCGATGATTTCATACAGTAATTTCGGCTCATCTAATTTAGAATCGCCGAGAAAAATTCAGAAAGCAGTAGAATCTTTACATGAAAGATATCCGGATTTAATCGTGGACGGCGATATACAAATGGATTTTGCTTTGAATCAAGAGTTGTTAAAAGAAAATTTTCCTTTCTCAAAGTTAGTTAACAGGAAAGTAAATACGCTTATATTTGCTAATCTGGACGCAGCGAATTCTACCTACAAAATGCTGAAAGAGCTTAACGGAGCTACTTCTATCGGACCGATTATTTTGGGGTTAGACAAGGCGGTTCACGTGTTTCAACTGGGTGCAAGCGTAGAGGAAATGGTCAATATGACCGCTGTGGCTGTGGTAGATGCAGACGAAAAGAAAAAAAGAAAGAAAAATAAAAAGTAACACATTGTTACGAAAAAATTGCTGTGTATGATTACCTTGTTAAGAGGAAAATTAATAGAAAAATCACCGACTGAAATAGTGGTCGAATGTGGAGGTATAGGCTATGAAGTGAGCATTTCTCTGCATAGCTACTCCTTGCTGCCTGCGGAGGAAAATATTTTGATATACACTTACCTGCAGGTACGGGAAGATGCCCATGTACTTTATGGATTTATGGAAAAATCCGAAAGGCAGATTTTTAAACTGCTGATATCCGTTTCGGGCATCGGAGCCAATACGGCACGTAATATGTTGTCTTATATTACACCTTCGGAATTGATGGCTGCCATAGCCAATGCTGATGTCGCAACATTAAAAGCGATTAAAGGAGTCGGGCCTAAAACCGCCCAGCGAATTGTGTTGGAATTACAGGAAAAGGTGTTAAAATTGGGTGCTTTCGAAGATTTATCGGTCATTCATCACAATACAAATACAGAAGAAGCGTTATCTGCATTAGAAGTATTAGGATTTAACAGGAAATCAACTGAGAAAGTGATTAAAAAAATAGTAAGTACCAATCCCGATGCTACGTCAGAAATGATTATTAAGCAAGCACTGAAAAATCTGTAATTTGGATGATGACATCTGATAGAAATATGTTTTTTAAGTGGCTGGTTGTACTTTTATTGTGTATGCCCGCCACTGTTTTTGCTCAGGTTGATGAAGAAGATGAACCCGAACAGGAAGAGCAAAATATAATAAAAGGAAATGTCGTATTGGAGGACATTGACAAAATCATAGAATCCTATGAATATGACCCGGAATCTGACCGGTACATCTATTCAAAAAAATATGAAGATTACAACATCAATTATCCGATAATTCTGACCCGTGAAGAGTACGAAGCCTTGTTGCTTAAACGCAATATGCGTACTTTTTTCAGACAAAAAATGAGTGCTACCGAAGGTAGGCTGTCTGAAGAAGAACAGCAGGACATGCTGCCTATGTACACGGTCAACTCTAAATTGTTTGAGTCTATTTTTGGTAGTAATACCATTGATATCAAACCAAGCGGAAGTTTGGAATTGGATTTGGGTGTGCGTTATTCTAAACAAGATAACCCGATGATTTCGCCACGAAATCGTTCGGTTTTTGCTTTGTCCTTCGACCCGCGAATATCTGTGGGATTACAAGGAAAAGTAGGTACAAACATGGACGTGAATATCAATTACGATACACAGTCCCAGTTCGGTATGCAGCAGCAAATGGCAAAACTCAACTACCAACCGGGCGAAGACGACATTCTGCAAGCTCTTGAAGTGGGTAACGTGAGTATGCCGGTCAATAATTCACTGGTAAGAGGAGCACAAAACTTGTTTGGGGTTAAATCTACTTTGCAGTTTGGACCGACAACAGTAACCGGTGTTTTTTCCAGACAAAATTCAGAACGAAGAACCATTGTTGCTGAAGGTGGAGGAATGGTGGAAGAGTTCGAACTTTTTGCTCTCGATTATGACGCAAACAGACACTTTTTTCTGTCACAATATTTCAGAAATAAGTACGATGAGGCTTTGGAAAACTATCCGTTTATCAACAGTCGTGTTCGTATTACAAGAGTTGAAGTGTGGGTAACAAACAGGCAAAATCGTCTAAATGAAGTAAACAACAACCAAAGGAATATTGTGGCTATTCAGGATTTGGGAGAATCCCGCCTGATGAATGCTAATTTGGAACGAACCATTGTTACCGACCTTAATTTGCACCCGGGATTTTTTAACGTTCCGGCAGACACACCTCCGAACAACCAAAATAACCAGTATGACCCAAGAAATATCGGCAATAACTTCCTCAATGAATCTTTGCGGAATATCAACACGATTGCCAGTGGATTTAATATTCAGGTTACCGAAGGTAAGGATTATGTAAAGTTGGAAAATGCAAGGAAACTTAACTCTTCCGATTTTACTTTCCACCCGCAGTTGGGGTACATTTCACTTCGTCAGCCGTTGAATAATAATGAGGTTTTGGCGGTGGCGTATGAATATACAATAGGTGGCGAAGTCTATCGCGTTGGAGAATTTGGAACCGACGGCGTAGATGCTAATGTGACCACACAAGACAATAATGGCGATGATATTCCCGCCACACAAAGTATTATTCTGAAAATGTTGAAAAGCAGTTTGACTTCCACCGACCAGCCAGTGTGGGATTTGATGATGAAAAACATCTATCAAATCGGAGGTGGCGGGTATCAACAGATTTCTCAGGAAGGATTTTTATTCAATATCTTATATACCGACCCGCAACCACTGAATTATATTGCACCGGTTGGCAGTACGCCACTCCCCGAAGATGTGGAAAGTACAGCATTGCTGAATGTATTTCATTTAGACCGGTTGAACAACACCAACGACCCACAGCAAGGAGGCGACGGCTACTTCGATTTTATCAGTTCGAGTATGACGACCAATCCGGATTATAATAGCAATTCTTACGGAGGGAATCAAGGTGGCTACCAAGGTGGTAGAGGCGGAGGTATGGGCAGCCAAGGCGGTCAAATGACCAATACCAATACTTTTGACGGTATAACCATCGACCCGCGAAATGGCTTGATAATTTTTACAACAGTAGAACCATTTGGTAAATATTTGTTTGATAAGCTTTCCACCAATAGCGGAGAGGATTATGAAGTAGATGCGTCATATAATGACAATCAGAAAAAATACGTTTTCCGGGATTTATACCGGCGGAATGCAACCAAAGCATTGCAGGACAGCCAGAAAAATAAATTCCAGATGAAAGGAAAATACCGTTCGTCCGGAACGGGTGGTGGAATCAATGTCGGGTATAACGTACAACCGGGTTCTGTTACAGTTACTGCCAGCGGACGTACATTGATTGAAGGACAAGATTATAATGTTGATTACCAGTCCGGAAGAGTGGAAATTATCAACCCGTCTTTGGAAAATTCTCAGATAGAAATTTCTGTAGAAAGCAACAATATGTTCAATCAAACACAAAAGACCTTTTTCGGTGTACATGTTGACCATAAGTTTAATGAAAATTTCTCTATTGGAGGAACCTATCTGAGACTATCCGAACAACCACTGACTATAAAAAGTGCGTACGGACAGGAAGCTGTAAACAACACGATTTTAGGCTTTAATGCCAATTATTACACAGAGGCACCATTCCTGACACGCTGGGTTAACAAATTACCAAATGTTGATACCGATGCCATGTCTGACATCAGCCTGAAAGGAGAGTTTGCCTACCTGATTCCGGGGGCGTCCAATCGCGATCAGCTGAATGGAGAGGCTACCTCGTTTGTAGATAGTTTTGAGGGGAGTCATTCAAACATCAGTTTACTCGCACCTAATTCGTGGTATTTGTCGAGTGTGCCGGTAGGGTTTGGAGAACAATTTCAGGATTTACAAAGTGGTTACCGCAGAGCTAAAATGGCTTGGTACCGCATTGACCCTATTTTCTATTCGCCAAGCAGAAGACCAAACGGAATTACCGATGTTGATTTAGCATCAAACCGAACCCGTCGTATTCTGAAAGAAGAAATTTTCCCGAGCATGGACGTAGCTGCCGGAGAATTACTCGTTATTAATACGTTGGATTTGACTTATTATCCAAAAGAAAGAGGACCATATAACTTTAATCCGGAATATTTAAGTAGTTCAGGCTCATTAAATCCTTCACAAAACTGGGCAGGTATTATGCGTTCGATGTCATCGCCGAATTTTGAGCAAAATAATATCGAGTATGTTGAATTTTGGATGATGGACCCTTATACCGGTAATCCGGGAGATGTGGTAGATATTACCAACGAAGGTAGTCTTTATCTGAATTTCGGATATATTTCCGAAGATATTCTGCAGGACGGATTGAAACAATACGAAAACGGATTGCCGGGAGCTGATAACAGCACGCCGACAATCAGTAGTGATTGGGGAAGAGTGCCGGCGTCAACGGCCTTAATTTATGCTTTTGACACAGACCCTAATAACCGACGTTATCAAGATGCCGGACTCGACGGACTTCTTGATGATGATGAACGTGCAAAATTCCCGGATTTTGCTCATTTAGATGACCCTTCTGCAGATAATTATGAATTCTTTTTGACTGCATCAGGTAATATTATCCAGCGTTATAGAAACTATAACGGATTGGAGGGCAACAACCCTATTGAGTTTTCGGATAATAATAGGGGTAACAATAATATCCCGGATAAAGAGGACATTGACGGAGATAATACGATGAACACCATCAATGCTTATTATGAGTATAAAGTGGAGGTAAAACCTAATCCGGTGGTAGGCGAAAATTATGTAACCGATGTGCGGCTTACCGACGCTCAGCTTGCAGATGGTTCAACCACACCGGTGAAATGGGTGCAATACAAAGTGCCGATACAGGCTAACCCGGACAGAGCGGTCGGAGCAATTGCTGATTTGCAGTCTATCCAGTTTATGCGAATGTATGTAACAGACTTTTCTGATGAGGTAACCTTACGCTTCGCATCATTAGATTTGGTAAAAAGCATGTGGTACAGATATGAGAAAGATTTGGTAGAAGACCCGACTCTTATCGTGGACGGAAGCAATACTGGTTTTGACGTACAGTCTGTCAATGTGATTGACAACTTTTCCAGACAGCCAATTCCTTATGTAATGCCACCGGGAATAGACCGGGAACAGATTAATCAGAACAACACTGTTATTAATCAAAATGAGCAATCATTGTCGTTGACGGTTTATCAGCAGAATAAAAATATCGCTGTTCCGTCAGGTTTAGAGCCGGGAGATTCCAGAGCTGTTTTCAAAAATTTCTATGATCCGATAGACATGCGTAGCTATAAAAAAATGCGTATGTTCCTACATGCCGAAGCATTGGACGGACCAGAAGACCCAACTCGATTGGAGGATGATGAATTGGTAGCCTTTATCCGTTTCGGAAATGATTTTACAGATAACTTCTACCAGATTGAAGTGCCGTTGAAATTGACCGAATGGGGGCAAAGCTCTGCTTATGATGTATGGCCATTGGAAAATGAAATTGAAGTACAGTTGGAATTGTTAACAAAACTCAAACTGGCAATGCGGTCAGACCCGAACTATGACCCAAGCAGAATTTATTTTAAATACGAAGACGAAATAGCGCCCGAACTGGTTTCGTCAAAACCTAACCGATTGCGTATCGGGGTAAAAGGAAATCCGAATTACGGTTTGGTAAGAACCATGATGTTGGGGGTAAGAAACCAGACAGATATTTTATACCAAAGTACAGCACAGCAACCAAAAGATGTAAGGGGAGAAGTTTGGTTCAACGAGCTTCGTTTGTCGGATATGGACAATAGCGGAGGCTGGGCTGCTCTCGCCACAATGGACGCGAACATTGCTGATGTAGCCTCAATTTCGGCATCAGTCAATACATCGACTTCAGGGTTCGGAGCATTGGAACAAGGACCGCAGGAAAGAAGCCGGGCAGATGTGTTCCAGTACGGTGTGGCAACATCGGTAAATGCCGATAAATTCCTGCCTAAAAAATGGAATGTTACTCTGCCGATAAGCTATTCGGTTTCTGAAGAATTTATTACACCGGAATGGGATCCGAATGATCCTGATGTGAAATTAAAAGATGCCATAGATTACGCACAGTCGCAGGAAGAAAAAGACAGAATCAAAGACCGGGCGGTTGAACATACCAAAAGGACGAGTATTAACTTTACCGGAGTGAGAAAAAATCTTGGCGAAAACCAGAAAGAACGGTTTTATAATATCGAGAATTTTACGCTGTCACATTCTTATAGCAAACTCGAGCAAAAAACCTTTGAGATTGAAAAACTGATTGACCAGCAGGCACGGACTTCGTTGGATTATAACTATGGATTCAAGCCATGGAACATCGAACCGTTTAAAAACAGCAAAGAATTTAAACAGAAAAAATATTTCAAATGGCTGACTGATTTTAATCTGAATCTTATGCCGTCAAATGTGACTTTCAATACCAATATTGTTCGTCAGCTGAATCAGCAGAAATATCGAATGATTGATATTCAGGGAATTGAAATCCAGCCCTTGTACAGAAGAAATTATTTCTTTAATTATGGTTACGGATTGAATTTCAAGCTCACAAAATCTATCAATGTACAATATACAGTGAACAACAATAATTTGGTTCGTAATTATATGGACGATAATTATTATGTCGATAATTCACTGGGCATCTGGGACGGTTATTTTGATATGGGGCAACACAACACCCACATGCAGCAATTCAATGCGAGTTATCAGTTACCATTTAGTAAAATACCGTTTTTAGCATTCATTAACGGAACATATACCTACACAAGTAATTTCCATTGGCAGCGTTCATCTGATGCCATGTCGAATATTTACCTCGACGGAAATTATTACAATCTGGGGAATACAATTCAGAATTCCAACAAACACCAGTTGAACACCAGGTTGGATATGGGAAGATTCTACAAGTATATCGGATTAGAACCAACTAAGAATAAGAAAAAAACGTTAAACAGCCGAACAGCCTCAACACAACAAAGATTACGTCCTGGACAAAAATTGGAGGCAAATGCAATGCAGGGGAAACAAGAAGGAAATGAGGAAGAAGAAAAAGAAGGAAGTGCTTTTGTTGATGCGTTGATTAATCTGGCTACCAGCGTGAAGAATGTCCAGCTTTCTTATACGGAAAGCAATGGAACGGTGTTGCCGGGTTACTTGCCGGGCTTAGGGTTCTTCGGGTCGAGTAAGCCGACTTTAGGCTTTGTGTTCGGTAGTCAGGAAGATGTTCGTTATCTCGCTGCACGCAATGGCTGGCTGACGAATTACCAAGGATTCAACCAGATGTATAGCGAAGTACACCAAAAAAGTTTGTCTTTCAAAGCAGAAGTAAGACCATTAAATGATTTGGTTATTGACCTTACAGCCAATATGCAGGAATCCAATAGTATGAGCGAACAATATGATGTGGACAGCAACGGATTTTACAATTCGAGGTCGCCGTATGAATTTGGTAATTATTCCATATCAACAATTATGTTGCCGACAGCTTTTGGCAGAAGTGACATCAACGGTTCGGAGGTTTTTGATGCTTTCCGGAACAGTCGTCAGAACATTGCTTTCGATTTGGCACGCCAACGTGGTATAGATTTATCTGACCCGAATAATATCGACGAATACGGCTATCCTGTGGGATATGGACGCACAAGCCAAGACGTATTGATACCGGCATTTATTTCGGCATATACAGGGCAAAATTCGGATAAGCTTAGCGGATTTAAAATGAATATTCCGCTTCCGAACTGGAATATTCGTTATACAGGATTGTCTAAACTACCGTGGTTGAAAGATAAATTCACTAATTTCACAATTGCACATCAATATCAATCGTCATATTCGGTAAATTCTTTCCAGACCAATTATGATTATATTGCCGACCCGGACGCACTCAACGCAGCAGGAAATTATCCTTCGCCAACAGTGGTGGGTAATATCAATATGATAGAACGTTTCATGCCATTGGTAGAGGTAGGTTTTACAACCAAATCAGCATTCAGTTTCAAAGCCCGAATGGATAAAGACAGAATGTTGTCATTGAGTTTTGATAATAACTTGCTCACTGAGGTACAAGGAAATACCTACTCGGTTGAGGTTGGATTCCGTATAAAAGATGTGGCAATCAATACCGATTTTGCGGAAGCAGGAAACGGTGGACGAATTGTCAGCGATGTGGACGTAGTTGTGAATTTTTCATGGAGAAAAAACAAAACCTATATCAGATACCTCGATTTTGATAACACGCAACTCGGCGGCGGACAAGATAACTGGATGGTTAATTTGAGAGCAACATACACATTCAGTAAAAATTTCCAAGGCGATTTCTTCTACGAGCATATGTTTAACAACGCGGTTATATCTACGATGTACCCGATTACAAACATTCGATCGGGGGTAACCCTGCGATATAATTTCGCAAATTAATTTACAATGAAATATGTTAGCCATACGAAAATATAGAAATTTGGCTTGATTGCGTTAATTTGAATGTTGGCTGTCATTATAGAACAAAATCCGTATGAAAAAATCACTCTTTCTTTTAATCACAATTTTGATGACAAATTTATTATTTGCTCAAACCGAAAATTACAAAACTGCGATTGATAATTTCCAATCGAATTATAACGCTGAAAGATATGATGAAATTTTCAATACTTTTTCGTCTGAAATGAAACAAGCATTACCACTTGAGCAAACCGTCGAATTTTTAAAAGGACTTAAAAGCCAAGTTGGTAAAATTGAAAACAAAGAATTTATAATCTATCAACAAGAAACTTACGCAACGTACAAAACGAAGTTCGAAAAAATGGTTTTAGCAGTTAACATTTCGCTTGACAACGAAAATCTAATAAACGGACTTTTTATAAAACCTTATGAAGAACCAACACAAACAACGAATAATACTATAAATTCACTGAACAATTATCCGAAAGAAATTTCCGAAATTATTTTTTCTAAAGTCAAAGACTTTCCCAATAACACTCAACTTTCTATTGCCATAATTCAAAATGGGAAAACAAATTATTACGGAGTTATAAAACTTAATGACACTATAAAACCTATTGAAAATCAAACCAAAGTATTTGAAATTGGTTCTATTACAAAAGTTTTTACATCAACTGTTTTGGCTTCGCTTGTGGAAGAAGGAAAAATCAAATTGACCGATAAAATAAATTCGTATTACTCATTTCCATTTAAAGACAATATCAATCTGAATTTTAAAGATTTAGCCAATCATACTTCAGGATTACCTCGATTGCCTGAAAATTTAGATTTATCAAACGAAGCCAATCCATACAAGAGCTACGGAAAAAATCAAATTGAAGATTATCTGAAAAACTTTCTGAAACTTGATAACACTAAAACTTATTCGTACTCAAATTTAGGAACCGGATTATTGGGTTACACTCTTGGATTAACTCAAAAAATGAGTTTTCAAAAGTTGTTACAGAATAAGGTTTTTGACAAATACAAAATGAAGAATTCGTCTATAAGTTCTAAAAATCTAAACGACAAACTTGTAAAAGGACAAAATCCAAATGGAGAAATTACGTCTAATTGGGATTGGGACGTATTGTTCGGAGCAGGAGGAATTTTATCTACAACAGAAGATTTAGTAAAATTTGCAGAAGCACAATTCAATCCGAAAAACAAAGAACTAACATTGACAAGAACACCAACTTCAGACATTGACGAAAATATGAAAATCGGTTTAGGTTGGCATTTAATAAAATCAAAAAACGGAAAAGATTTGGTTTGGCATAATGGAGGAACTGGAGGCTATTCTTCTTCTATGACTTTAAATACTAACGACAAAACAGCTGTTATAATTTTATCAAATCTTTCAGCTTATCATCTAAAAATGAGAAATATTGACGGATTGTGTTTTAAATTGATAAACGAAACGGAAAAATAATAACGATAGCTAACAAAGGTAACCGTTGCACAACTCCAATTTTCAGAGCAAGAACAGAAAAAACAGAAAAAACGACCTCTTTAAAAGCGATTTTAAGGAGGTAACTTTTTTAGTTTCGGGTAAAATCTTTTCGTCCTTGCATACAGCAAGATACGAATTTTTTTTATATTTGAGTTGTCCAACAAGCACAAAGGCTTAGCGAAACCTAACGAAGTGGTTCAGCGAAGCTAAATGTGGGGTTATACACTATCGCCAAGGCTCGAAACGTTGTACGATATTTTAAAACGACAGGCAGATAATGACAACAAGAAAAATATTTGGATACATCTTTTTAGTAGTTTCAATTATACTGACGTTTGCAATTGTTGGACAATTTGCAAAAGTTTTTGACACAATAGTCGGAATTATGAAAATATTTAGCGGACAATTAGACAGTTATCAAATTGGACAAGTCATTGGAACTTTCATTTATTGGGCGTTTCATATTTCATTGACAATTTTTCTTTGGACTATTGGTAAACGTTGGACAAAAAACAAAATAACAAAATGAATAAATGGAAAGTAGCTTTTTCGTGTAGTTTGACACTTTTAGTTGTTGTGACAGTTTTTTCTTCTTATTCAATAATTGATCAAGCATAACCTCACCCGAAATATTCACTTTCTAACATCTTTTTGTAACCTTTTCATTTTACGTTTACTCTAATCGGGTATAAACATTTAAAATTTTCAAAAATGGAAAGTACAATTAAAAGTCAATCTTTGACACAGACATTCAACCTGTTAAAATACACATTCGGAATCGTGCCTATTGTTGCAGGAGCTGATAAATTCACTAATTTGCTAACAAATTGGGAACAATACATCAATCCTGCAATGGCTGATTTATTGCCGTTTTCTGCCTCAACTTTTATGATGATTGTGGGCGTTATTGAAATTATTGCAGGTATCATTGTGCTGAAAAAAGCTGGAATTGGCGGATATATTGTTGCCGCTTGGTTAACAGCTATTGCATTGACATTATTGCTTGGTTTCAACTATGTGGACGTAGCTGTACGTGACCTCGTAATGGCAATTTCGGCTTTGGCTATGGCAAGATTATCTAAAATCGTTGAATAAAGTATGAAACAATTTGAAAAACTGACAGAAACAGAAATCATTGAACGAGTTTTAAAAGGAGAAAAATCGCTTTACGAACTTATCGTAAGGCGGTTTAATGCTTATTTATATAAAATTGGCAGGTCGTACAATTACAATCACGAGGATACACAGGACTTGATGCAAGACACTTATATTGATGCTTTTAAAAGTTTATCGCAATTTGAAAATCGTTCCAGTTTTAAAACGTGGATTATTCGTATTATGATGAATAACTGCTATCGGAAAAGAGAAAAATCAAGTTTTAGAAATGAAATTATGCAAGACGTAAACGAACACGCAACGCCAATGTTTACCAATAGAAATAATGAAACAGACAAAGTAATTCAAAGCCGTGAGCTGGGAACTATCATTGAAAATTCGCTTGTAAAAATTCCATTGGATTATCGAATGGTTTTTTCGTTACGGGAAATAAACGGATTAAATGTTTCCGAAACCGCAGCAATGCTGAATATCAGTGAAGCAAACGTAAAAGTGCGTTTAAACAGGGCAAAAACAATGTTGCGAAGTGAGATAGAAAACGCTTATTCTGCTAAGGAATTATTTGAATTTAATTTGATTTATTGCGATGCAATGGTAGAAAATGTAATGAAAAAAATTAACGAATTATAATTTTATGATGCAGGAATTATTAAATACCGGTTCAGACAAAATCATAACAGATACGCCTATTCGTAACAACGCTTTTGAGATGAGCGACAGTGAAAAGATAAACCAGATAGAACATCATTTTGCAGAGATAATGCAAATACTCGGACTCGACCTTTCTAACGATAGTTTGAACGGAACACCGAAACGAGTGGCAAAAATGTTTGTGAAAGAGACATTCAGTGGGTTGAACCCCGAAAACAAACCCGAAATCAGTCTTTTTGAAAACAAATACGGCTACAAAAAAATGCTCATTGAAAAAGACATTACGTTATATTCCAATTGCGAACATCATTTTGTGCCTATTATTGGTAAAGTACACGTAGCTTACATTCCCGACAAGCAAGTTGTTGGATTGTCCAAAATCAACCGATTGGTGCAGTATTACGCCAAACGACCACAAGTACAGGAAAGGCTAACCGTTCAGATTTCGGAAGCATTAAAAGAAATATTGCAACACGATGATGTGGCAGTTGTAATAGAAGCGGACCATTTGTGTGTGGCTTCAAGAGGCATTACAGATACCAACAGCAAAACCGTTACGGTTAGTTATTCGGGACAGTTTGAGAATGAAGCTGTCAAACAAGAATTTTTATCGCATGCTCAAAATAATACTTAGTTCACGATGGAACGATTAAATAATATCCGTTACCGAAGTTCAGAAACCTTGCCTGAATGCCTCCGGAGGTGTCCTATCTTAGGTAAAACCTCACAGAACATGGAATTTGTAAAATACAAAAATTCCCTTTAGTTTTGTTAGTAAGTTCCCGAACTGTAATGTGATATACAATGACCACAACGAACCAATATCTAATACTTTTTTCAATATTAATATTTCTGGTATTTTTAGGAAATTATGCCTTTCATTACTATTTCAAAAAAAATCATAGAATTGTTCTTTCACAGATAAAAAATGAAGAGTATCAAATTTTTAAAAATATCTCTCTTTATCAATTTTGGGATATGGGCTTTAAAATCAATAAAGCGGATATTTTCATTTTAAAATCGCAAATCATAATTTTTCTCTATAATTCAAATCTTAATGGATTAGTAAAACAAGCTCAACCGACATTATTACTATTTGAAAATGATTGTGAAAACTTAATATCAAAGGGTATTTCTAAGAAATTAAAAATCACTAAAATTGAAAAAACAAGAAACGGAATCTCAATAAATATAAATACTCAAAAAAGTATATTCAATAAATCCTTTAGAATTGTTTTGAAACTAAATAAAAATGAATCCAATAAAATTGAAAAACTCATAAAGGAAAATTTGTACGTCACATAACATCAGGGCGGAAAACTGCTACATTTTTTTGTTATTTAACAATGTCTTGAACTGTAATAAATAATTTTTCATCGTCTACTAAAAAAATAATGTTACATTTGCTGAAAACTTAATCACAATGAATATACCAGTTAATTTAAAGTACACAAAAGATCACGAATGGGTGAACGTAGAGGGGGATATCGCTACAGTAGGTATCACTGATTTTGCTCAAAAAGAATTGGGCGATATTGTATATGTTGAGGTAGAAACTCTTGACCAAAATTTAGACAGAGAAGAAGTGTTTGGTACAGTAGAAGCCGTAAAAACAGTTTCTGATTTATTCTTGCCTTTGTCGGGAGAAATTATCGAATTCAATGAAGAATTGGAAACCGAACCGGAATTGGTAAATACAGACCCGTACGGAAAAGGCTGGATGATAAAAATCAAGCTTTCTGACGAATCACAAGTTGCAGATTTATTGTCAGACGAGCAATACAAAGAATTGATAGGTGCGTAACAAAAAAACGCTTTTGGCGGTATTGTGGAATGTATTGATATTGATTTTCTGTCTGATTAATCTGTCAAACATCGACAGCGTTCAGAAAATATCCTTTCCGCATATCGACAAAATTGTACATTTTGTGTTTTACACCACCGCTTCATTTTTGTGGCTGTGGGCATTATCAGCAAGAAAGAAAAAACTTTCGGAACTCATCATTATATTGATTGTAGCCGGATTAATCCTCTTCGGACTGATGGTGGAAATTCTGCAAGATGTATTTCCGACAAGGCGTTCCTTTGAATGGTTAGATGTGCTGTGTAATACTGCAGGAGTCACAACCGGAACAAGCATTTATCTGATATACCGCAAACTAAAACCTCACACACAGTGAGGTTTTTTTATGTTTGTTACCGACCTGTAAGGGCTGTTGGTGTTTTTTTCTTTGTGGATTTTGCTACTTTGAAGGTACTGATTACCGTTTGCTAAACAATATTTTAAAATAGTTAGCGAAAAGATATTTTTTAAAGTATATTTGCAGTCAGAACAACGATTATACCACAGCGAGCAGTGAATACCAAAACATCGACTTATTCAGTTTTCAAAGATTTTAAGGAATTGACCAAAGTAGGCTTGGCTGTTAGCGTTGTTTTTTCTTCTATTGCCGGTTACTTTTTGGCAGTAGATTCGTGGTCCGAAGTCAACTGGACGATTGTTGCTATGTTAGCAATTGGAGGTTATTGCATGGTCGGAGCGTCCAACGCCTACAATCAGATTATAGAAAAAGATATTGACGCCAAAATGGACAGGACAAAAAACCGTCCGGTAGCGTCTGGTAGAATGTCTGTGAATACCGCTTTTGCTGTTGCGTCGTTATTAACGATTGCCGGAGTAGTTATTCTGTATATCATCAATCCGAAAACAGCGATGTTTGGTGCGATATCTATTTTTTTATATACATGCATATATACGCCACTCAAACCAATTACACCTTTGTCTGTGTTTGTTGGAGCGTTCCCGGGAGCTATTCCTTTCATGCTTGGCTGGGTAGCTTGCACCGGTGAGTTTGGTATTGAGGCGGGAACGTTATTTTTGATACAATTTTTCTGGCAGTTTCCGCACTTTTGGGCTATCGGCTGGTTTTTGTATGACGATTACCAAAAAGCAGGTTTTTCTATGCTGCCAACCGGAAGAAAAGATACTAAAACCGCATTACAGGCTATTTTGTACAGTATTTGGCTAACGGTAGTTTCTGTGTTTCCGGCAACCGGACTGACAGGAAATTTGAGTCTGAGTATTCCAGCTGCGATTATTGTATTTGTATGTGGTTTGTGGATGATTTGGGCAGCCATTCAACTTTATCAGAAAAGAACTAACAAAGCAGCTAAATCATTAATGTTGGTCAGTGTGACTTATATATCTTTGATACAAATCATATTCGTGATAGATAAATTTTTATTCTAATGAATCAACCGGAAGAAATAACACTTAGACAAAAAAGAAAAGAAAAATCGTACAAAACAATGCTTTTTCTTGCTATGGCAAGTATTGTAATGATTTTTGCAGGATTGACCAGTGCTTATGTGGTAAGTAAATCACGTCCGGATTGGCTGACTGATTTTGACCTGCCGCAATCTTTCCTTTGGAGTACGATTGTAATACTAATCAGTAGTGCGACTTTTCACTTGGCAGTGAGTGCGATAAAAAAAGGTAATCGGTCTAATACCACGCTTTTTCTGTTATTAACCTTATTGCTCGGAGTAACTTTTGTGATATTACAGTTTATTGGCTTTGGGCAGATTGTTGAACAAGGGTATTATTTTACAGGAAGTGAAAGCACCATTACTACCTCATTCCTTTACGTGATTGTAATAGTGCATTTGGCACACTTGTTTGGCGGAATGATTTCTCTTTTGGTTATAATTTATAATCATTTTAAACAAAAGTACACTTCTTCTCAAACGCTTGGAATTGAGTTAGGTGCGATTTACTGGCACTTCATGGATTTCTTGTGGTTGTATTTATTTTTGTTCTTCACGTTTTATAAATAACGAAATTGCTTTTGGTTGAACAAAAAAAAATGTAAATTTGAACACTTTTTAAAAATATTAACAATACTATGGGAGCGACAGTTGATTCAGTAGCTACAAAGCAAAAAGTTTGGGGTGGAGGCGAAGCCGTAAAGCCTTTCGGAGCCAGCTATGGTAAAATGATGATGTGGTATTTCATCGTATCAGATTCCTTAACTTTTTGTGGGTTTCTGGTAGCCTATGGATTTACAAGATTTAAATTTGCAGACTCTTGGCCGATTGCCGATGAGGTGTTTAACCACTTTCCGTTTATGCACGGGGTAGATGCACCAATGTACTATGTTGCCTTGATGACATTTATTTTGATTTTTTCATCAGTAACAATGGTATTGGCAGTTGATGCCGGACATCAGATGAAAAAAAACAAAGTAGCCCTTTATATGCTACTTACTATTGTAGGAGGGGGGATTTTCCTTGGTTCGCAAGCTTGGGAGTGGAAAAACTTTATTAACGGAACCTACGGAGCTGTTGAAACAAAAGGAGGAGAAATCTTGCACTTTGTTGACGGGGAAGGGAAAAAATTAGCATTAGCTGATTTTGCTGATACCTCAGTACACAGAGAAGATGCTGCCTTGTCCAGAAATGACGGTTCATGGTTTTTAGGTTCTAAATCTACAACATCGGTGTCATTAAACCAGGTAATTGCCGGATTGGAGGCTGATCCTAATATCAGAATCAGAACGCAATATACAACACCAGATAATGCTCACGAAAAAATCGTTTTATCACGGGAAGAAAGCTTAGCAAGAATCAGTGACTTTACCTATGTGGTGGAAGGAGCGAATCTGATAAGAAACGAATTCGGGCACAAAACGTTCGCGAACCTGTTCTTTTTCATTACAGGGTTCCACGGATTCCACGTTTCAATCGGAGTATTGCTGAATATCATCATATTTTTCAATGTACTGTTAGGTACTTACGAAAAAAGAGGTTCATACGAAATGGTGGAAAAAGTAGGATTATACTGGCACTTTGTTGACCTTGTTTGGGTATTCGTATTTACATTCTTCTATCTTGTTTAATTAGAAAAACAGCTTAAATTATGTCAGCTCATACACACGAATCAAACACAAAAAGAATTTGGACAGTATTTGGTATTTTGTCAGTTTTAACGATTGTCGAGGTAGCCTTGGGTATATTTAAACCAGATTTTCTGTTCCATACCAAAGCAGGTTTTTGGATTCTGCACCTAAGTTTACTAAACTGGATATTCATTATTCTTACCATAGTGAAAGCTTATTATATTATGTGGGCGTTCATGCACCTCGAAGGCGAGAAAAAAGGTTTCGTCTGGACGATTGCCGGTACAATGGTATTCCTGATTATATATATGACTCTTTTGATTCTTGATGAAGGTCAATATGTATATGATGTTTATAACTCGCCGGTAGCCGGATACAGATGGATATTCTAAAGATTAATATATAGTTAAAATGGCGGTTTTATGACCGCCATTTTTTATATTTGCATGAAACAGTTTCAGATGAAAAAAGCAGGTTTATTCATAGCTTTGTTTGTAATTCCTATTGTTGTTTATCTCTTTTTCTCTTCGGGTGTAAACGTTTTTGTGAAGTTACCCGTAGTGAATGAACAGATTCCCGAAATCCCGAATCATTGGCAAACCAGCGATGGGCAACATATTCGGCTGAACGACAAGGTAACAATTTTAGGCTTTATAGGTGATTTATCTTTTGAGAATCAATCCAATATGACCAATGTTAGTCAGGAAGTTTACCAGAAAAATAAACGTTATCTCGATTTGCAGGTCGTGTATGTAGTGCCGGAAGAACGCAAGAATGAAGTGGAGGAATATGTCGAGAAGTTAAGCAGAACTACCGAAATGCCTTCATGGAATTATATTTTTGCCCAGCCGGAAGAAATTCAGGAATATTACCAAAAATTACAGGTAGATGTTCCGATGGTTGATGCCAATACACCTTACGTTTTTATCGTAGATAAAGATTTTAAACTTCGCGGAAGAAAGAAAAAATTAGACAATCAGCGATATCAGGACGGTTATCTGTCCTCAGAACCGATAGAAATTTTGCACAACGAAATGGAAGACGATCTGAAAGTGGTTTTGGCAGAATATCGATTAGCAACAAAGAAAAACTATAAAACACAAGAATCAGAATGAAAAAATATTCCTACATCGTCGTAGCTTTTGCTGTTTTGGTTTTCGGAATTTTGTTTGTGCCGAAAATCGTTGATGGCTTTAAGAATGATACCATTGTTCAAAATGACCGATTGAATAAATCCGCCGAAAAAGAATTGCTTACCATTGGCAAAGCCCCGGAGTTTAGTTTTACTAATCAGGATAACGAAACGATTACCAATGATTTTTATGACGGAAAAGTTTATTTAGTAGAATTTTTCTTCACTTCCTGCCCGACGATTTGCCCGATAATGAATGAAAATATGGTTAAGCTACAAAACGCTTTCAAGTTCGAAAACAATTTTGGTATAGCTTCATTTACCATCGACCCAACCAACGATACACCCGAGGAATTAAAATCACACGCCAAATCATTAGGCGTTGTGAACCCGAATTGGCAGTTTTTGACCAATACGCAGGAAGAAATATTTGCTTTGGTAAAAGAGTTTAATCTCTATGCTGCACAAAACGATGATGTTCCCGGAGGGTTTGAACATTCCGGTTATTTTGCTTTGATAGACAAAAAAGGAAATATCCGTTGCCGGAAGGATAATTCAGGCAATCCGATTTTGTACTATGACGGCACAGAACAAGAAGGTGTCGAAATGTTAAAAGAAGACATTAAAATTTTATTAGCAGAATAATGGAGGATAAATTAGCCTTAGAAAAAAAATATAATTTCTGGATAAAAGTTTTGTCCATTGCTATTCCGGCTGTGGTGGCTTTATTGTTTGGCGTGAACCTACAAAAGTTGGGCTATGATGTAAAACCATTAAGCTTTTTACCGCCGATTTACGCAACCATTAACGGGATTACGGCAGTATTACTTGTTTTAGCAGTAAGAGCCATTAAGAACGGCAACCGAAATCTGCACCAAAGATTAGTGAAAATCGCGATTGGCTGTTCTGTCGCTTTTTTGGCTATGTACGTGGCTTACCACATGACGTCTGAATCTACGCAGTTTGGTGGAGAAGGCTTAATCAAATATGTTTACTTTTTTATTCTTATTACACATATCATACTGTCGATAATTATCATTCCGTTTGTGCTGATTACCTATTCCCGCGGAATTTTGGGTAATTATGCAAAGCATAAGAAAATTGCCCGTATTGCATACCCGTTGTGGTTGTATGTAGCCGTTACCGGTGTGATTGTTTATCTGATGATTTCCCCATATTATCAACATTAAAATGATGAAAAGAAGATTAATTTTATTTGTTATATTTCTGCTTGGTTTTGGTTATCAGGCTCAGGCTCAGTGTGCCATGTGTCGGGCAACTTTGATTACCGAAGACGGAGGCAACAAAGCGGAAGGCATCAACAACGGAATTGTCTATCTGATGGCTTTTCCTTATATATTGGTGGCGTTGGTCGGTTTTGCCATATATAGAATCATGAAAGATAAAAAACAAAAAAAAGTCGCCTGACAATGTAACATATTTCTCAAAAGCCCTACTAACACCATACAGAGTTAATCAGGTATGAAAAAAATATTAGTAGGCATATTCACACTGACATTCGCATGGCTCAATGCACAGAACAAGCAATGGACATTGGAAGAATGCGTGAGTTATGCACGTCAGAATAACCTTTCTATCCAGCAATATCTTTTAGATGAGAAAACTGCAGAACTGGATAAAAAAGATGCTGTCGGAAATTTTTTTCCGACAATTAATGCGTCCGGCTCACATTCCTGGACAGTCGGTTTGAATCAGAACATTACCACCGGATTGTTGGAAAATCAAACGACACAATTTACTTCTGCCGGATTCGATGTCGGTATAGACATATACAAAGGCGGACAGAATCACAAAAGAATGCGTCGGGCCGATTTGTCTGCGTTGGCAGCCCGTTACCAGACAGAAAAAATCGTTGATGATGTTTCCATTAATGTAGTAAATGCCTATCTGCAGATTATTTTTTCCAAAGAAATTCTAAAGGCAAACTTAGCTCAGCTTCGTTTTGATGAACAGCAACTCGACAGAGTGCAAAGTTTAGTCGATGCCGGTTCTGCACCGCAGGGCGATGTATTGGACAGTCAAGCGACCGTAGAGGCGAGTAAGCAAAATGTGATTGTTGCTGAAAATAATTTGAAGTTAGCCAAACTCTCACTAACACAGCTGTTACAGATTGATGATTATCAGAATTTTGATGTTGCTGACGAAAGTTTTGAAATAGAAGCGTCTGAAGTTTTGCTACAAGATCCGCAACAGATTATTGAGCAGTCTAAAGATGTATTGCAGGATTATAAAATACTCCAAACGCAGGTTGAACTGGCAGAAACCGATGTAGCGATTGCCAAATCTGCAAGACTTCCGTCCATACGGGCTTTTTACAACTTGGCGACCAGAGCTGCTCACGCTGATGTGGTTACAGACTATATCGTAGATGTAAATAATCCGCAGCAAATTGGAATTGTGGAAGGAACTAATCAAAGAGTATTGGCACCCCGTACACAACCTGTTTTCGGTAAACCGGCACCGTTGCTGGAACAGTTTGATATGAACAAAGGGCATAATTTCGGTATAGGAATTTCGATACCGATTCTCAATGGTTTTTCAGTACGGAATAATGTGAAAAGAGCTAAGCTTGCTCATGAGAAAGCCTTGCTGGCTGTAAAGGAAAATGAATTGCAGCTCGAACAAAAAGTGTACACCGCTTACACAGATACACAAGGTGCTTTGCAAGCTTACCAGGCAGCAAGAACTACTTTGGAAGCTCGTAAACAATCCATGGAATATGCACAGCAAAGATATGATGTCGGGCTGATTAATATTTTCGATTTAAACCAAAACCAGAATATGCTGGTGGCAGCTCAGTCAGAATTATTGCGTGCTAAATATGATTTTATATTCAAAACAAAAATATTAGAATATTACTTCGGATTACCCATTTTTAAATTAGATTAAGATGTCAAGAAAAAAAATTATAATCATTATTCTCATTATTGTTGCAGCTGTTTTGGTTATCGGAATGTTTGTGTCCAAACAATTTGCTAACAAAGGTGAAGGCACTGAAGTAGAAGTTACAGCAATTCCCACTTCGGCGATAACAGAAAAAGTATCTGCGACAGGGAAAGTACAGCCTGAAGTAGAAGTGAAAATATCTTCGGAAGTATCCGGCGAAATTATTGATTTACCGGTGGTTGAAGGTCAGGTAGTGGAAAAAGGACAGCTGCTGGTACGGATTAATCCGGATTTGTATCAGTCAGCAATAGACCGAACCATAGCTTCATTGTCCACCGCTCGGGCAAATCTTAATCAGGCAGAAGCCCAACTGGCAGAAGCCCAATATAACTTCGACCGAAACAAAACTTTGTTAGATAAAGGAGTGATTTCGAGAGCAGAATGGGAAAAAATTGAGGCGGCTTATGAAGTGGCAAAAGCTTCTAAAAACTCAGCATATTACAATGTGCAAGGTGCTCAGGCAACGGTTACTGAAGCTCATGACAACATGAACAGAACAACGATTTATGCCCCGGCAAGCGGAACTATTTCTAAATTAGATGTGGAACTGGGCGAAAGAGTTTTGGGTACACAACAAATGACAGGAACTGAATTGATGCGTATTGCCAATCTAAACAATATGGAGGTAGAAGTAGATGTCAATGAAAATGACATTGTAAAAATTGCAGTCGGAAATAAGGCGATCATAGAAGTAGATGCCTATATGAAAAAGAAATTCGACGGAACAGTAACGTCTATTTCCAATTCAGCCGATGAAACATTGACTGCCGACCAGGTAACAAATTTCAAAGTAAAAATAAGAATCAACAAATCATCATACGAAGATTTAATGGAAGGCAAACCGGAAACCTATTCGCCATTCAGACCGGGAATGACTGCTACGGTGGACATCATTTCCAACGAAAAAAGTGATATTCTGGCTGTGCCAATCGGGGCAATCATCATGCACCAGGAAGAAGGTTCGGATACCAGAAAAGAAGCGGTGTATGTGAAAAACGGTGATTTGGCAGAAATCAAGTATGTACAAACAGGTATTCAGGACGATAAAAATATCGAGATTATCAGCGGATTGGAAAAAGGCGATGAAGTGATTACAGGGCCATATTCTACAGTAAGTAAGTTGCTGACACCCGGTGCCAAAGTTTTTGTAAAAGATAATTTGGATACAGTCAAAAAATAAGAATGAATACATTGCCCATAATCTTGTCTGTTGAAACCGCAACAAAGCAATGTTCTGTTGCATTGACCGAAGGCGAAAAGCTTTTGGCTTGTGAAGAATTGGCGGAAGAACAATATACCCATGCTGAAAAACTACACGAGTTTATCAATCAGGTGGTCACGCAGGCAGGATTGTCTTTTTCTGATTTAGATGCAGTAGCAGTCAGCAAAGGACCTGGTTCCTACACCGGATTACGGATAGGTGTCTCGGCGGCGAAAGGGTTGTGCTATGCGTTGAATATTCCGTTACTGGCACACAGCACGCTGGAAGTGCTGGCGCAACAAATCAATCCGGAAGAAGGACTGATTATTCCGATGATTGATGCCCGTCGAATGGAAGTATTTACCTGTGTTTTTGACAGTAATAAGCATTATATCGAAATGCCCAATGCGAAGGTAATTGAGCCAAATAGCTTTTCAGAATATAAAGATAAGATTCATCTTGTCGGCGATGGTGCGTTGAAATGTCGGGAAGTACTCAGCGAACCGAAATTTGTTTATTATCTAGATAATATTTATCCGTCAGCCAAAGATATGACAGCGTTGAATCTGAAAAAATATCAGGAAAAATCCTTTGAAGACGTAGCCTATTTTGAACCTTATTATCTGAAGGATTTCCAGGTAAACGGGAAAAGATAAACAACAAATGAAAAAACTAATCTTAGACGAGCTTAATCGCAAAACAACGGAAGAGTTTAAACAGGCAGCGAAAAAGCCTGTCATTATTATATTGGATAATATCCGCAGTTTGCACAATATCGGGGCGGTGTTCCGGACGGCAGATGCTTTTTTAATTCAGAAAATTTATTTGTGTGGGATTACAGCTTGTCCGCCGCATAAAGAAATCCGTAAAACCGCATTGGGGGCAACCGAAACAGTAGAGTGGGAGTACCGAGAAGATGTGATGCAACTTTTGCAGGAACTAAAAGAACAATCAGTTTGCACCATAGCTTTGGAACAAACAGAAGGCTCGGTAATGTTACAGGATTTTACGCTCAAACCAGACACGGTTTATGCACTTATTTTTGGTAATGAGGTCAAAGGCGTGCAACAGTCCGTAGTAGATAATTGCGACGCTGTTATTGAAATTCCGCAGGAAGGCACCAAACATTCACTCAATGTGTCGGTAAGTGCCGGAATAGCTATGTGGGATTTTTACAGGAAAATAGCACAGCTTTAACTGCTGAAAATATCAGACAGAATTGTCATATAGTCCGCCGGATTTTTTTTAAAATCCAGTTGGCTCATATCAATTCTTTTTTTGTTTTCCGCATGGATTAATTCAAACTGATTTTCGTAAGCCTGACCGATTTTTTCGAGATAACCGGAAGAAATATTCGTTTCAAAAGAACGGTTTCTTGTTTTGATTTGTCGCAGCAGTTTATCAGTCGGCTGGTGTAAATAAATATACGAATCAATCGATTTGGTGTTGAAAGACAACTTGTTAAATGCTTTTATAAACAAAGCGTATTCATTTTTATTCAAAGTCTGTCGGGCAAAAAGCAAACATTTCTCTAGATGATAATCGCTGATGTATTTGGTGGAATTGTTTAAAACACTGAGCTGGTCTATGCGTTCCAGCAGAAAGTGCATTTCAAGTGTAAATGCTTTGCATTCCGGATTTTGGTAAAAATCAGCAATAAAAGGATTATTTTCAAAACTTTCCAAAACAGGTGTAATACTAAAATCTTCACTTATTTTTTTGACCAGACTCGTTTTTCCGCTACCGATATTTCCTTCAATAACTGTATATTTTTCAAACAGATTTTTATATTTGTCAATCGGAGCAATCAGCGTGCCGGTCGCTGTTAATGCGGACGTATCACCAGTATTTTTAAGTAAATCTTTAACGGAAGTTTTGCTTTCCGGGTGCACCCAATCCGGGCATATATCGACCAAGGGCATCAACACAAATTTTCTGTGAGCCAGCTGTGGGTGCGGGATAATTAAATCAGTCGTTTTGATAATAGCATCGTCATAAGCGATAATATCTATATCAATAGTTCTCGCCTGATAACCTTCGCTGTCCTTTCGATTTCGCCCTAGTTCTTTTTCTATTTGCAGGATTTCAGCTAAAATATCCTCAGCCGGAAAATAGCTGTGAACAAGCGTGGCAGCATTTAAAAAATGATGACTGTCAAAACCCCACGATGGTGTTTCATATAGTCCGGAAACAGAAACCACAGTACCTACCCGGAGATTAATCTGGTGGATAGCTTCTTGTAAATAATCTTCACGGTTACCTAAATTACTTCCTAACGAAAGAATGACTTTGTGTTGCATGGGTGCAAATTAAGCAAAAAAATCTATCCGTTTGTAACAAATCGCGTATGATGACTACTTATTAGGTAAAACAAATCAGAATTATGAATTTTTTTAAAAATGTATTAGCAACAGTTGTCGGGATTTTTATTTTCCTGTTTATCAGCTTTTTTATGCTGATGATTGTCGGAGTTTTTCTTTCCGCAAGCGGCAGTAATAACACGGTAAAAACTAAATCCAATTCGGTAATTGATTTAGATTTGACAATGGTTACTGATGATTACGGCGGAAAAACCTATATCGAAGATTTTCAGTTTTCCGACCAAAAATCAGATGGTTTGGTTGATGTGATGAATGCCATTGAATATGCCAAAACAGACGACCGTATCAAAGGAATAAAAATTTTCAATCCGAGAATAAGTTTAGGTTTGACCCAATCTAAAGAATTGAGAGAAAAACTGGACGAGTTTAAAAAGACCGGTAAATTCGTGGTGGCTTACGCTGATGCTTATTCACAGGGAACCTACTATTTGAGTTCGATTGCAGATACTTTATATGTGAATCCGGTTGGTGATTTTGACTTTAGAGGGTTGTCATCGCAAGTAGCCTATTTTAAAAATTTTCAGGATAAAACAGGCATCGAAATGCAGGTTATCCGCCACGGAAAATACAAAAGTGCAGTTGAACCGTTTTTACAGCAAAATATGAGTGAAGCAAACAGAGAGCAGATTACCGATATGCTGAATTCTATCTGGAATACGATAGCGACAGATATTTCTGATGCCCGAAATATTTCGCTGGATTCATTGAATAGCATTGCTAATAATCTCGGGGCGAGAACACCGCAGCTGGCTTTACAGAAAAAATTTGTGGACAAAGTAGCTTATGTAGATGAATTTGAAAATGGCATTAAAAAAGCATTGGGTGTCAAGAAAGATGAAAAATATAACGAAATAAAAGTGTTGGATTACGTTAATGAGGTTAAGCCTAAATTTAATAATTCTTCCGTAAAAGACGCTATTGCGGTTATTTATGCTCAGGGCGAAATCAGAGGTGGAGAAGGAAACGCAAAAATTATTGGAGAAGGTTCAATTAACAGAGCTTTGATTAAAGCAAGAAACGATGATAATATAAAAGCCGTTGTTTTGCGTGTGAACAGTCCGGGAGGTAGTGCTTTGACCTCAGATTTGATTTTGAGAGAAGTAGATTTAACCCGTAAAGTAAAACCGGTGATTGTTTCCATGGGTGATGTGGCTGCTTCCGGCGGATATTATATTGCCAGCCGAGCCGACCATATCTTTGCTGAACCTACTACCATAACCGGTTCTATCGGCGTGTTTGGTATGATTCCGAACCTGGAAAAACTGGCAAATAAATGGGGAATTAATGTAGAAGAAGTAAAAACCCACCAGCGTTCCGGAGGATATTCTCTGCTTAAGGAATTATCGCCTGAGGCTAAAGCTGAAATCCAGGAAAGTATTGAACGTGTGTATGATACGTTTGTTACACACGTTTCTGAAGGACGAAACATGACCAAAGAGCAAGTTGATGAAATCGGGCAGGGACGTGTCTGGACAGGTGTGAAAGCAAAAGAAATCGGTTTAGTAGATGAATTGGGTGGGCTGGACGATGCGATTGAATATGCAGCCGGTAAAGTTGAATTAAGCAAATACAAAGTATTGTCTTTTCCTGAATATAAAATTTCATTTAGCGATTTAATTACAGATTTGCTTGGCGTTAAGATGAAAGCCAATCACAAAGCAATGATGATTGAACAGATTGGAAAAGAAAATTACGAAATGCTCGAACGTATCAATTATTTGGAACAAGCTAAAGGTGTACAAGCTATTATGCCTTATCAGCTAAATATTAATTAATTTAAATTACTTGGTTACTTTTTGAGAAAACTGTCTGGAAATTTTTCTAGACAGTTTTTTTATGAATAATCATATAAAAGTCGTTGCCCAAATTCATTTTTCAATAAACAAAAAAAGGAACTGATTAACAGTTCCTTTGTGTATTTTTATATAAGATATTTCGTTAAAAAGTGGCAAGCGACCTACATCGCACCGCTACAACCACATACCCTTGCTGCGTTCCCACCCTGGGGGATTCTGCAGGAGCTGGTCGTGTAGGACTTGCCGGTGCAAATATACTACTTTTTTGTCTTTCTGCAACAGACTGAGAATTTTTATACAGATAAATTTAGCTGTTTACCCAATTTGCTAGTATTTCACGACCAAATTCCGTCATGATAGATTCCGGGTGGAACTGCACGCCATAAACAGGTAAATGATTGTGTCTGATGGCCATTACGTGGTGATGTTCATCTACGGCAGTTATTTCGAGAGCATTATTGGTAATATCTTTCGGTGGAGTAATAATCCAGGAATGATAATGGCCAATTTGAAATTTTTCCGGAATCTGATGAAACAACGGATTGTCAGCAGTTATGCTTATCATTGTAGGAATACCGTGCAAAGGGCGGTCGAGCTGGGTAAGTTTCCAGCCGAAATACTCTCCGATTGCCTGGTGCCCCAGGCATACGCCCAATATAGCGTGCGTTTGATGAAATTGATGAATAACTTCCATCAGTTGTCCGGATTCACGAGGTACGCCCGGACCGGGCGAGAGCAATATTTTATCACAATGACGTAATTCCTCAAAATCTATTTCATCATTTTTATATATAACAATTTCGCTCGTGTCTAATCCTTCGATAATATGAACCAGATTATACACAAACGAGTCGTAATTGTCAATTACACAGATTTTTCTTTTCATTATCCTTTTGCTACTGAGCAAATTTAAGCAAAGTATTTGGAGTGTTAATTTTTTGTTGCTTAGTTTTTTTGGCGTTTAAAAAATGGGTATATTCGCTGATGTTTTCTACTAAAATAATTTAAAAACAATGAAAAAGATATACACATTATCACTTGTAGCCTTTTCTACTTTGGTATTGATTTCATGCGAAGATAAAAAAGCAACAGAAAAAACTACTTTTCAATTTGATTCGTCAAAGCTCAATCAAACTTATGACATAGGACAGTCGGTGCCTTTGCAAATCACTAATCCGGATAATATTTCGATAGATTCTGTGGTGTATTATGTCAATGATAAACGAATCGGTAGAGCGAAAAGCGACGATGTTTTTCAGTATGATTTATCTGCCGAAAAATATGGACCGAAACGCATCAGTGCTGAGGTTTTTTCCGGAAAAAGTACCGGTGCGGCACAGGTAAATATAGATGTTTTGCCACAGGATATTCCGGAAGTATTGACTTTTGATATTGTGAACGAATATCCGCATGACCTCAAAGCCTATACGCAGGGATTGGAATTTTACGGGGATATGCTGATTGAAAGTACCGGAAACGGAGCAAGTGAAAAAACCGGAAACAGAGGGAAATCAAGTATAAGACAAGTGAACCCGAAAACCGGAGAAGTCCTGAAAATAGTAGAGCTGGACGACCAATATTTCGGGGAAGGAGCTACTGTGCTGAATGACGAAATCTATCAGCTGACATGGCAGCATAATGAAGGTTATGTGTATGATGTGCATACGCTGGAAAAGAAAAGAACCTTTAAATATTTTCAGAATATGCAAGGTTGGGGATTGGTTACTGACGGAGAAAATTTATATATGACCGGCGGTAGTCCGAATATTTATAAAGTAAATCCGGAAGATTTTTCGATGATTGATTATGTGACTGTCGCGACCAACAGCTATGTTATTCCGGCAATCAATGAAATGGAATGGGTGGACGGTAAAATTTATGCCAATGTTTATACGCAGGACGCCGTTGCAATAATCAACCCAAATACAGGTGCAGTTGAAGGTGTGCTGAACCTTGCTTCTTTGAAGGATAAAGTAACTCACCACCCGGATATGGACGTATTAAACGGAATTGCTTATAACAAAAAAACAGATACTTTTTTCGTGACCGGAAAAAACTGGGATAAAATGTTTGAAATTCGTATTAATAAGAAGTAGTGAAAAAATAGACCTTTTTTCAGGTTCTGAAGACCTATAAAGTTCAAAATAAACCCGCATCATATCAAATTGAAAGATGCGGGTTTTATAGTTTTAAAAGTAAGTAAATTACTTCATTTGTCTGATTCCTTCAGAGAGAATTTGTCCGAATTCATACATTTCTTCATAAGTGCTGTATAACGGCACAGGAGCCAATCTGATTACGGCAGGTTCACGCCAATCTACAACAATACCGTTTTTCATCAGGTAATGGAATAAATCTTTGCCTTGTCCGTGTAAAATAACAGACAGTTGCGAACCTCTTTCAGCCGGATTTTCCGGTGTGATGATTTCCAAGAGACTCTGGGTTTCCTCGGAAACTTGCTTGATGATAAATTCCAGATAAGCTGTTAACTGATTGCGTTTGGCAGACAATTTGTCCATACCAATTTCATCAAACATTTCCACAGATGCCAGATAAGGAGCCATCGCTAATACACCTGTACATGAACTTTGCCAGCCAAATGCTCCCGGATTCGGGTCGAACTCAGGTTCCATCAAAAAGCGGCGTTCTTTGTTGTGACCATACCAGCCACCGAATCTTGGTAATGATTTATCATTGTGATGTTTTTCGTGGACAAAATATCCCGAAACACTTCCCGGTCCGGCATTCATATATTTATAACTGCACCAGCAGGCGAAATCGGCTTGCCAGTCGTGCAAAGATAATTCGATGTTTCCGACGGCATGTGCCAAATCCCAGCCAACTTTTGCTCCTGTTTCGTGACCTGCTTTGGTAATCGCTTGCATATCCAGCACTTGCCCCGTATAATAATTGATTCCGCCGATTAAAACCAATGCCAGTTCATCGCCGACTTCTCTGATTTTTTCAATAATGTCTTCGTTTCTCAGGTTGTGTTCTCCTTCACGGCGTTTCACTTCCACGATAGCCTCTTTTGGGTCGAAACCGTGAAAAGCGACTTGTGTTTGCAACATATACTGGTCGCTCGGAAAAGCTTTTTCTTCACAGATGATTTTGAATCTTTTAGCAGTCGGACGATAAAATGAAACCATCATCATGTGCAGATTGACCGTTAAGGTGTTCATCACAGAAACCTCGGAAGGCAAAGCCCCGACAATTTTTGACAATGGCGCGGAAAATCTTTCGTGGTAGTCCCACCAAGGTTTTTCGGCATAAAAATGACCTTCAACGCCCATGTTTGCCCAATCGTCCATTACGTCATTGATATATTTTCGGGCACGTTTTGGAAGTAGCCCCAATGAATTTCCGGTAAAATAAATTACTTTTTTACCATTCAGTTGCGGAAATTCAAATTCGGATTGGTATTTGGATAATTCGTCCTGTGTGTCCAAAGATTGTGCAAATGCTCTTGTATTCTGAAAAGTCATAATTATGATTTTGATTGTGCCAAAATTAAAACAAAAGATTTAGTTACTCAATTTTTGATTTAGAAAATCGACTAATATGTGCCGGAAATATTATTTTTTCTATGTTTATAGAATAGAATTCAGAAGAAATGATTTTCATTAGTATAATTAGACAATCTTCCGGTTACCGAATGCCGTTAGCAGTATTTAGAAAACATACAATTGTTATACAAACTTTAAAAACTCGTTTTCCAGGATTTGAAGAAAAAACGCAAACGATTTTTGTGTAAATTCTCCATAATATTTCAGTTTTATATAAAATCTAACTGCTTTTGTGGTTATTGCTCAAAAATGTGATTGTCAGCTATCCATTAAAAAATCGGTTTCGTTTAATTGACTTTCCTTTTCTGAGTTGAATTGCATGAAAAATAGTAGGAACATCGTTTGTCCAGTTTTTCAGGGTAAGGATAATCGCAATAATTTCTATGCGGGTTAGTATGCCAAACCAAAAGCAAAGTAAAAACAAGTGTTTTGATTCGCATTGTAAAATAATCTGAACCAAAGTAGCGAACAATATCAAAGTCCAGCATTTCGCTCCGAGTGAATGCGTGGCGACTTCTTTTTTGAATTTGACAAAACTCACAACATACGTCAGGAGTTCACTTCCTATCAACACCGAAAGTAAGAGGAGATTGTTTTTAAAAAAATCGGGACAAAGCATATAGGCTGAAACAACTACGCTAATGAAAAATGCCTGGTCAACAGAAGAGTCTAAGCGACGTAGTTTTTGGGTGGAAACTCCCAGTTTTCGTGCAATAATGCCGTCGAAGATATCCGTTAAAAGTCCGATAGTCAACAATGCGACGATGATTTCTTTGTGGTATCCAACCTGTAAAATACCCAAAAGGATAATCAGAAAGCCGATTATCAACCTTGAATAAATGAGTGTTATGGGGATTTTGGTTTTCATTCCTGCTTACAGCTAAATAGTGTAAATATACATAAACATGAAAAAAGTAGAAATAATTTATATTTTTAAACTATCAAATACTCCACCAACACATACCAGCCCGCAATCGTAATAAACGAAATCGGAATACCAAAACCTACCATCATGTTGCTTAGTTCGGGTTTGAGTCCGTAACTGGACGAAAGAATTGCACCAGTAATCATCGGTGCCATAGCAGCTTCAATAACGCACACTTTGGCGATTTCGTCGGTGCGTCCCAAAACCAGAAAAAACAAAGCGAAAATAACAGCGGGAAGTAAAATCAGCTGAAAAGCAAGCCCTAATGCCAGAAAACGAAAGTGTTTACTATAGGCTTTAAATTTCAGCTGAAATCCAACCGAAATCAATGCGACAGGCGAGAGGGTTGCTGCCAAATCTTTGAGTGTGGTACTAAAAAAATCAGGAAAATCTATGTTGAAAACCGCCATTGAAAAACCAATAAGAAATGCAATCAGTGGTGGAAAAGTAAATATTTTCTTTAGCATGGAATCATTGTTGTTTTTCTGGCTGGAAAACAGTGTGGCAACCATTACGCCTACGGTAGAAAGCACTACAAATGTTCCGGGCAGGTCAATGATAATCAATGTTTTGAGAGCCTCGTCGCCATACAATGCCTGGATAACGGGAATACCGACAAACGAGGTGTTTCCGAGTCCTGCCGTAATAATTAAACAACCAATCAGTTTTTTCGACCAGTTGTACATTTTTCCCAGAAAAGTAAAAAGCAGATAGGATAATCCGAAAGCAATCCACGCTACCGAAGCGGGAAACAGTAAATCCCAGCCCAATTCAATTTTAGGCAGATAATACAACGCCATGGCAGGCAGGGCGATGAATAGAATATATTGGTTTAAAACGATTGCCGTATTTCGCGGAAAATTAGGAATACGCTGTATAACGATTCCAATAAATAGGCAGAGAAACAATAAGATTATACTCGACATTTTCTTAGTTTTCAGTATTCAGTCACAGTGTTCAGCCACAGTTTACAGTCACACTGCTGCAAACTGAGAACTGCGACTGCAAACTAAACAACAGGTGTTCCGTACAAATCAAATTCTGTAGCATCATAAATTTCTACATTGACAAAATCTCCCGTTTTGACGTAATGTTTTGACGCATCAATCAAAACCTCGTTGTCCACGTCGGGCGAGTCAAATTCGGTGCGTCCCACAAAATGATTCCCTTCTTTGCGGTCGATGATACAACGGAAAGTTTTTCCGATTTTCTCTTGATTTAATTCCCATGAAATCTGTGCCTGAATGTCCATGATTTCATTTGCACGGGCTTGTTTCACTTCGTTCGGCACATCGTCTTCGAGCAAGTAAGCATGCGTGTTTTCTTCGTGAGAATAAGTAAAACAGCCCAAACGTTCGAATCGCATTTCTTTGACCCAGTTTTTCAGTATTTCAAAGTCTTCTTCGGTTTCACCCGGATAGCCCGTAATCAAAGTGGTACGGATAGCCATTCCCGGTACGGCCTCTCTGAAATCTTTGAGTAATCGGGTCGTTTTTTCGTAAGTCGTCCCGCGACGCATAGATTTCAGAATGTTGTCAGAAATATGCTGCAACGGAATGTCAATATAATTACAGATTTTCGGTTCGTGTTTCATCAGTTCCAGAACGTCCATCGGGAAACCGGTAGGGAAGGCGTAGTGCAGACGAATCCACTCAATGCCTTCAACTTTAACTAAGTTTTCCAGCAATTCTGCCAGGTTACGTTTTTTATATAAATCCAAACCGTAATAGGTCAAATCCTGTGCAATCAGAATTAGTTCTTTTACGCCGTCTTTGGCTAAATTCGTTGCTTCTTTAACCAGTTTTTCAATTGGTTGAGAAACGTGTTTTCCTCTCATTAACGGAATCGCACAAAACGAACAAGGTCGGTCACAACCTTCAGCAATTTTCAGGTAAGCGTAATTTTTCGGTGTGGTTGTCAGTCGTTCGCCCAGCAATTCGTGCTTGTAATCGGCACCTAAAGCTTTGAGTAACAGTGGTAATTCTGTTGTGCCGAAATATTGGTCAACATCAGGTATTTCTGATTCCAAATCGGGTTTGTAGCGTTCAGATAAACAGCCTGTTACAAAAATTTTATCGACCAATCCCTGTTCTTTTTTATCCACATATTCCAGAATAGTATTTACCGATTCCTCTTTGGCATTGTCGATAAATCCGCAGGTATTAATCACGATGATGTTGCCTTCGTCTTTTTTGGCCTCGTGAGTAACTTCTTTTCCGCTGGCTTTCAGCTGTCCCATCAACACCTCGCTGTCGTAAAGGTTTTTGGAACAACCAAGTGTAACCACATTGATTTTATTTCTTTTTAATGATTTTGTTCTCATTGCTGGTTTTGTTAGATTCTGAAAATACCTCCGAAAGAAATGGTAGTTTCAAGGAAATTAAAATGATGACTGGCTTTGTCGGTCTTGCTGTGTGTCGTCCGAACATTGTTCATGTTGATATGTCCGACTTTCACATCGTATTGTACAAAAAAATGCTTGAAAAAGATGAGGTTCAAACCTGCTTTGGCAGATAATCCGAAACCGGCAATGTTGAAATCATCGTGTCGCTCTTTGCCTAATATCTGGGCATTGGTTTTCGGAAAAATGAATCCGCCCCCCACGCCATAAGTAGCGTTTAGTTGCACTTTGTCGGTATCAGGTAAATATACAAAACGCGACAAATCGTCCATGCGGCTGATTTCAGCATGGATATAATTCAGTCCGTCGGTGTGTTCAAACTGGACGAAATCTTCGGTAAGCCATAACAGATTGTCATTGACTTTTTCCCCATAACTACCTTCATTGGGATAATGACCGGAGTATTCCACCATTTGATTTTGTGTGGTCACATATTTCATGTGGTCGTAGCCCAGTGAAATATTGTATTTGTCGGAAATAAAATACCCGACTCTCAGGTTGGTTTGCGGAATTGTCATTCGTGCCGGATTGATGTAATCAATGTGCCAACCTTTGGGTTTGTCATGTGCCCGAGTTTCGTGCAACGTAAAATCATAATCTTCGCCCTGAAACCGAATATCAGAAGAGGAATACTGGCTTCTGTTTCCGCCCCAGTACACGAAAAATTTACCTTTATTATTCTCGGTATATTTAACAGGATTGTCTTGTGCAGTCATAGATAAACTGCACATAACGAACACAATAACAAAAAACGGTTTAAACATTTTCATAGATGAAAAAAATTTGTGCAAAAGTACAATAAAAAACTCGTTAATCGCTGAATTAACGAGTTGAATAAATTATTTGAAAAAAGTTTAAAAATACACGTTATAAGAAAGTGTAATCATATTATTTTTCTGGGTAATTTTTGCCATATCGTTCAAGCCTGAGCTAATCATTGGTGTGGCATGTTTTTGTTGCACATACATATAGGCTAAATCGATACGTTTGTTACCGAAGCTGTAACCAAATCCGGCAGAAATACCAAACAAATCGTCCATCATCTCTTTGTTTTTGTAAGGACTTTGTTGCCATCTGTATCCACCTCTCAAACTCCATGCGTCAATACGGTATTCACCACCAATACGTATTTCGTTGGAAGCCTGCAAATGGTCTTTGTAGAAATTGTTGATAAGGGCAAATTCGTCTCCTTTACCGTATTTCATGGTTGTATAATCGGTACGGGAGTAATCTACGTTGATTAAACCGTTGTGACCGAAAACATACGCCAAACTCGCATTGATTTTGCCCGGTGTTTTCAGTTTGTATTTGTCATAAAGGGTAATCACATAGGGCGAGGCATCTACGTATTCCGAAGCACCATCAGTAACGACGATGGTTTCCATGAATTGTTCAAACTCATCGTTCAGGTTATACCACGTCGGCGATTGGTATGACAAACCGGCTCGTAACTCTTCTGTAACTTTTGCCATACCTCCGATGTTGAAAGAAAAACCATTTCCGTAAGTGTATAAATCATTGGTAAATAATATTTCTGTTACGCCGTTTTGCACATTGCTTTGTGTTCCTTCGTAAATTTCTTTGGTCATACGGCGGTCTATTGTATGGAAATTAACGTTAGCTCCTACATAAAAACGGTTATTAAAATCAAAAGCCAGATTAGCAGTGATTTTGTTGTTTGTGCCACGACTTCTGGCATAATGTTCCTGTAAATAAGGACCGTTTGCCATAGTGGAAACGTAATTTCCTGCACCGGAATCAAAGTCCAGCAAATAAGACTGAAAACCTAATAATGCTTGTTGGGCAGAAAATCCTTGCGGAATGCTGTTCAAATTAGCATATAAATCGCCAATAGAAAGATTGCTGTCCTGAATCAAACCGATTGGCACAGCAGCACCGTCATAACCTTGATTGGCGTGTTGTAGGAAATAGTTTGCGATAGAATTTTCATTAATTCCTTTGAAATTTACGTCACGGTCAAGAAAACTGTTGCCAGAAATGTCGAAACTGAGCGTTGTCTTTTTCAGACTACTTTCCGGATTACTGTTTTCAAAATTAAATACTACCCCGACATTGCTGAAGTCAAAATTGGTTTTGTTGGCACGCTGGTTGTTGCCGAAATAATTTCCCTGGTTGTTTTCCATGTTCAGGTTTAGTCCGCCGGTGGCATAGTTTGCCACGTTTACCGCACTACCTGCCGGATTGATGTGGATACTCGAAATATCTCCACCAATTGCTCCAAACGAACCTCCCATTGCATTGAAACGGGCACTTCCTGTCTGGAAAGGGTTAGCGTACTGAAATCCCTCACCAGGCATCATTTCCTGTGCATGGACTGCATTGATCCCTATTAATAAGCTGCCTATTAAAAATGTTCTTTTTATCATAGTTGGTGTTTTTTATCTACTTCTGCCTGAGCCTCTTGATATTCCGCCACCTGTGCTTCTTGAGCCACCGGTGTTGATTGAGCGGGAAGGACTGAAGTTTCTGTTTGTATTTCGTTGTATAGTTTCTGAATTTCTGTTCTGTCTCATATTGTCAGAACGATTGATGGTGTTTCGGGAAACCGGTCTTCGTACGGTTTGGTTTCGTGAGTTATCAATATTTCTACTTCTTGAGTTTAATGTCCGCGAAGTTGTTAAATCTCTTGAACGAAGTGTTCTTGTCTGGCGTAATGAATTGGTAGCCGGGCTGTAAACGGTTCGTCCCGGATTTCTGTGAAAAGAGCTTCTGGAAACATCTCTGTAAGCATATCTCGGATAACCCCAACCCCAGTAATAAGGGGTGTACCAATAGTACGGATAGCCCCAGCCCCAGCCAAAACCAGGATATCCCCAGCCAAAATAAGGGTCAGCCCAACCATAATGAAAACCATAACCAAACCCCCAATTCCAACCCCAATTGTTGTTGAAATAGATATTGGTATCGCCGGTTTGTTCGCCCCAACCTCCATATCTGTTAGGTTCGGATTGAGAGAAGTAATCTTCAGAGTCAATGATATAAGCATAACTGTCCGCTTCCTGTTTCATTTCATCGAAATAAGTGGCATAATCAACCGGCTGTTTGTCAACTTTCATCGGACGGTCGGTATAAATTCCGTCGGCATCATAAAACCCTTGTGTTGAGGAACAAGAAGCTAGCGAAATAATACCAATCAATCCCAATATTTTGGAAAATAAGCGATAAGATTGCATATACTTGGACATAAGAAAAATATTTTTATTGTTGGACATTACAAAAATAGTTAGATTTGTGGGATATTTCTGTTAAAGAATACAAAACAAATTTCGTACCAATTTTATGTTTTATGAGTAAAAGTATTACAACAAGAGCCGAAGATTATTCAAAATGGTATAATGAGCTGGTTGTCAAAGCTGATTTGGCAGAGAATTCCGGAGTGAGAGGGTGTATGGTTATCAAGCCGTATGGCTATGCAATTTGGGAAAAACTGCAGGCTGAATTAGACAAAAGATTTAAAGCCACCGGGCATCAAAATGCTTATTTTCCGATATTCGTGCCTAAAAGTTATTTCGAAGCCGAAGAAAAAAATGCGGAAGGTTTTGCCAAAGAATGTGCCGTCGTGACCCATTACAGGCTAAAAAGTGATGAAGAAAATCCGGGTAAATTAAAAGTTGATGAAGATGCCAAGCTCGAAGAAGAATTGATTGTTCGTCCTACTTCTGAGGCGATTATCTGGAGTACATACAAAAATTGGATACAATCACACAGAGATTTACCGATATTGATTAATCAGTGGGCAAATGTTGTTCGTTGGGAAATGCGTACAAGGTTGTTTTTGCGTACTGCTGAATTTTTGTGGCAGGAAGGACACACCGCTCACGCAACAAAAGAAGAAGCAATTGCCGAGGCAGAACAAATGTTGCACGTATATGCTGATGTAGCAGAAAATATCATGGCGATTCCGGTTGTGAAAGGAAGAAAAACAGAAACCGAACGTTTTGCCGGAGCAGAAGATACATTGACTATCGAGGCTTTGATGCAGGATGGGAAAGCCTTGCAGGCAGGAACATCTCATTTTTTAGGGCAAAATTTTGCCAAAGCTTTTGATGTAAAATATACCAACAAAGAAGGGAAACAAGAATATGTTTGGGCTACTTCGTGGGGGGTATCTACCCGTTTGATGGGAGCGTTGATTATGACGCACTCTGACGACAGTGGATTAGTGCTTCCACCGAAATTGGCGCCAATACAAGTTGTGATTGTGCCTATTTTCAAAACCGAAGAAGAAAAAGCGAACATCGACCGATTTGTGAATCAACTGTCTGATGAGTTGCAGGATATGAATATTTCTGTGAGATATGATGATAGGGATACACATCGTCCCGGATTCAAGTTTGCTGAATGGGAATTAAAAGGTGTTCCTGTGCGAATTACAGCTGGAGCGAGAGATATGCAAAATAATACCGTAGAGTTGGCTCGCCGCGATACGCAGACCAAAGAAACGGTTGAACAAAATGGATTGGCAAAACGTATTCAGGATTTGTTGCATGAAATTCAGCAAAGTATTTACCAAAAAGCGTTTGCTTACCGAGAAAACCATATCACAGAAGTAAACAGCTTTGATGAATTCAAGGAAGTGTTGGAAACCAAAGGCGGATTTGTTTCTGCTCATTGGGACGGAACAGCCGAAACCGAAGAAAAAATCCAGGAACTAACCAAAGCTACCATTCGTTGTATCCCGTTGGATAACAAAGAAGAACAAGGCGTTTGCGTCTTTACTGGTAAGCCATCGGCCCAGAGAGTGTTGTTTGCTAAGGCTTATTGATAATTATAAAACCGGCGAAAGCCGGTTTATTTGGATATTATTATTGCACCAATTACTACCTCGTCGTCAGACATTAATTTTAAGTTTCTATAAGGGGAAATACGTTTTAGAGATAATTTTTCTTCTTTATAATTGGCTATACTAAAAGTAACTAAAGTTTCTTTGTCCAAATCTTTATCAAAAGTCAAACTATATTTACCATTTTTATCGGTATAAGTTTTTATATCCGTGTTTTCAATAGTGATTAATACATCAGAAATAGGGTCGCCAAAATCTATATCCGTTACCCTGCCTGTGATTGTTACTGTTTGTTCAAGGCTGGACAATGTTTTTTCATCATTATTGCTTTTGGTCTGTTCAATGTTGTTTTCATTCGTTTGTGCTTGAACAGGTTCGGTAATTCCTAATAATGCACCAAGTCCGATAGTCCAAATCCACCGATTTCGAGAATGAATTTTAGGAAGAAAAAGTTCTTGTGAATTGATACTGTCAATTTGTGATTGTTTGATTCTTCCGCAAACATTTTGATTCTGTTGCAGATAATCTGAAATTTGCCGATTATTTAATTGGGTAAAATCAATAATCTGCTTTTCGCAAGTCTGGCAAAATCTGCAATTGCCGGTCTTGGGCATATTATTCCAATTTTCGCTACAAGCAAAAGTGACTTTTATCTTAGAACCCATGTTTATTCTAGTTTCGGAACCACTAATATAGAAAAAAGATTATAATTTTACGAAGATTGGTTGTTTTAATATTTAGTTTTACAATTCTGTTGAGTTGAAGTTGAGAGTGAAGTGATTCATTGTATGTCTGCTATCGTAAGTAAAGGGAAAAATTGATAAAAAAAGTTGCAGATTCAAATATTATATTTATTTTTGCAACCGAAAATGCAAATAAGCATTTCAAGGTCCGTTCGTCTAGGGGTTAGGACGCCAGGTTTTCATCCTGGTAACAGGGGTTCGATTCCCCTACGGACTACGAAAGGTTATGTTTTGCCTTAAAAAACAATGGTCCGTTCGTCTAGGGGTT
>Ga0180217_1000248_pt1 | contig 101984 bp, 53 predicted proteins | sample eDN3rd37CBELigOP_FD_128521 | JGI IMG/M metagenome (GOLD analysis project Ga0180217, IMG submission 128521) | Enriched Organic Plus compost microbial communities from Emeryville, California, USA - eDNA 3rd pass 37_C BE-Lig OP (version 2) (version 2) ... | reverse complement strand
GTGTGTGTGTGTGTGTGTGTGTGTGTGTGTGTGTGTGTGTGTGTGTGTGTGTGTGCGTGCGTGTGCAAACAGTTGGAGGGGTGATCAAGATCCAGGATTGGATCATTAGAGCTGACTCGGCGCAGGAATCTTTGACATCTTAAGGTAGCGCGCGAGCAGTCTCTGCGTCGAAACATTGAATGGCAATGAACGAATTGCCTGGTCGAGTTCTGAATCGGCAATTCCGTTAGCAAGTTTCCCACGGGAGTCTTTGAGCACGTTCCGAACACTAACTGCCAGAACCTTACCCAATTCAACACCGAATTGATCAAAGCTGTTCAAGTTCCAAATAAAGCCCTGCACAGCCGTCCGATGCTCATACAATGCCAGAAGCTGACCGGCTTCATAGGCTCCCAGCTTAGGCAGCAAGATGACATTGGAGGGCCGGTTGCCAGGCATGGCCTTGTGCTTTGCCAGGGTTGGTGGCACACCTTTGCTTGTGAGCTCAGCAAACGATTGGCCGACAGCAAGAGCATCAGGCTGCGCAAAGAAATTGCTCATTAGCTCATCATGGTTGGACACAGGTTCACCCTTCATCTCAACATTGAATTGAGAGTTGGCAAAGCCGATGAAATCAACAGGAACCACTCGGCCTTGGTGGAATAATTGATAGAACGAGTGTTGACCGTTTGTTCCGGGCTGACCGAAGTCGATCTCACCTGCCTGGAATGCCAGCGGTTCTCCATTGATATCAACAGCCTTACCGTTAGATTCCATATCTACCTGCTGGATATGGTTGGCGAAGTCCACAAGAGCCTGAGAATAAGGGGCGATAGCACGGCAGGGCAAACCTAGGAAGCTCGAGTTCCATATACCAAGCAAGCCCAATAGCACTGGCAGGTTGGACTTGAACTCTGCCTTTACGAAATGTTTGTCAATGCTTCTGCAACCGGCAAGGAAGGACTCCATGAACGACCACCCGTATTGCAGAGAAAGCGGAACTAGGCCTACAGCCGAAGTGACAGAGTAGCGACCACCGACCCAATCCCAGAACGGGAAGATGTTGCTTTCATTAATACCAAACGCTTTGACTTTGTCGACTGCCGTGCTGCAAGCAACCATGTGCTTTGAGACCGCGTCCGGACCCAGTTTGGAGACTATCCATTGACGAAGCGTGCGTGCATTCAACATAGTTTCTGAAGTGGTGAAAGTCTTGCTGATAACAACAACGAGCGTTTCCTCAGGGTCAAGTCCCACGATCGCTCGTGAGACATCAACAGGGTCAACATTTGCAAGGAATCGTAGGGTACGTCCCTTGGCTGCCGCACTTGCGCCTCCGTCAGGAGTGCTTGTCGTATCGCTTCGCAGGGCCTCATGTACGAACTGTGCACCGAGGAAACTACCACCGATGCCAATTGCCACGACGTTCACAAGTGGCTTGCCAGTGTGTCCTCTGAAGTGGCCCGATCGAACCGCTTCGGCAAACGCCTTGATCTTGTCTCGAACCTGGATCACCTGAGGGACAACATCCTCGCCATCAACAATATATGTGTCACTCTTGTCAGCACGCAATGCCACATGCATGACAGCACGATCCTCAGTGACGTTGATATGCTCGCCCGCAAACATCTTGTCGATCTTGCTCTTCAACCCAGCTTCGTGGGCGAGATCGAAGAGCAGGTTCATCGTTTCATCTGTGACGCGTTGACGCGAGTAATCAAGCAAAACTCCGTCATACTCCGCACATAGGCTTGCTGTGCGGGTTTGGTCAGCAAGCAAGTCGCGCAGGTGCACTGATTGGATCTTGTCAGAGCCTGCATGTGCCCGAAGTGCCTTCCACGCGTTGAGATTCTGGGCCATTATAACGAAGATCTGGAGTGGGAATAGGGTCAAGCGATGGATCAAGTAAGGTTAGAGTCTTCAGTCGTTCGATCGCACTTGGGTCTCTTGCATAAGCCATCCTTGCCTTAGGACCGCCATTCCATTCAGCCAGCGAAAATCCGATTGGTAGAAAACTTCTAGATCGCAATATCTGAGCTGCAGCCTTGCGCAGCGACGACTCTGCATAGCCATTCGCTATAGCACCACAGGGCCAATAACAAGCACCGCCTAGTACTGCAGACCACGTGCCTCGCGCTCGCTATCTTGCTCACTATAGTCCTCTCATCCAGATCTTTTCACTAGGATCATTCGAGAACTTTCCTTGAGGATCGGCAGCAAGGGTCACTCGCAGGTGGGGTTCCGACATAGCCGCTGGTGCAGCGATTGTTCGGGAAGCTCAGAAACACCTGTAGTATCCTCTTAAAGCGGCTGGTATACGACTCACTTGAGCTGATTTACTCGAAGTGTCCCGAGCTCTTTGCTGACTTGTTGACCAGCCGAGCTCGGTCCGCGTATATTCGCTGCAGATCGGATCTCGTTCCCAGCAAGCAAACTGGTACAGTCTAGTCCTGTCAGTCTCCTACTCGTTCCTTAATCTTGAGTATATCATTACGTGATTCCAGCGCATTAGAATATGATGCTTGCACGAGCTCATCGGGGCTCAGCCAGCGCGATCGCGACATCAGCCATTCAGAAAGTCTTGAGTTCTGCGTTTCAGGCAATTCAACGCGTACCTTTAGGTGTACGTTTCCAGGGTTCTTCTACTGCGACCTCCGGGGGCAGTGACGGTAGCATAGTCACCGGGAGCAAACCACTTGTCCAAATGTTCACCAAGAAGGAGTGCAGCTTGTGCGTTCCAGTGAATGAGGCCATTTTGGATGCGAAGGTGAAGCTGGTACGTAAACGAACGAGCGACTTCTACCTCTTTATATCCCCTTCGCCTGAATCTGTTGGGGCTTTTGGGACGGTTGAGGTCTCAGGTACGAGCGGTATCCGCGATCGATTCAGTAACGTCTTTGAAAGAGTGCCAAATGAAATGCTTTGAACATGAGTTCTTCGTATTGGTGTTAAATTGCCTTCTTAACGTTTTACAAGCTCCAACTTGTAACTAGCCTAAGAGCTTTCTCTCACACGTATTACCCTCGTTTCTAGAACCATGCCTTTGACTACGAAAAGGTCGACATCGAGGTTGATCGCACATATTACAGGGAGTACCGATATCATATCCCAGTGGTACACATCAATGGCAAGGAGTTTGCCAGACACCGGCTCGATCCTGACGCGTTCTTGAAGGAAATGGAGCGAATTGTACAGCAGCAAGCAAACGAGGCAGCGCATTCGAAGGGATAAGCTGGGCAGGGGTGGCGTTACATACAACCAGCCGCAACTTCTCTGAGTCTGAGATTCCCCTAAAAACATGCGTGCTACGTGCACCTCATCTCTTCATGTGTATGTACGTGCGCACTTTGTATTCCCCTGATCAAGTTCAAGTGTTGAGATGTCGAACCACCTCTTGGGGGCGACGTTTGGTTCTCACCCACAATCCACATATCAATACAGCTATACTAGTCCTGGAGATCCCGTTTCCATCACGACCCCACACGAATCGCTCGCATGCGTCTCCGCGGTGCGGAGTATGGCCAGCTCTCACAGAATTTTTGAATCCGTCATCAACACACTTCCCGAGTATCTGAAACGGAGGAGGGAGATATGCTCCTGGCGCACTTTGCAGCGGCTTTGGTCGCCAAGAGCGTATACTTTCCGGTGCCTCTTTCGGTTTATCTCTTCGCATCGCTCTTTCCCAATATCCTACGTTCCATACTCTCACTTGTGGGACTGGAGAGGGAGGGCATCCATGATGCGAGCGGAAGACATGTTCTGGGCGCTTTTCAGCGGCTGTTCATGCGGGCTCACATCAGCCACTCTGTGGTCAGCCTGCTAATCTTCGCATGCTGCGCGGCGCTCGTGCCATTCTTAGCATATTTGATGTTCCGAGGATTTTCACCCAAGGGTGATGTGTCTAGGACAGTGAGGGGAGGTGCTGCAAGCACTGGGACAGCACCTACGAGGCGCCAACGCGCTATCGACGCAGCTACACTAGCGGAAAATGGACAACCAGCTTTCACTTGGCGCTTCAACCCAATTATCACCGAGTCTTCTCCAGTAACTTTGCTCAAAGTCTCTGCTGCACTCGCGGCTTGTATATTAGTTCACCTCATACTCGACGCATTTTCCCATGGCGAGTATGCTACACTATATTGGTATCCTAGAATGTTTTCAGCTATCAACAAACCCCTGCAAACTAGTGTTTCTCTTTACCGTGCTTTGCCAGCTTCCGTGGTCATCCTCTTCGAGCTCTTCGTTTTCCTGGTTGCGTTTACCATCCTACGCCAGACCCATGGCCTTAGACTGCACCAAGCGCTGCTTGAGGTGCATGAGCACCTGGACTACACGCGATCCGCCTCAACACGCACAGATTCTCCCTCAGTTTCACTCCAATGCCAGTTGCTAGTTCGAGACCTGTATGCACTGTGGGAGAGGGCCACAGCGGCATGTGCGAGTCTTACGAACGTCTCGTCTCTCAACGATAGTATGGTCGCTTTGGACTTCCTCGGTGCGATCTTCTTGACTGTGTATGGTGCTCAGCTCGTGATGATCTTCTTCTTCTCGGAGAGACTCAATCTACTGTTCTCGATCCTGCAGTTGGTGATTGCCACAGTGAGCATTCGCTTTGCATACGACATCGTAGATATGGTCTTTGACACACAGTACGAGGAGTTCTCTCAGGACAACACCCACAAGGAACTCGACGACCTGGACATCTTTACTGAGGAGTTTTGAGTTGGACCCATCGCTGCAGAGCGCATTCGGGCTTCCTGAGGGACCGTGCGATGAGCTGGCTCCAACCGATCCACTAGCTATGTGGCTGGCGACACCGAATGCAAATGACCGAGGCTATTAGTCGCCTCTCCACACTAATTTTACCCCCTCATAGTCCAGGAGAAGGAAATAAAACTCGCTTCGGAGATATTTCTTTCAAGTCGCCCTGGCCCTTGGGCGTTCCTGACTTCATACCCTGTTTCAAGTCTCTTCTCCGAGACATCCAACAAGACACTTAAGGAACTGACCTCGGCAGGCCACGCCTGATCGTTTCATCGAAGGCGCGGGGCCACTTGCCTGCCCCACGCTGCATATTCCAGCAAAGCATGGAGATCTACTTTGCATGCCCTCACAACGGTCCTACAGAGGATTTGTGTCTGTCTCTGTCACGGTACCAGAACGGTATTTGCGTCACATGCATGATTAATAAGCTCGCCGAGCTCGACCGTCACAATGCTACGCTCAAATTCTACAGCACTTCCATCGCATTGGAGTCCGTCTCACTCTTGTACCAGGTAAGTAAGCAGACACCGTTCCGACACACTGGGAGTAATCCCTCTGATGTCGCGTCAATGCATACCTGGATTACTCCTATCTCTGGTGGAATCTCATGACGTGGCAGGTGTTTTACCTCTATTGCAAACCCTCTGCTCCAACTGACCATGATGTAGAACCTGACAGAGGAGATTTGGCGGCAGAATGACACTCTCCTGAAGACTTTGTCCGAAGCTATAATCTCGTATTTGATAAACGGTACGTGCTAATCATATCGCGCCTCACATTTCTATCTAGCGCTTGAGCTCAGATACGGCTGCTTCTGCATTCTCATGGTTCGCATGCTCCCACAATCCATTCACATCTTGAAGCAATCGTCCGAGGAGGAAAACGTGGAGTCGACGATGCCGAAGGAACAGCCGCTGTCCTCGAAACGAGTCTCTTCCAGGCCGCAACCAGTTATCTCACCCGACAAACTCAAGTTGCAAGCTTCGACACCTTCCGGCAACAGGTACACAAAGTTCTACTCGAGCCAGTTCTGGGCAATTTACTCGAGATGCAGGGGGTCGAAGCTTTTGCTCATGGCGTAGGACTTACCCTGCTGGGAGGTATTTTGCAGGTCGTCAACCAAGTTACATCAAATTGCTACACAAACCTCAAACTGGGTCCTGGTACGAAACGTATGTGCCATTACACACAAAGCATCGCAATGATTCAAATCGGTACAGCTGCACTGGCCTCATCCGAGGAGCTAACTTGCTTCTTGGCGTGCGCACTCTTCCAAGAGATGTTCATCCCATTTCTTGAAACTCTTCCACAACTTGAAGCCAAAGACAACGCTGAAGTCGACGTAGATGACGTGACGGGAGACCGCATTCGCGTTCGGTCAACCCCCCTCATCACGTGGTTAGCCTCCGAGGAAATGACCGACGAGAGAGATGTAGTCACGATGGAGATGGGTTTGAAGATCTTTCGAAATTACAGTCCTGACACAGATGTTGTCCTGACATTATCCCTGGAACGTGCGGTGAGCACTCAACTTCGGCGTGCACTTTTAGGTCTTGCAAGCCGGCTCGTTGAGATTTCTCACCGTGCGAAGGTGGCTGACTGGCCGAGATGGATGCTTGAGTCCCCGCCTGCGTTGTTCGAGCCCCTCGCAAGAGAGGTGCTTTCGCTGACACCGGTTGGCTCTGCTGCGCTTTCATGCATGCCGCTTCATATTCGCATTGCCTTAACAGCAGATCTCGCTCGGTCAAGAGACCCAAGAGATGAAGCTCCTGCTGCGCACAGCCAGACACAACCATCAGCAGCATCCCTCCACATCGATCCCAACGTTTTCTGCAGCGCTGTCCTCAATGAAAGCACCTTGAAGATAATTAGAATGGGATTGATGAGCTCTGAGCCCTCACTTCAACTGGAGAGCTTGCTTTTTGCCGATGCTCTCGTGCGTAGGGGTGGAGTATGTGTTGCCCAAAGCTTTGTTTTGGGACGTGGCGCACAGTCCATAATTCAGATCCAGTCACCTTTCGCTCCTTCTGACACTGGAGACAAAGGCCAAGCACCACCATTCCCCCAACGGGTGCAGCCGATTCCTGTCTTAATTCGGGCTGCCATCGACGGAGCCATTGAGTCAATGGTCCACACTAGCGTTTCAAATGTCGATGACCTTATGATCCTTCATGCCAAGCAACGCATGATCCACGCGGGAGCGGAGCTTCTAAAGCAAATATTGACGGGATCTGGTCGGCTCTGTAACGTGCTAGGATCTTACCTGGGGCAAATGCAAGAGTCAATGGTTAGTCTTCAGGACGAAACCGCCCAAGCTACATACTCGACGCTGAAAATGGTAATATCACTTGCTGAGTCTCTTCGCTGCGTATATTCTGACGCACCACATCTCCAGCAGGCGTATATTGATACCGTTTCCATCCTGGGTGCCGCATTTTGTGTGGTCTGGCGCCTGCATATCATCAGGGCATTGAATATCATTTCAAAGATGGAATCGAGCTTGGAACACCAAATCCGATCAAGAGGTAATCGAAAGTTTGCAGGGCGAACAGCCACTACTATCGAGCGAGTGCGCAATGCTATCGCTGCTGCGCAAGCTATTCGAAAGCTGTCTTATTTTCACAGCATACTACCCCAGCAAACCACTATTACATTAGCCACGAACAAGCGTCATCGTGGGAGTCAAGCGTACATTTATTTGTTGTTACAGTTTCTAGGCCTACTGGGAGAGAGGGACGAGTCAGCCGAGTCAGCGGCAGCTGGCACAGAAAATTTCACGCCTTTGCTGTTAGGTAGTGTAAAAGCTTTGATACAAGAAAACCGAAGTCTGGGTGAGGCAAACCCATCCGTCATCAATTTACAAAGTGGCAGAGGCATTTGGCTTGACCTATGGGATGAATTGTACAAGCATTTTCGCATTATTCTAGAGACCAGAACGCAACATGCAACCCCGGCCAAGACAACATCAGCAAGCAAGTGCACAAGAGAGCAGGAAAAGGTGTTAATGATCGGTGAGCCGTTGTTCCTTAAGCCTGTCGCATCAATTATTGATTCAGCACTGGGCCGCATAGTTAATGCATACCATCTCGAAGTGGGAGTGCAAGAAGACTCGGAGAGGCTCTCAATAGTTTCATCCCTTTTTCAACTCAGCTCGAAAAATATGCCAGAACAGGAGCTTGTTGAAAGGTTCCACGTGATGACGATGCGCTGTATCGAAGATACAGTGGAGTTCGCATTTAATGACTCCAAAATGACTCACGAGCAGCTTTCTGAGCAATTTATTGGCGTGAAGCGCCTGCTTGAGATCAGAAGTAGCGTCTCCACGATTGCATGTCAGTGGACTAACTATGACAGCGAGGTTGACGATCGTTCCACTGCCCGGCAAACAGACAGTCAATCCTTCTCAAATCAATACGAATCGCTGCTGAAGACCATCGCAAGGTTTGGAAAAGAGCACCGCGAAGCACCAGTTACTCAGAAATTATTGCAGCTGACCGTCCCAATCGCACATGCGCTGCAAGAGCAGATAGAGTCGCTGTTCCGGCTCACAGCAGTAGGTCCTCTTGAGAGTGCGACATGGAGAACCTTCAGCTGCTTCCAAAGCGTTTGCGAGGTCTTGGCAACTACAAAGCACGGCTCCTGGGCAAGGGCTGCGGCAACGTTTACGACCTGGCTTTTGCCTGGCGTGGGGTTCCTTTCCAGCCCTTCGGAGATTGATTCGAACCAAGTCAACCTCTGGGAAGAGGCTTTAACTATCATGGTAGCTAAGAAAGGCAAACGAACGGTGCAATCCTTGTTGCAAGTCGAGATTGATATTGAAAGTAACATCAACATTCACTCATCGCGGAAGTCTGTGACGAAACCTGTACTTGAGGGAAATCGAGAGGCTGATTTCCTAAATTTCTTCCAGTCGCTAATCACAAGAGTGGTTCTGCCTGAGACGATAGGTATCTGTCTGGAAAGACTGATCCTTCAACATCAGAGGACCGACATTTCGGGGGAGAGTACCTTGCTTTACGATCTTCCCTTGTCATTATTTCAAAGAATTGCTTTGTCATTCCTTCTCTGCTTAGGGCTTAGTAAGTTCAACTTCGCGGAGGCGGTGTTGCTCGAAGAATTGAACAAGGTAGTGACTGCTACAAGAACGATATGGAGTTACGTAGTTTCTTCTGGTGCTACGGGGACCACAAAAAAGCCGATTATATCATGGAGAGTGTTGTGGATTTCTGTGAAGCTGCATCAATTGGTGAACCAGCAGATTCAATCGCAGATTTCTGATTCTGAGAAGTCCCACAAGAGCCCTGCCAATGCTGTCATGACCCTTGCCGCTAGCGAAGTAATATTTTCGCATCGATTAGCTCAGGCCGTTGCACACTTGATGGCTACGACACCGCTGATTTTCTTCTCCTCCGCCACATTGAACGTGTTGAGTCCTGATCATTCAATCGAGAAAGCATGCTTTTCCGAGTTGTGGAGCGATTGGTTTTGGTCCAACACTCACTTCTCACGAGACTCAGTCGACGATAGCATGTTCACTGCGACCTCACTTGAATTACTAAAGATACAAGCTACTCCCACTGACAGCAGCGAAGTCCAAGAGGAAATGATGACGAGCAACCAACCACATCATTCCTACTTGAGTGAAAAGGTCATTTGGGAGCAAACTCTCTCCTTGCTTGCTAATCGCACTGCATTAAAACAGTTTCGAACGCCTTCTGTACCTGTTTCAGACAAGCTATCCGTTTCAAAGTCCCGTATCGAAGCCTTGCAAGTTTTCATCCGCAAAACCTCACTGCGGCTTCTACTCTCAATTGCGGATGAGGACGCATGGACGAAAGCCCTTGAACAAGGCACTTGTACAGTAAGCCAGTATGATTCTTCTTTCATTCAAGCTTGTGAGCTTTTCAAATCCGAAGAGCCGGTTCCGTATAGTATTGGATCTGCATTGCCCGATCAGACCGGAGATCTTGAAGATATGAAAGCAACGAAAGAAGCAGCAAGATTTGTTTTTAAGCATTTATTTGCTAACAAGCAGAATCTGGCTACAGTCCTGACTTCTATGTTGACTACTATCTGGATTGCTGCAAACCAGATAAGACAAATCCTCGAATATCAAAGCTCATCTCCCCGAACCGATGGCTCATCCAGCGAAGCCAACGTCCCGGAAAACCTACTTTCCTCACGCTCCGTCCCGTTCACTCGAATCAAACTTGAATGTGCTCTCCATATAGCTGCATTGACTAATGCCATGCAGGAGGGCTGGGTTGATGAAGAATTAACGACCCTCGTTCAGCGATCGATTCTGCTATCTGCACTTGTATCGTTGGTTGCTATGGAGGTCTTTGCATGGGTTAGCCTTGACTCTCCATCGGACTTGCGCTGTCAGTCTTTGATGGATGTAATGTGCTTAAAGGAGGCAGATGTATTAGATGATAGGGAGGGTGACCACTTGAACCAAACATTCCATGCTTCGCCTTCACAGAGAAAGCACAAAGGACCATACGTCGAGTTCGCTGTAGCAGCGGACCTGAACAGCACTCCTACTGATCACGAGCAGTATCACATGAAGCGAAATAAGCTTGACTCACTTGCAGCTCACCGTAGTATATATCAATGCCAATCCACTGTTGCGCTGTTCAGGATGTTTTCAGATCTCGCCAATATTCTCATGCCAGCATGCCTTCCTGTTGGTCGGAAACCTATTGCAACGACTTCTACAACCTTACGTTATCTTGCGCCAGCTACATCAAGTAATCCAATCGCATTGTCGTCACCAAGCAATGATGATGCGGATTTCGCTAGGTTTGCACGTGCTTCACTTATACTCTTTCAGTTGAAAGCGCTGCTATGTAACAAGACCCTTTCACTTTCAACACAAGGTCTCACCACAGTGCTGACGGGAATTCTTGAAGGGCTTGTGCTCGGCGACTATCCACTCCTTGCTACATTTTCCTCCAGACACAGCCCCGATCTATACAGACTACCTCAAGCAGAGCGAGTTACGGCAATCATGCTCCAATTGCTCCGCACTGTTGAATCCATCCGGTTGGAGACGACACTACCAAAATTGAGTGCTGACGAATCGAAAGCTTGGCCAACTGCATTGGCTCATACGCTCCGCTCGTATCGTCGGCAACTACTGGGGGAAAACGGGGAAGCACCCACATTGCTCTCCGAACTCCTGCTCAGCCTTGTTTCACAAAACCATGATTCGTTATCACTTGAACACCATGTCTGGACGAGCTTGCGTTCATGGCTTGAGGCTGACACTGTTTCTACTTTACACCGCATACTTGCAGGGTCATTCGCGCCACTTCGACTCAAAGAGCAATGGTCAAATGAAACTTGGCAACTCATTGCTCCGTTACTTATTGTTACATCCCTGCTAACATCACATGAGCGCGTGGTCGAACTCGTACTAATTGGACTATGTGATTTCACAAGGATGGTATGCTCGAAGTACTTGCAGTTGGACGACTCATCTCTTAGTAGAGCATGCTCGGAGGCTGTACTAGCGAGCGCACTGAGCCTCATTCCCATGTTTCGCGAACCCGACTTCCAGTTTGAGCTCAATATGACGGTGGTGTTGCGTGCGCTCCTTTCCATCTCGAAAGATTATTCTAGTTCTGTGATGTTCAGCCAAATCCAGGACATTCGGTGTCGAGGGAGAATGGAACATCTACGCATTTCACTAGCGTCGATTGCCATCGGTTGCTTCTTTGACTTGCACTTAACCCACGAAGTGCCCAATGGGGTACAGCGAATTATTCCATGGGCTGAAGATGGCGATGACGATTATCACGCGAATGTGGCCGCATACTCGCTTGATAATCTCTGCAATTCCTGGTGCGGAGACCTTACAGACTGGCTCTCCGGAATGGTGGGAAGGCTCGCGACGTATTGCAAAGGGCCATCTACTTTAGACGTAGCAAAGGCTCTCTTGCCTGTGTTCCTAGAACAAACACCGGATGGAATGCAAGGCCAACAGTTTGTTCATATGCCGGCTCTACGTTCTTTGACTTCGCTAGACCGAGACTCGCTTGGTCTCAATCTTCAATTGCTAACGCAAGTGCTGAGTGGCGTGTTTGGTATATCGCACTCCTTCACACAAGCCTCGAAAGGTATTCTTACCTGCTCTTTCTTGGCGATAGCAAGTGTGAGAGCACGTGTTCCCGGCAATCCCCTCTGGGTGGTGTTAACAAAGCTTATGCCTCAATTCGTTCAACTGCTTGAGAACTGGACGCAATCTAAGCCTTCTCCGACAGTCTCTGACAGTGACATGCCCTCCAACCAGAACTCACGCGCGAGCGATGCAATAGTGGAATTCCCCACTCACTCCTCTTACGACTTTGTTGGTATGGTGCAGAAGCTCTACTTTTCCTACAACCAAGCGGCGGGAAGTCCAGAGTTTCCACTACCACCGCTCGTGAGCATTGTAGGATCTAATCAGTTAGCAGCATTGTTTATGTGGATCCGAGCCCACTTCACATGGTTTGCTGCAGTCTATGCGCACAAATGCCTGCATGACTCAGTTAGAGAGGATGCACCCTGCCTCACCAAGGCCGTTGCCGAGACTAGGTTGCTTCAAGTTACTGCCCTCATCGCCCTTGACTCAGTTATCGACCACATTACAACCACGACACACCCTGGGTCCACAAGCGATACCAAACAAGTGAGTTGCCCCACGTCCAAGGACCCAACTGCCTCACCAACAAGCCCCATCCTCAGTCCAATCGAGCGCGATAGTGAGGAACACAGAGGTGCTGATGAGAATATCAACTCACCACAGGTTGACGAAGAGAAGAGCTCGAGGACCAAGGGAGTGCGTACTCGTTTGACTTCAAAGCAAGCGAAATCGGCTCATTCTTACAAGAAAACACGAAAACAGAAGGCAGAAGCCACTAGTACAGGTCAAGCCCTGCCCACCCTGGAGGCATTCCAAGAGAGGTTATCCTCAGGCCATTCGGTTCTTCCCCGAGGACTTGCACTCGTCATCATTCAGGCGCACTATGTTGCAGTAGGCCTTCATACTCGTGTCGAGAGGTTAATACGAGCGTTGGAGGAAAATCTCGAGGCCACCGGACAAGTGGCGATCAACGCCAGTTATTGTCCGGCAGCTCAAGAGCTTGTTCCGACAGATTGCGTATGTCGTCATGACTGTGCATTCAGCTGGTATCGGGTCAAGGCTGAACTTGATGAGTTGATCGTCTGTTTTACGGGAATGCTCTCGGTATAATAGCAATAAAGGAAAGGTTTATGTACAGAAAGGAAAACTCCAGAGCGGTGCATCCTTCAGCGCATCATGTAGGCTTCCGTTTGGTTCCGTCGATCGGGGTGTGGGTGAGCCTTTTGAGACTTGCGTATCCAGCTACTAGTCCGCTCAGTAGTATGAGGAGACCATGCACCAGATAGATGACCAAGAAGTCTATGGTGCTACCGACAGGGACCATGGTTAGCGTCCCTTGTGAGAAGTAAACCCGTTGGTGACTGACTGTCGTCAGGTTGTACGAGATGGAAACGTCAGCATATGAAAAATTGACAGGACGCATGTTTGATCCTCCAGAGTCCGGCTCTGGGCTTTGATATCTCAGCTTGAGTGGAATGTCGAAACAGAAAGGCAAGTTATGAGGCTGAGTCTGTGGAATCTCTAGATAGGAGAGAACTAGCTGAGAGCGACCAAACGGAACAGCAGCCTCGACATCAGTGAAGTCAAAGAACATGAATCGAAGTTTGGTATTGAGTGGATTGCCCTGCGCTGATTCACCAGCGGAATAAAACCTATTAACTTCATACGGATCTACAAAGGCTTCATTGGGAAACACGTCCTTGATCCAAATTCGGATGGGGTTCTTTGCTGTGTTGACCACTCGAAGGCATTCATTTTCACACACTATGCATGTCCTAAGCGTCCGCCCGAACCCTTGACCAGTTAGAGTCCGGTCAAAGCGAAACAGACTGCTGAAGCCTTGGTCTTGCTTACCGTCTTGAGGAGTTCCTCCCTGACGTAGAAGTTGAGACGGAAACATTACCCGGGCGACAGTCTGCCAATCTTGCGCCAAGGTAAGAACTTCGCGCCGTTCGGCGTTCCTGCGGAAGGCTGTAAGGGAATTTGCAATCACACTGCTGCATACAAAGAGCCCCGTATCATTCTCAGCTGTTGCACATACAAGAGTATGAACAGAGCCAATGGCGTGCTCTGTTTCGGCTTTCTTGATCGCGTCCGAGATGGCTTCCTCGAAAGTTTGTTTCCCTTCGACCGCTGGGACAAGTGCATGTCCACAACCAGGAGCCGCATTGTTATCGTTTTGCGTGGTTCTCTGTGGAGGAGATGCATCTCTTTTAAGTGGATCAAACTGTGATGGCCACACAAGACGCTCGACCAACTGGACCAAATCCATCTGAGATGTCGGTTCGGACGTACTATTCACTCTAACCGTTGCAAATGGCAGTAGTGGGCAACATTGGATAAGCATCTCACGTAGATCACGCCTATCTACTACTGCCTCGGGTCTCATGGCCAAGGTCTCGGGCAAAGTGGATGCACTCCGCACCAGCTCTTTGCAGCCCGTCAGCTCTGCCAGAATGATGGCGTGGTGCGTAGACAGTCCAGCGCTGCGCATAATATCCCGCACCGGGACGTTCGTATTCACCTCAGCAGCGCTGTGTGAGACTGCTTGCACTGCGGATTCATCGTCTCTACGCGGCCCTGGTCCCCCAGCTGACCGCAGCTCGACTGAAGGTCGGATAACGCCGATCAGGTCATGCGGTATCGTCGCATCTAGCACGTAGTCCACAGCATCTCGACCTGTACAAAACTGTAGTAAACACAGCAGGTATAACGACAGAATTATCACTGCATGTCTGACGGCGCATCGTCCGGGGTTCATATCAAACCGTCCTGGGACAGACTGAGATCCAGTGATAAATATCTCAACCTTCGAGTGCTTGGTTCGTGGGGTTGCAGCGAGTGGTTGCATGTGCTGACGCATTATGCAGTTATTTGCCAGTATGTTCTCATGATATGCGAAATTGATACTCGTGTGAACTACCGATATAGTCGAGAAACATGTCCACCGAAGAGATCTTCAAGAAGATGAAAGAGGCCGTTCAGCTCAAGGGCGCGCAGATCGTTCCCAAGGTCAAGGCCGTGTTCGTGTTCGACATTGAGGGCAAGAAATGGACCGTTGATTTGAAGAATGAGAACGGTTCCGTCTCCGAAGGCCCTGCGCCCGAGGGCAAGAAGGTGGATGTCACCTTCACCGTCTCGAACGAGAACTTCCAGAAGCTCGTCAAGAAGGAGGCCAAGGCGGTGGATCTTGTTATGTCTCGCAAGATGACTCTCAAGGGTAACCCAGCGGTTGCTATGAAGTTCGAGAACGCTCTCAAGGCACTCGAGGCTTCTGACTCCAAGTTGTAAACAGATGCAGATGAAAGAAGCCAAATCAACAGGTTTGATCGCCTGCTGCCTTTGGCCGCACTCGACATTCAACGTTCATCGTCCGTGTAGTCTGAATATCTGCGTGGTGTGCTCTAACCATATCACCTCCGCACGTTATGTTACTCTGTCCATGCATAGTTTTTGCGGTGGTCTATCTCTGAATTGCTGACGAAACCACCTATTCCAACTGTTGAATCTTCCTTCTCACGGCATAAACTTCATTCTCATGCAAAATTTTACATTCATAATTCGTGGTCACACACATAGTTGAAACAATTCGCTCCAGGGTGAGCCTTTATTTTATGCTACCTAACATTTGTGACTTGCCACCGGCTAGAGTTCCTCACTCATGCCCTGCTTGGTTGTCGCTATTCTCTACTTTTACAAAGTCCCCATAGTTATATCCAAAGTCATCATCCTGATCATTACCACCCTGCGTGGAAGTCCGAGCTGGCTCCTGCTGCTGCGGCTCTTGCTGACGTTGCTGTGGTTGCTTGTACCGATGTGCAGCTTCCTCTGGGGAGCTCGCGTCACGTACATCAGCGGACTCACCCTGTGCAGATTCTGCAACGGGCTCGGGCGGAACATACGACGAAGCATGGGCGGCTTGATTGTAGTACGCAGTCGTAGGCTTTGCTTGCGACTGGCTCTGCGACACTACGCGAGGTTGTGCGACGTACGCGTATTGAGTATCGGTTTCAGGAAGCTGTGAAAATTGAGGCGTGAGATTGGATTGGTACGTGGAGGGAAGAATACGTTGATGCGATGCCTGGTGGATCGGTTCCTCAGGCTGCTCCTGCTGCTGAGATGATCGCTGCTGGGCTTGCATGAGCCACTCCGAATGGACTGGGGGGACGTAGGACATTTGAGAGTTCTGTGCCATCATCGCTGCACGAGCTGCACGGTTGCGTTCCTGCTCATGATTGAACATGGCTTGACATGTGTAGAGTGCAATTCGTTCGTCGAGTTGTCGGAGTAATCGCTCCTGTGTGTTCAAGCGGGATTCGAAAGCAGTCATGACATGGGCCATGGCGTCTAGCTGGGTAACTACTCGGCTCAAAGTAAGCGCAACATCGTGGGGAAGTCGTGTAACGAGGTCATCTGCTGGTGACGCTGTGAACGAGCCAAGTGCAGCAGCTCCACCCTCAGCCACTTGCTGCTGAGCGGCTCTGCTACCCCCTGCGCCCACGACGGTATCACCTACGGCAGGGATAGGTTGGTGCTGGCGGATATCAACTGGCGCTGAAGTTGCACCTCCTGCATTTTGAGACGAGCGCACCACACCGGTACTATTCGTGGCAACGGCCGAGCTAGGTCGAGCCAGCGCAGACTTGGATGGGGCTTGCTGTTGAGTTGGAGTAGTGGCACGCAAATTACCTCGAGCAGTTGCAGGGACAGCGGTGGAAGCTGCGGCAGCCGTCCCTGCACCCGAAGCAGGAGCCGTTGGCCTTCGAGCGAGACCACTAATTGCAGTCGTCAAAGCGGTAGATGGGGCTACTGTCATGTTTTTGGAGCTGAAGATCGATTCCCCTTCACTATCGTCGCTGCTGCTCGATTGGCCCTGTGTTTTCTTGGCTGATTTGGGATCTAGGTTCGAGCTTAGTGTAGTTGCTACTTTGTTGCTTCCAACTCCAGGAAGACCACTGCGCCATGTAATCAGCATCGAGTCTGAACCACCTGACGCGAAATATTCACCCTTTGGTGAAAAAGTGATGCAATTCACGGATGCAGTGTGGCCGTGAATTGTGAACAGCTGAACACCCTCCTTTAACGACCAAATCTTGATGGTACTATCCGCTGAAGCTGAAATGAGATAGTGACCACTTGGATGGAACGCCAGCGATGTCACGGGCGCCGAGTGGGCAGCGTAGTGCTGAAGGAGTTGGTGCGTGCGAATATCCCACAGCTTGATTGTGTTGTCCATCGAACCTGAAGCAATGATAGAACCACCAGGGTGAAACTTGACACAACGGACTGGCGATGAGTGCTCCATGTACGTGTGAATGCATTCTCGCTGAGCAATATCCCAAAGCTTGACAGTCTTGTCTTCACCCGCAGAGGCAACGAGCATACCATCGGGAGAGAAGCATGCAGCGCGAACCCAGTGATTGTGACCCTTAAGCGAGCAAACGAACTTGCGAGTGGCAACGTTCCAAATTTTGATGTACTCGTCGAAACTGCTTGTCAAAAGCAGCCGACCATCTGGAGAGAAGCTAACAGACGTGACTGGACCGGAATGAGTGTGGAGAACTGCTGACTTGCCACGAATGCTGGGTTCCCAGAGCCGCACAGTGTTGTCTGCGCTTGCACTTGCCAAGAGGCTGCCATCGGGAGAGAAGCACACTGAAGTTACTGCGCCCTGATGACCATAGAAACGAAATGCTCGAAGTTGGGGCTTGAAGTTCCAAACCATCACAACACCGTCCTCACCACCAGAGGCGATCTGGCGCATGGTGGGGCTGAAGGCAACGGCCGTCACTGCACCTGTGTGACCGCGGAACGAACGCTCCAGATATGGATCGGCCTCCACGGTGGGTGCGACCTTGGGGGCGGGCAGCTCCTTCGACGCATCAGCCGGAGCTGCGGGCTGAGGCGTGTTGATCGAATCCGCTTGCTTTGAAGACATGGCTGAGGGCTGGCTTGTGAACAATCGGTGCTCACAGGCTAGTGAGAGGGGTGACGGACCAGCAGCAAGCCTAGATGAACGTGGCGAGTTGTGATGCAGGGGTTAATAACGACTGTTTGCCTGTTTATAGTTTCCGCGACGTCTTGCGCGTCATGCACAAAGTGCACGGCGATTTTGGAAAGCTATGCCGACTACTACGTGCATTGTCCACACGAAGAAACACAGGTCCTCACGAAACACATATGCGTACCCCCGATTTCCACCACGCGATCACTGTTCTTGGGACCAATAATTTGAATTTTGTAACGGTCCAATTTTTATTGGAGACTGGCATTGGAGCTGGAGTATGGTCGCCCACGGACAAGGGCAACCACGGTAGGGGTAAGGGGAGGAATAACAGTGAAGTGCATGTGTAAGGTGTATTAATAAATAGCATGCTCCTACAACCCAGTGGTTCTTGATCACAGTTGAAGGATCCAACCGAAGTTTGTGAAGACGAGCGCGACCTGTTATTCCAACTGAGCGGCTTGATCAAGCGCCTGCTTCGTCGTCTCATCTTGTCCTTGTTCGCGAGATTGCTCCAGGGTTTGCTGACGTCGGGAACGATACTGAGTTTGCTCATCTGACTCGCTAGATCGAGATCGAGAGCGCGACCTACCTCTTGATCGTGATCTCGAGGACGAGACTGATCGATCACGGCGCCTTCTATCTCTCGAACGGGAGCGATCTCGCGAGCGTGAACGGGATACCGAGCGTGATCGAGATCGTGAAGAAGATTCGGAACGTCCCCTGTGGCGCGAGCGTGAGCGGGATGTGTCGCTTGATGAGCTTGATCCGCGGGATCGCGATCGTCGCCGAGAGCTACGGTGATGACTTCGTCGACTGCTTCGTCGACGATCACGAGATCGCGAGCGTGATCGACCGCGGGATCGGGATCGGGATTTAGAACGAGAGCGAGAGCGAGTGCGAGAGCGTGAACGTGATCGAGAGCGAGAGTGCGACCTTGAAGGTGATCGGCTTGTTCCATATCTATCACTTGCACTGATGCCAAACAATTGTGGTGGCGCTCCAGGAGGCATTCTAGCTCTATGATCAGACTCAAAGCCTCGACCGCGTCCTCGGCCATACGAAGAGACACCGGCTTGTCCAGCACCCCACGCATCTCTTCCACGGTCTCGATCGCGGTCTCTGTCTCGATCTCGATCTCTGTCTCTGTCTCGGCCACGGTCTCTATCTCTATCCCAATCTCGGTCTCGATTCTGCTCTGGTCGCCTTCGGTCATGGTCCCTGCCCCCTCCTCGGCCTTCTCGTCCTTGGTGGGGACCACCTCGACCTCCTCTCTGCCCCCCTCTCTGCTGCTGTTGCTGAACCAATCCAAAGAACTGTTGAACAGATAGCCCCTTTGCAGCTAGGACAGCCTTCTCCTCAGGCGTCAGCGCCTTACCTCGATTCACTCGACCAGGCTTCTTCACATTATCTTCCTTGCCTCCAGCTCGAGTGAGACCCAGGCCGCCTCCCAATCGTCTCGGGAGCCATTCGCGTTGAACACGACCTCGCTCAATGTCCACAACAATGGGTCGACCCAGAATCTTCTTTCCATCCGCGATCTCGTATGCACGACGGAAGTCTGAAATGTTCTCGAACTCCACAAATCCATATCCTCTCGACTTACCCGTGACGCTGTGCTTGACAATCGTAGCCTTGGTGACCCGACCAAATACCTCGAATTCGGCCTTGAGTTCATCCGCCGAGAGGTTGTAGGGCAATCGGCCCACAAACAATGTCAACAGTGGGTTCTCTGTGATGCTTTCGCCGCGATACTCAGCGGGCTTGTACTCGGCGATACCCTGAGCGAGTTTTTGCTGCACCTCCTGGTCGTGCTGCTTCTTCCGTTCCATCTTGAGCAGTCTGGGGTCATCCGCCGGGGGCTCTCGCGGCGGTGGCAGCTCTCTTGCGAACAAACGCATTGCAGGCGCCACGGGGCATGCGTGCGGAGGCCGCTTTGTATCAGGGTCACTTGGCGGTAGCGGCTTTCCGGGCACTACGCGTGCGCGGAAGTACCGCTCCATCATGTCGGGCGGCATATAGTGCGACATGTCTATACGATCTACGGTTTCAGCGTGCTAATCAATCCAAAGCGCCGCCGTTACACTAAGATTTTCAACTATATACAATGCACTAGATGGTTCAAATTTTCTCTTCCTGACCCAGTTAGACATGTCCCCAGTGGGCTAGTGATGCTCATTCCGCAGGATCCAGCGGAGAATGATGCATCTCGTCACAATAGGGCGTGTCACACTGTGCCAGGGCCGGTTGCTCTTGTATGCCATAGAACGACCTGGAAAACCGCGCCATTAGGCCAATTTCGAGTTTTGTGTGAGGCTGAATAGGTGCAGTGTATTGAGGTGAGGCGTGGGTGCATTCGTGCGAATATCGATGCTTTATCTCTGGAATCCAATGTAGGGCTGGAATAATGCTACGAGTCAACCCAACACACCGGGTGAAACTACATACTCCCTCGCTTTGCCCAGCGCTCAACGGATTTTCGTTCTCACCACCAATATTTATCCACGTTCTCGATGCATAGACCTCTAGGAGCATGTTCCGAATCGGCTCTGCTGGTACGTATTCTCCTCTCACACTATTGCCGCAACGAAAGCTCTTAAATCCAAGGATGACCCTCACTTAGAACGCCCAATGACCCATCCCCGAACTCTAGCTCGCACTCTCTCGCGAGGAAACCGACGCTTCTCCTCACTTGTGACGACACCAAGCAAGCCATCCACCACGGCGCCCACCACAAACACAGCGAGCTCTACCTCCAGCGGCTCAGCCAGCTCGAGTGCGAAGTCCGCGTCTCCTGCAAAGCCCGCCACTGCACCGTGGCGATCCAAACTCGCCTCGTTCTTCGCAGGTGTTGCGGTGACGTCCATCGTTGGCTACCTCCGTTTGAGCGAAGATGTGTACGCCGCAGCTGCTGATGTTAATACCAAGGTACTTGCTGCTCACAAGGATATGGAAGTGCTTGCAGCACGCAATGCTGCATTCGAGGCCCGGATTGCCAAGCTGGAACGAACTGTTGCTTTAGCTGGCCTCTCCAGCACCGCAGTGGTGCTCCCCGATAAGGTCGCATCACAGCCTCAGCAGCAGTCCCAACAGCAGCAGGCCAGCGAATGAATTGCCTGGTCTTCGTTTGACCGTGTCGACTAACCCCAACGACCGACTAGAAGAATGACAGTTCGATGCTAGATGAATGGACAACCAACAAGTGCGAGCATCCGCACCAACTGTCAGTCGCCGATCCAAGTTGTGGCAGACAGCCATGCTGTCAGGAATGCAGCAAGTAAGACGTCAATGCGTTACAACCGAACTTGGATCTGAACTCTAATCGACAGGCTGGTCAGATTGCTTGGAGAACCGAGCTAGCCACATTTCGGCTAGCTAGGCAGAGCTCAGTATAATAACGGAATGGTTCCACATTCTTTCTATTGCTTCTACTAGTATAGCCTCTACTAATACTACTACACACATCCACGAGTTGGAATAAAATACAACAACAAAACTATATTGTACGACAAAACCGTGGTTAGGTCACTAGCGAGTCCTTTAGTGTTTCTTCTTGTTTTTAGGAGCATACTTAGCTTTGTAAACCTCAGCCGTCTTGCGAGACTTGATGATCTGCTCAGGTGACTTAAGCTCACTAACGACAGGGCCCCTAACAACCACACCTTCGCTATATGTTGTGACTTCTTTGACCTTCTCACGAGGATTGATCTTGCCGCCTTGTACCCACTTCTCGTACAGTTCACCTGCAACGACCTTCTTGCCCTTACCAGAGCTAATGAGCTTACCAGCTTCGTTCTTAAGCTGACCGAATGGATTCCTGTTGTTGAACTCGGTTTTGAAGTCTTTTTTGCGTGGATCCCATACCTTCTGTTTCTTCTTAGTCGCAAGACCTTCGGTTGTGTCGGAAGTAAGTTCAACGTTGAAGGCATCACCACCGTGGATCGATAATCCAAGCTCTTCAATGTAGCTTTCAGTTGGCAAGGTGCTAATATAGCCTGCATCTCGTCGCTGCTCGGCAGTTAGCTTATTTCGTTTAACTCGCTTCGTGCCGACAGAACCGCCACTGATATCGAGACCGCCTTCCGCAGCGACTGCTCGGGCACGTTCAGCATAGCTGGAGGGGGCTGCCGCTGCCTTAGATGAAGCAGATTGAGTTGAAGGAATTTTGCTTGCTAACGCACCCTTGCGTGGCAGTTCGGTTGTCTCTGCTTCAGGACGGTTTTGCAGCAGTTCAGCAATGGCTTTTCTGTGTTCCTGATCCTGTCGAATCGTTGGATCATGCAAACGACGCTTTGCCTTGATCACACCATCATGATCCGCGTGCAGCAACTCGAACACAGTTTCTCTTGGGGTAAATCGTGAGATGGCTTGCAATGCTCGATCCATCTCTTCAAGCTCCGTCAATGTAGGGGCCCTCGTATTCTTGTTATCTGAATCGGACTGTTTGCTCTCTTCTTGACGGTAGAAGAGCGGGTGGAAACCAATCGTCTGCATTTCCTTCCACATCTTGGCAGACGCCATAGAGGCTGCATCTCGCGTCTTGCGATAGAGCTTGTAGCTGTTGTTTGCCGCTCGTTCCATTGCGGAGAAATCGTGGAACTCACACGCTTCTGCGATGGCACGGATTGCGGGTTCAATCATGTGGGCCGGTGGACGACCAATTTCAATCGTGCGCTTAACGTTATCGCGCTCGTTATTTCCTTGAGCAGCTCGCCTGGCCTGCTCGAAAATCTCGCGATCAGCTGGCGACGCTGAGAACTCTGTCTCCCTCGAGATAAATTGCTGTAGCGGCCATCCGAAGAAGATGTAGACGTCCAGTAGATAAGGTATCTCCTGAGGCGTCACGAAGCTCATGGCTAAGCCCCTTCGTCCTGCACGAGCAACACGACCACATCGGTGGATAAAGAGCTTCGCCTTAGGAGGGAAATCAAAGTTGAGCACATTATCGAGGAGGGGAATATCGATACCACGCGCAGCAACGTCAGTTGCAATCAGGACACGTGTTCTTCGAGCGCGGAAGTCTGCAACGTTTGTGTTGCGTACTTCTGCATCCATTGTACCATGAACAGCCTTGACAGAGTGACCAACAGCAGCAAGAATGGCTTCCAGATACTCAACCACTAGCTTGGTGGCGCCGAAAACCATGAGTTGCTCGTTTTCGGGAATCACTTTGGTCAACAGATAGTGAAGTAAACCAATTCGCTCGTCAGTTCGTGTCATAAAGAAGCTTACTGCGAGATCAGGGGAAAGCTTAGTTTCGTTGTCAAGACGCACTGTGACGGGCTGCTTCAATCCGGCACGTGAGAACTCTGCGAGCGCCTTGGGCATTGTTGCTGAGAAAAGCCATGTAAGGTGGTTCGAGTTCATGCGCTTCAACACTTCGTTGATCTGCGCTGCAAAACCCAACTCAAACATCCGATCGGCTTCATCAAAGACGAGAATCTCAACATGCGTGAGCTCGAAACGGACTTCAATCATATGGTGGATCAAGCGACCAGGTGTGGCGATGATGATGTCTGGATTATTAGTCAAGTGTGTGAACTGGACTTCCATCTGTTGACCACCGACAAGCAGACAGTATCGCATGTCAAGGAACCGACCAAGCTTGAAGAACACCTGATGCGTTTGCATGGCCAACTCACGCGTAGGAGAAAGAACAACCGCGCGGCACCACTGCGGGCCGGAGCGAGCTTGACGGTCATCTATCGCGCCTGAAGCAATATAGTTGTGACTCTGTAAACGGTTCAGGATAGGGATCGTGAATGCAGCGGTTTTACCACTACCAGTTCGAGCCATCGCAACACAGTCTCGACCTTCCAGTAAGTAAGGGATGGCCTTACGCTGAATAGGCGTCGGAACACGGAATCCCATCTTACGAATACCTTGGTAGACGCCTGGTAGCAAGTTCATGCCCTCGAAGCCAGTATTTCGCTTAATCTTCTTGAATTTAGACAGACTTAAGCCATTTTCATCGACTTGATCATCACGCTCGTCGGCGTTGTCTTCGCCGTGCTTGCCATCGTCATCTGTGTCATCGTCGCTACCAACGTCGTCTTCATCAAGGTCTGAGTCGTCACGATATCGAACAACCTCGCCGCCGAAGTCGAAGTCCTCTTCCAGGTCTTCGTCCTTGGATTTTCCCTTCTTCTTTGATTCTGCGCTGGATTTCAATGCCTCCTCGATCTTTGTCTGGTGTGCAAGACGCAAAGCAGCCTGCGTTACAGCAGAGGAAGGGGGTTTGCTAGTGGTTGAAGATGACTCGCTTGGGGCAGCCGCACCCTCGTCGTCATCATCGCTATCACTTCCGAAGCGATCCAGGTCGAGATCTCCTGCACGTGCCTGGTTCTTGCCGTCGCTGAATTTGCTCAACTTGGAGTAGAAATCATCTTCGTCGTCAACATCTCCTTCTTGTTTACCCTTGTTGCGGTTGTCAAACTCGACCACATCGCCTCGGCGCACACCTTTGTCAGCTTTTTCACGGCGCTCGATCTTCTTGCGCAGCTGTTCCTCATGCTTCTCGCGCCAATTGACCTTCTTCTTTTCCATCTCCTTCTGCTTCTGGAGTTTGGCCTCCTCACGCATCTTTGCTTGATTGGTCGGAATGTCCTCGTAGCGCATGTACTTACCAGGTCCGGCTTCGTTGCCTTTCTTACCCTTGCCACCTGCGGATGCGGTTGACTTGGTCTTGGCACCCTTGCCGCCCTTACCGCCGATGAACGACTTGATTTCTGCGTTCGTAGCGGCATCATTGAAGCCGCCTAGAGCGAAGGGAGCGAGACGACTCGACATGCTACACAAACGCGAGGTCCGCATGGAGGAGAACGTTGAAGTGAGAAAGTGCGTGGTAGAATAGGACATGTTTTCGCGGGTCACCGAACAGTTTGAGGAGTAAAGCCGAAGTATACAAGGGTATGCGCCAGTTACACACCGAATGCACACATTTACCTCATGCGACACTCGCCACAACGTCGTATCTCACAGAATCGGAAATATTACCGTGAGAATAATCCGCAAACTAGAATACCCGCGAAAGCGTGCCGTAAGGGTGAGCCGCGGCAGAGCCACTTGTGTCATAAGGTATATTCCATTGTGTTATGCATATCTCTCACGATTTTGACTCCACTTCTATCCACAAACCATGCAGATTTCGCGCTCTTGTGCCAATCCGGCTTGGCTTGGCCTTCTGACCCCTACGCACAGTGGCGAACAGTCGGTTAGACCTGGGTTTGAGCTCATAGCGTATCCTTCAATAGGCTTCATTTTGCTAGTTACACTCACAAATGTCCATCTCGCCTGGCGAGCGTCTGTTTGTCCGCCTCGGATGCGAGGCAGACATCCGCAATGACGGTCGAAGGAAAGACGATCTGCGCGCGTTTACCATAGAAACAGGCACCGTTCCTTCCGCGACCGGATCCGCGAGGTTCAGACAGGGTAAGACTGATATTCTTGCGGTAGTCAAGGCTGAAATCGGTACGCCCGACGTCGCTGCGCCTGATGAAGGCATTGTCAATTTCGCTGTCGAATGTTCGGCGAACATGCTTGGAACGATCGGTGCGTTCCAGGGCACACTCGGTGGCTTCTCAACGGGTATGTCTGGCCCTGACTCAACGGGACGCCGAGATCTTGAGGCGTTGGGCAAACTCCTTGGCTCACAACTTTCAGCTATCTATCACGAGGGTGGTGCCATTCGTCGCAAGCGACTTTGCATCATCCCAGGTCGCAAATGCTGGATCCTGAACATTGATTGCGTTGTATTTTCAACAGATGGTAACCTTGTTGATGCTCTTGCACTCGCTGTGCGGGCAGCCCTGCGTACATCCATGATTCCGGCAGTCTCAGTCGTTCGCATTGGTGGCGGTCCCAATGTAGCAGATTCGACCACAGCGGCTGCAGATGACGATGATAGTGTTGATGTTGGTAGCGAATGGCGTAAGAAGCGTGGTACCGCAACCACTGCAGCAGAGGTCAAAAGTGAGATGGAGAATAGATTGACGGGCTCAAGTCAGGTCACCTTGCATCTCGCAGGGTCCGCCGACGAATGGGATGCTGTTGTAAATGAAGATCCCGCAGCTGCCCGATGTCTTGCCCGATGGGATCGTGACTTCCCACTGGTTATCACACTGAACAAGGTCGGTAAGGTGCTGATTGCGGACGCAACTCAGGAGGAAGAGTCATGCGCTATCTCACGAGTTAGTGTGGCTCTCGATGACAAGGAAAGGATATTGGGTACTTTTAAAACGGGTACTGCTGCGATCTCTCCTCAGGCGATCCTTGAGGCGATTGCCAAGGCTGCTGAGATTGCTCGCAACCTTCGAGCCATGTTCAACAGAGCCTACCTGGCCGCGCTAGGTCTGGACGAATCCAATCTAGCCGAGGCCGATATGGACAAGTGAAGTGTACTTGCAATAAAATTCTATGTATAGTCCCCAGTGCGTTTGTTTATTCCGCACTGATTCTGGTTCTCAATACTGTGTGTATGCCGCGCTGAAACAGGAGTCCGTAGCCCGAGAGCGTAGCGGGTGGATGGAAAAAATTGCAACAACACACTACCTCGGTATCTAGATCTCGGATGCAGGCCAGTGTAGAGACGAAGCGCACACCGTGGTGGTGTCAGCGCAACGTTATGATGTTGTTTATTACGTTTCTGGTCTTTACTTCGAATATCGTGTGTCGATATATCCTCATTTTCCTTTGCTCAGTTCCGACAAAGGACCTAACGCCGTCCGAGGCACGATACCAGTCAATGAAGGAGGCGCTGCGCATGACCTCCACGCAGTATGGTATCCTCACGGGTCCTGCATTCACTGCACTGTTTGCTGTGGGTGGTCTCTTTGCTGGCTACTGCAGCGACAACTCCAATCGCAAACGCGTCATTGCGTATGGATGCCTTGTGTGGAGTCTGGCGTGCGCCGCGATGGGGCTCAGCAATGCTTATTGGCAGGTGCTGCTGGCACGTTTTGTCCTTGCATTTAGCCAGGCATTTTCTCCAGCGTTGTCGTATTCCATGATTGCTGACTGGTTCTCAGTCGAGCATCGAGCTACCGCGAACGGATTTTTCGCCTCTGGCGTTTATTTGGGCTATGGTATCACGTCTCTGTCACTCCTTGTACTGCCATCGATCGGATGGCGCATTGCGAACTATATATCCGGTGCCTTTGGTATCGTCTCACTCGCCATGTTTATTGTGCTGGTGCGAGAACCTGAACGTAATGCATCATCAAAGCCACCAGTCCCCGAAAGAAATTCTGCAGATGTGATCGAGATCGAAACTAAGCCCAGTGTCTGGTCGCGCTTCAGTACGCTTATCAAGTCATTTTGGCAGCTTATGAAGCCCACCGACATGATCCTGATTTCGGTCGCTGGCGCTCTGCGAATGCTTGGAGGTCTTGTGCTTGGGGCATATCTCCCACCTTATATGAAGAAATACTTCCCTGACCTCAAGAACCAGTTCTCACTGACCAATTCGATTGTTGTAGTCGTCTCTGGTCTAATTAGCTCGTCATTTGGAGGTCGTATTACTGACTACTGGAGCAAGCGAACCACTCGACGCCTCACAGAGGCTGTACTGCGCGGAGAATATGACCATGAGTTCGATGCAAGCCCTGCTCTCGATATTGTATTCCCCCACGATTCAGCTACTACCTTGGATGAGCCGCTTCTGCATGTCCAAACAACACCTGTAAGTGATGTGCACATTGAAGACGAGAGCGAGGCTTCGATTCCTGCATCGGAGTCACCTTCCACCGCAACGGACAGTCCGCCTATTGACCTTACTCCTTTTGCACTCACGCCAGCTATTGGTAATTTGCTCATGACTCCACTTCTTGTGGCCGTTTTCTTGATCCCTAACCTATATGCTGCAATGTCGGTGCTTTTCCTTGCCTACATTGTTGGAGAGTCGTGGTATGCTCCACTCTTTGCCATTATTCAGAACGGTTCACTTCACCCTAAACACTTGAAGGGTTCGGCTATCGCTCTACTCATCTTTTCTATTTCGATCCTCAGCTCGCCTGGAACAGTTATTGTTGGTGCGGTTGACGATGAACTGCACTCCGTTCGATGGGAGACTATGATTGGAACCGCGGCGCCTATATTCGTGTCCGGTTTAATCTTCCTCATCGTAGCGCGAAACCAGCGCAGGAGCTTTATTAAAGACTTAGTTGAACGCAAGCGCAATGGCACGCTCCACCTATAGTGCACTTCATTAGCCATGCAGTATGGATCCTCCTGTTTTGGTGCGAAGGATTAACACCTTACCTATTGTGTACAGTTTGTGCCAATTTGATTTAGTGCTCTGTGTCTGATTAGAATCGTCTGTGCCCGTTATTTTAGTTTAGTTTGGCTTTTACAGTGCTTTGTTCATGAACCAGTAGTGCGGCAACTACCAGTTCACCTAGCGTTAGTGGTCTCGTATTCACATCAATTCTAGTTTGTATTGTAGCGACGGACCATGACTGCCGTTCTGCATTGCCAGTACTTTCCATCAGTTCCAAAAGCAAAAGTAGTAAACCTTCGTCGCTGTGCCTGCTTAGCCTAAAGTCAACAGTAGCTGTGTGAATCTGCGTAGGAATTCTCGAAGAAGAGTTTGTGTATCGATTGGAAGGATTGGTCAAATATCAATATCGTGGCTCCATAGCAAGTGATCACAAATAGGCAGGTAGAGTTACTGTGCCCCTTATCATCCGCTTAGGATAGCAGTGCCTTAACAAGCATCTTTGCGTTGGGACGCTTGAGGTCAGCGTAGGTTTGACCAACTCCGAGGAAGAGAATAGGCTGACCGGTTGAGTAAACCATGGAGATAGCAGCACCCACCTTATCATCAATTGTGTCGAACTTTGTAAGAAGAATACCATCAATAAGACGAGGGTGTGCTCGGTCGCTATTGATCTTGAGGGCACGGTTAAAGTTAATGAGTTGGTCACAACCATCGCCACCGACGAGGGCCTCACCCACGAAAAGAACAAGATCCGGATCATTGACGCTGATGAGTCTGGCTAGACCTTTCATCAAAGATTCATTGCCCTGCATTCGACCAGCTGTGTCGATGAGGAGGACGTCCAAGCCTTGTTTCCTTGCTTGCTGGATTGCATCCGCTGCAACCTGCGCTTCTTCGCGGCCATATCCACTCTGGAACAATGGAAGGTTCAAGGCAGTGCAATGCGTTTTAAGCTGCTCAATGGCACCCGAACGGAATGTATCGCACGCCGCAACACCGACTTTGTATCCATGACTTCGGAAGTATGCTGCAACCTTTGCTAGTGAGGTTGATTTGCCAACACCGTTGACACCACAAAACGTAATGGTGTAAGGTCGTCCGGCCTCCTTAGCTGCCATTACACCGCTCAGAACGTCAATAGGCTTCTTAGGTGTGAGAATACGTGTCAATGCTTCCTCCAGACCTACCTTGACGGTTTGGTACATGGTTCCGAAAGTACCAACCTTCTTGCCCACAAGGGATGCAACAACAGAGTCGACAAGTTTCTCTGCGATGTCACTGGCGACGTTCTTGCGAATAAGTAGATCAGTAAAGGATTGTGCCACTGGTTTGAGGTCTTCCTCTGTGAGTTCCTTTTGTCCAACAAGACCCTTGAAGAATCCCCACACGGAGCCTGTATCGGATTTCTTGTCATCTGAGCCCCTGGTAAGACGAGCAATGAGCTCATCATCATCCAACTTTTCTTCGTCTTCGCTGGCCTCATCGTCCACATACGAAGTCTGACCAAGTTCTGGGGCAGGACCGAGCACACTTCGCACGCTGCCCACGTGATCAAGACCACCTGGTGAGCCAGTGGTACCGGCCATGTCGAGAGCAGCCAACTCTGCCTGGCTGAGGCGTCTTCCTTCAGTCTTGTGCTTTCCCGACTTCTTGTCCGATTCCGCATTCGCAGCACCTGGGTTCTTCTGGGCCTTCTTTGCGGCGAGCTTGGCCGCAAAAGCCTCTGAGAACTTGGCTCCCGTCGAGGGACCTCGGGTGAAAATAGGGATAGGCGATGCTGCGGAAGGAGAAGCCGGTGAGGGAGTTCGTCCCGCGCTCGGTGATTCCGGGTTGTCACTGCCTGCAGCCTTTGACTCCACTGGTACACCAGAATCGGCCTCAGGTACAGCTACTGGAGTGACACCCACTGGCTTGGAGCCAATTGCTGCTGCTGCCGGCTTCAGATGCATCTTCCCTGCGTTTGCGCGAGATTCGATCAGGGTAAGAATCTTTTTGTAGTGAGGATCAAAGTCATAGGACTCCTGGACATTGGTGATTCTCTCAGGGCCATAGAGATTCACGAACTCGTTCTTACAAGCTTCAATCAGGTCGTCCACCCACGAGAGCTGCGCGAAATTGAGGTAGACCACAACGAAGATGAGGTCAAGGTTGTTGACGAATCCCCACTTAATGGCGTAGTTCTGGTAATTGTAGCTGTTTTGAGACTTGCGTTCTTCGAGTAGCACCTCCTGTATCCAGCTACCGATCGGATCGCCTTCCAGTGGCTTCGGTTCGTGGCTCCAAAGTACCACACCACCCTTGTTAAAGATCGCGGCGTATTCGAGCATGATTTTCGCGGTCTATACCACAGAATTGCAGAGAATAATGCAGGTGAGAGGGGTAATGCACGTATGACACGTTAAATGGTAGTATTGTTCAGGTGAAATACCGTGCGATATATCCATTTTCCACTCCATATCAAATGAACAAATCTGAGTGTTTCACACCCGATTAAAACCACAGATTCAGCGCATATTCGTTCGCACGTTCACTAACACCGCCGCCAAAATGAGCGAGAAGCTGGTGCAACTCAACTTTGAGGTGTCAGGCCGCGTGCAGGGTACGTAGATCTTCCCAGACCAGCATCTTCAAGACTGCATGACTCAGCAATTCTGGAACATCCAGGGTCACTCTCGGGATCTACATCGATTAACGAGGATCTAACCTGAATTCATCGCCCTTGATGACATATCTAACTTCTTTAATCATCCATATTATTCCTTACCAGGTGTGTACTTCCGGGCGTACACCAAAGAGAAGGCCGACGAATTGGGCGTTCGGGGCTGGGTAATGAATCTCCCCTCGGGCAATGTGCAGGGAGAGGCCCAGGGTCCCAGCAGCAAGATTGCAGAGCTTCGCGAATGGCTTCGTACCACTGGCAGCCCCCGCAGCCGCATCGACAAACTTGAAGCCACTGAAGTTGAGATCAGCGACTATACCTTCAGCGATTTCAAGATTCGACGCTAAGCACGGTTGGGCTATCCTGTGACAAGACCCTGGGATACGATGGATCCCCAATACCTACTACATCAAGCTAACATGAATCATTTGATTTGCCATTCATTATTTATGGTCACTTGATGTGGCTTATTTGTTGCCACCGCCACCGCCACCTATAACCGCCTTGGAGTTTGCGATTGATGACTGCAAGGAAGCAACCTCATTCATAAAAGAATAGGTACTGCTACTGCTACCGCCCGCAGCGGGTGTGGTGTCTGTATCAAGGGATGATGCTAGACTGCTTGCTAAGGCGGCATAGTTGCCTAGCGTTGCAGAGAGATGTGATTGGAGAGCGGACGAGCCACCGGTGGAGCCCGCAGCCAAGAGAGCGGCAGCGGTGATCGGTTCTCGTGTGCTGGTGCTCGCCAATGCAGATGGAAACAATGCATCACTGCCGCCACGAGATCCACCAGGTGGGCCAGCTGGCGTAGTCTCAATCTTCGCGTCGTCTGGCTCCCAGTCTAGGTAGTTAGGCAGCTCAGCCGCGCGATATTCGTCGATGACTTCTTGGACGGCCTCACGTGCATCAATGAACTCTTCATAGTCATCTTGAATGAGTTTGCACTTGCCCTGGTACTGCCCGAGGTACGCTTGACGGACATAGAATGAGTCAAAGCTCTTGGCTGTGCGTTCAAAGATGTGAGCCATGGATGTGTGATTAGCCCAGAGCATGCCTGTGACTCGGTGTGCGGCCTGAACATACGGCGACCGACCTGCCAAAGCAACCTGAATACCTGCTGGGCCCCAAGGAATAAAGCGTGCCAAGCGTCGCTCGCGAACGCGCTGTAGCGATCTGTGAATTTGGCCAGCATCGACTTCACCTTGTACAATATTGAGGAGGGACAGGTATGCTCCTGAAGCCGCTCGTGCAGCAGGCACCGAAACCATAAAGTTTTTGCTATGAAGCAGTCTTCGCATAACATCGAGCACTGTCGTCTTTCGGACGTGGCTGGCTCGGCCGGTACCAGCTGTGATCGGGGTATAACCGGTGAGAAGGAAGTGGCAGCGAGGTGTTGGAACCAGTGCTGATACGAGACTTGTTAGATCGGTGTACAACGAGCCAGGATAGCGGATCGTTGCAGTGGCGGTTGCCATTACTGTAGAGACAATTGCATTCGCCTCTGATGTTCGTTCGGTTGCCAAGCGGTCAAGTGCGGTGTTATCCAAAACAACGGTTGCATCTGCATTGAGTGCGAGTCTCTTCATGGTCAGGACACTGTTGTAGGGCTGGACGACAACATCACTGATCTGATTACCATGATTAGGAAACACAGAATATGTGGTGATGATCTTCTTAGGGAAACGATCATTAATGGCCTCCAGCAAGAAGCTACCCAAACCTGAGCCAGTGCCACCGGCAACTGAGTGGAAGAGCTGGAAGCCTTCCAGTGAGTCGCTACCATCTGCTTCTCTGTCAAGCATGTCGAGTAGTGCCTCTTGTGCTGTTGTCTCACCCTTGCCATAGCCTGCAGCCCAATTATTACCAGCACCCCCACCTCCGCTAGAACGGTCAAGGTAGATATTTTCGGGATTATAAAGATGGCGATATTCACTTGTGCTGATAGCAGTAAGTACACGTGGCTCAAGGTCGACCAAAAGTGCACGGGGAATAAAGTGGTCATCGTCAGCTTGATAGAAGAAGACATCCTTACGATCGTATCCTTCCGCTGATGTAGCTTCTAATCGTCCATCTGGGGAAATACCGTGCTCTGCACAAAGCCGCTTCCAAAAAGCAGAGCCAACTAGATGAATCATGAGAAAAGAAACATGACAGACAGGGTTGAGTTGATTGGGAATGCAATGAATATTGCAGATAGCAACACTAGGAAGCAGTAATTCTATCTTGAGACGTACTTTGGTTGCCACATTGGCCTACTTGAACCGTAATAATCTCACGTGGCACTAGAATTGTGGGGAGATACGTGGGCAGGATGGGCGAAGTAAGTGGCAGCAGTTGTGTTTCTGTGACGTACATGGATGTGTGGAGGATTCGGCACATAGAGGCCACAGGCCAATCGATATCAACACGTACTGTGGATGTGTGTGGGAAATATCAGCGTGGTCGCTTGCTGAGCAACGAGATTAAGCTAGCTTCCTTGCGAAGTTTGATGATCTCGGCTTGGCGCGAAACAAAAAATGTCCTAGAAGTAATGGAACAGGCGCTAGCGTAAGAGAGCATGTGTGGCAGATAACGACATCTCATGGCATACATCTTTCTACGTGAGCATTGTGTCCCACTCACTCTCTCCAGGAGTCTATCACATGTCCCGTTCCCCAGACCGAAATTCAAATCTGGACGAAAGCATAGTCCTGCGTTTTACTAGACCTCACAAGCGCTGCAGATGCGCTTGCAAGTGAAAGCATGTCTTTCGCCGTAACATAGACGCTTTCATATCATCATTGTACAGTGGAACGCTCTGCCATACCCAGATGCAGCAACAGGTAGCTGTGGACAAAGAGAGCGCCTTCGGTCCTTGTCGGGAAAACTCGCAACATCTCACCACTCTGGCAAAATGTTGCGAATGAGGCTCAGGCAACCAAGCTCAGGGGAGTTGGAAATCTCGAGCTGTTACACCTTGTTTGAGTTGAATTACCGAGCGACTGGCGTGTGCGGGCATGGGGAGAGTTGTACGTTCGCGCTTACACGTGTCTAATATTACGACTGCGTATATAAACTGGGTCCTGGGCTTCGTAAGTCAACTCATTTCCGACCCCATACCACGAGCTGACGACAAAATTCGTCCCACACTAGTGCTTCTCAACTCATTCACAGCGGTCCCGCGAACTTACTGACCGCTTCAACCGTGTATAGATAGACGTCGAGACGCCTGTCTGCTGAGGAGTCTTCGATCTCGTTTTCCAAAGCGGAACATCTGACGAAGCGCATCGAAAACGGACGGACTGACGGTGCCAAAGTCTCCAGGCTGGGATACGCACCGTCTAACTCAGCCCTGGACAGTCTCCTTCGCGCCAAAAGCGTGGTTCTATATTAAAACCACTGTTGTTACTTATTATCCACCAATTGCGCAACTCTGCTGCAACTTCCGTGGAAGACCTGATTAGACTGCTGCGGAGTCATTCCTGACACTCACAACCAAGAGAAGAAGTGACAGGACGCTGACAGACATAATGTCAGATGATCTTCTGTTTGGAGTTGTGGCAGATCACACGGCAAGTGGTCAGCCGCCATCTCACCTCACTTTAATTCTTTCGTTCAAGGCTGAGCGCCTTATTTATGCTATGAAAGAGGAGAAGGAGAAGAAAGAGAAGGTTGTAAAGCTCATTCCGTTTCAGGACATTCTGGGATGCAGAAAATCGCCATTTCAAGAGGATGCGTTTATTCTAACATGCCAGGACGAACATAAGAGGACGTATGAAATGGAGCATTTGGTACTTGGCGGCAAGCGTGAGGGCGAGGAGTGCAATGGACTAATCGCGTTAATTACGGGACTCCAAGAAGGTTTTTGGCCTCTCGCTATGGAGCGCTATTGTATTCGTACTCAGAATTTCGACACAAACCTGGATGATTTGGGGTTGGTCCACACGAGTTATCAGGTCGAGACGACGGGAGATGGCGATTCAGTTGCATCATGCCCGGATTTGCTCGAAGGTACCGTGAAAAAGAAGGGTAACTACTTCAAGTCCAGTCGACATATTATTTTAAAGCCATACTGCTTGATCGTGAAGCGATCAGCAGACGCTGAATACCCGATCAACGTTATGCTCCTCTCGGGTCTCCAGATCAAGCCTATTGGTAAGGACGTGATCTCATTCACTGTGCGCGCAGCATGTACACGACATGTTGTGCTCGATGAGACAGGATCTCCCATTCCCGACACTTACGCCGAAGCATTCCAACTTAAAGCTAAAGAGAACGAGTTCACCTTCGGGTCTCGCGAGGAGCGTGACCACTGGCTTGGTATCATCACCGAGCGTGTTGAAGCTGTGGAAAACATGCCTGTTCTCTCCTTGGGGGCCCTACGAAACGCGTTCAAACACAAATGTGAAGCAGCCGCTGCCACCATGGCAACCACTGCTTCTACCGATACGTATCTCGGCGCACCACCCACTGTTGTTGAGTCACCGGCTGATTTTGCATCAGGTCCTGACGGGTATACCACCCGTCGATCAGTCTTCGGCTTTGGACGATCCGCACGCCGAGCGAACTCAATGATTCGACTGTCTTCAGACTCATTTTCCGATCCGAAGGACGCCAGTGCAGTAGTCGCTGCAGGTCGTGTCGGTTACCAGGTAGCTATGTCAGGCAGTGGACTCGACAAAGCCGCTTCAGCAACGAATCTCTTGCCGCAGTCTTCGTCGTTCTCGACACCCTCGTCTTTTGCCGCTGCAGTATCGCAAGAGTCATCGTCACCAACCCCCTCTTCGATTGCAGTCGACCGAGCGCCCAGCCAGGTGTTTGACCGAATGCCATCTGTCTCTTCTGACGGGCCTCAGGAGACTCTCGCGCAAGCATTGGCCCGCGTTAGAGCGATGCAAAGGAAAGAGAAAGAAGCAACCTTGAGTGTCCCCTCTGATCCTCCCCCAGCTCCAATACTTACACCTCCGCCGCCACCTCCGCCAATTTCTGTGGACCAAGGCCCTGGTTTAAGTGATACATTGCCGCCACCACCACCTCCTGAGCTCTTTGAGGCGAGCCTACTACTTCCGCCACTCGATCCAATTCCGTCCCCACCCGACGACGTTCCTCCACCACAAGAGCTCTTTTTCCCACCACCACCACCACCTGATGACCTTCCCCCACCCCCGCTCCCTGATTCTTCCCAACTCGAATTGGACGGGCAACCCCAATCAGAGCTGTCGCTTTATCAGGATCAACAACATTCATATCAGCAGGTGCTAGGTAATTCCCAAATTGGAGACCATATGCCGCCTGATGAACCTGAGATCACAAACCCTGAGTACACTGAGGCTATGGAAGAGGATGGTACGGTGGATACCGTCTATTGGATGAAATGCAATGGATTCCTCACCGTCATGACGCCAGAATTAACATGTGATCCGATTCCTGTCCCGGCTGGCGTTGTCTTGCCACCTCGAAGCCGGCTCGGCTCGAATCTCTTTATATATCTGGAGTCAGGAACGGTGGTAGGACAACTTGACTTGATGCGTGCACCGCTTCCCATTCGCGACGCACAGCTAGATGCCCGCGGTATCACACAATATCACGTATACCGAGTGCTACCTCTAGAAGAGAGTTGCTTGCCTGTGGGCGTGATTGTTGCATCTAATGGGTTCTTGTACACAGACCAGGACTTCCAGGACATTGGTTCATTGGTAGAGATTGAATCAGCGGATGATCCTGATGCTAATCTACCAATTGTTGGCACCGCCCCTTGGGATTTTGAATTGATTCTAAACGTGCTACGCGATGTCAACAGCGTTGCTGAGAGTCAGAATATTACATTTACATTCTTCCCAGATCTACTAATGAGGATGTTGAACGACCGACAGGCGCTCGAGGCAGAACTGAGCATGATGATGGTTGTACCCCCTCCAGCGTCGCTGGAATACCCAGATGTAACCGCTTCAAGCTTTGCCGACTCTACTGTTGTCACAACCGCTGAAGTGGCGTCCGATCGTGAGACACTTGACACTCATTTGGGTATTCCGCTACCACCACCTCCCGACGGTGAAGGAGCAGAAATACCTGCATCTGAGCAATCTGTCGAGCAGACAGCTGAACAACTCGTTGAGCGGCCCTCTGCACCTGAGGCGCTGCAAGTTGTTGTTGACGCAAGCTTAGACTCGTTAGCTCCACCCCTTCCTCCTCGAGCTAGTATTGCCGCTCCATTGCCTCCTCTACCACCCCGAACAAGCGTGAGCACTCCAATGACATCCAGCCTGACAGCACCCCAACTAGCTGCTGGTGGTAGCAACCTTCCGCCCTTGCCGGCTGCCCGAAAGCCAACTATCTCGCCACATTCAGTTCCTGTCGCAACAGTGCTTCCACCTTCTCCAAATAAGGAACTGGATGTTGTGGTGTGTTTTAATTCTTCCTCCGGCCTCAAAACTGTAGGACAGTTATCTGTACCCTCGACGACATCGCTTGCTTCGCTTCGTGAGACACTGAATACGCAATTCGGAGGCAGTTCAGACGACTCGATCTTGCCCCAAGCGGGTTACGTGTTTGACAACCCCAATCTTGATATGACTGCGGTTACAGCAGCGCAAGAGTCTAGGCTTACGGTCAAGCAAATCGTTTTCTCCGGAGAAACCATCGGGGGAGGCGCAGATGAGAAAGTCTCTCCTGAATTTCTTGCTGAATGTCAACGAAATCCGCAGCAGCTTCGCATTTCTATCTCACCAATTCCGGCTCAAGCGGATTCGCCTTTGGCCCAAGACTTGGTACACGCTGTCGCTCCCGTGAAACCCATGAAATGGACTCTGCCTGAGACTGCATTTACCGTTTATCTGGAGGGCATCTCAGAACCACTTGGCCGTGTTGACATTGCGGATCTATTTCCAAGTATTCAGAATCCTTTGGCAATGACTATGTCTGCGGCTGCTGCAGCGGATATGGTCGCGAACCCACCAACCCCAACTTTGGTTGATTTGCGTAAACTCATCATGGACGAACTTGATGATGTACCCGAAGACTTTGTTTTCGTTCTCGACGGAATCAAGGTAAATCGCAAGCAAGAACCTAAGAAACTGTTGTCATCTCTCCCATCCACGACCATCTATATTCGAAATCCCACGCATGGTCGCACCGAGTCCATGGAGAGTGACGGAGGCTACGTAGGAACGAACAAATCGTTGCCGCCACCACCACCACCCTCAGCCAGCAGTAAGAATAAGTCGCTACCGCCGCCCCCACCTCCATCTGGCGGCAAAAGTCTACCACCACCACCACCACCATCGGGAGCAAAGGGTGTACCTCCTCCACCTCCGCGGAGTGGTCAAGCAAAGCCCAGCGGTGGCGGCCTTGGCGGTGTTCTTTCGGAGATATCCTCGGGTAGTGTGAAACTGCGCAGCGCACGAACTACCACATCAGGATCCACCGCGTCCGCTGAGCAGAAACAACCATCCGATCCCAAGGCGGGTCTCATGTCCGATTTGCTCAGTCAAATCAAGAATCTCAATTTGCGTCCTCGTCGAATGTCTGTGAAGCCTCGGGATTCCGATGGAGAAAGGATGGATGCTATGCAGGCTCAGTTGAAAGCTATTTTGAAGGAAAGGCGCAAGCAAGTCGCACCTGCAGAAGAGCACGATGATTCCTGGGATACCTAAGGGATGGCTTTGAGCGCACATACCAACCGATACACCCAGTTCACAAACCGCTTATCGCTGTGCTCGCTTATTTACGGAAATAAATCTGACTTAAGTTGCTAATGTACCACGCTCTTGTATTCACAATGCACGAATCCAGCTCAGCTTTTGAGGATCTGGATTCGTGCACAATCTGGCCTGACCTCTGGCCTAGAGCATTGATGTGGATCTTGAAGTGAGATGGGCGTCACGAACAGCCATGCGAATAGCTAGATCAGCCAAAATTTCGTCTGATCCTGCTGGGATGGATATAGCTCGAACGTCTCGAGCAAGCCTTTCAGACAGAGAGCCTTGCGTATATCCTTTGCTGCCCATAACTTTCGTGGCCACGCGAGCCGCCTCTTCAAGCGTTGTACTTGCAAATCCTTTCGCAAGTGCGATGGGGCCAATCAAAGCACGAAGTGCCACATGCGGTGGCATTACCATTAGCTGATATGTTAGATTCTCAATTAAGCTCTGTGAAGCCTCCACCGAACGTAATGCTTGCGCTAGACTTGATCGAATTACGCCATGTGAAGTCAACGGCACTCCAAATGTACGCCTGCGAAGGCTCCAACGCAGCGCTTCATTGACGCACATCCTTGCGAACCTCGTGGCGAAGATCGCAAACATCCACCGCTCTAGAAATATCGACAGACAAAGGATCAATAGATGAGGCGTGTTCAGTCTGGCTGCAGCCTCGCGGACATGGAGATTCTCGAGCGAGCATCAGAGCCGGCACGTACCATGATTGAAATTGTGCAATACATAGGACAAGCCCGAATTTGGAGACCCAACGAGGTATTCTACAGGGACACGCGCGTTGCGCAACCGTATTGTACCTAAACCAGCAGCGTGCGCTCCGCCGCATTCGATAGGCTCGACAGTCAGACCAGGCGTATTGCGTGGGACCACAATAAGGCTTACTTGAGAGTCACTACCCGGTCGCTTTGTCGAGAACTTCGGATCAGGACGATCTCTGTCCCACGTCAAATTTAGCTGTGCGGACTGGCTTAATTCATCAGACTCGGCTACCGGAGAACCCTCAGTGGGTACGAATTTGAGATCGCTCCGTGTTCGTACTGCCATAGTAAAGAAATCAGAAGTTGTAGCTAGAATACAGGGCAAGGAATTCGTGAGACCGAAGAAGTTAAGATGCAGAACTCTCATATGCATGTGCTTCAGGGTACTATCGATTGATTCATATCCGTTTCCATGAACTTACCATTTGGAATCCACTTTTTCTCTCCGTTCAGAATGAAGGCAGAACCGTCTGGTTCGATTGCTGCAACTGTTCTTACACTGGCTGCATCAGTTCCACAATATGGCTCGGTAATGGCAAGCGAAATAATCGCATCCCCTCGCAATACAGGTTTGGCAACAGTCTGCTGCAAGTACTCATTCCCGTAATGCATCACCGGAGGCAATCCGCCACAAATTCCTCCCAGGAGTGACCAACACACACCGGCGCTACCACACCGACTGAATTCATCCAGTGTCACAAGTTCATGAAATGTGTCCCATTCCTCTAGTGGGACATTCCCCGGTAATGCGATCGACAAGTCCAAGTCCGGGTCCGCCGCTTTGTAGGCCTGAGATGATAATGACGTTCGGTTCTTCCCAGAGAGTTGTGGGACCACCGCTGGATCATCGTCTGCATCCTCCTTGTTAAGTTCCTTTTCCGAAGACATAACTCCGGAACTTGAAGAGCGCGTCGTGAGGAGACGAGAGGGGCAACGCCTACACATGACTGCAGCGAAGAGGCCCTCGGCACCTAGTTGCCTGAACACCGACCTAGGGACACGACGGGCCTGCTCCCAGTCGCTAACATAGGGTGACACAATTCTGCTAACAAAGTTGCGAACGGCTCGCCTTACTTCTCTGTGCGAGGCTTTGTAGTATGGTGATTGCCAGTGCAATCGGTACCAGGATGGGTCGGAGTATGGTTCTTGAGTTCCGAACGCTCCGTGGGGATCGGTGCGGTGTTCAATCGGCACCTCTGGTTCATACGTGTCAAGCCGCCCAATGCAGAGACTTTGGTTATCCTTAATATACCTCGCGAGAACTTCAGGCCCGTGGTACTCATGGAATTCCTTGGTTGCATCTCTTCCAGCCACACTCAGGAGCGTGTTGATCCCTATACGCAGGGGCAACGAGGTACCAAAGCGTAAGAACGAGACGATTCAGGCACGCACATACAGAGGCATTGCAACATGGCCAGGTCCTTCTGCAGGATACCATTCAACCCGAACACCCTGTGTCCCATCCTATCTCCAGGCCTGGGAAACCGACCAACGGGTGATTGACCGGTGCGTGCGGGGTGCACAGAGTCTCCGGCTCAAAATAAGCAAATGAACTAGCAGGAGCACATGCGTGCTCGGGCGGCGCGTAGCTCGCATCTGCTCTGCGCAGTGCGGAGAACGACGCCGAGACGTACCTCCAGGGTGATCGAAGTTGGAAACATCAAAGACGAGGCCATCGACGATGATGTAAAGATCGCCCTCCTGACTGTGTTGTGCAACTTCTTCGAGTGTGAACACTCGCTGCATGTCTCTACCTGGTGTCTTCTGATGATCTTTGCCTCCGCGCGTGTTCCTACCAGTTGTATGTCACGTGTCTAACAGCGCGTCGCGGGCTCCGCTGCCTGGTGGATGATATCAGAGACCATCCAGCGATCCCGAACAAGGGGTGCTGGAATACGCTGTCTGGAGTTTTCACTCGCAAAGGTTTCGCTCTCTAGAGTGCTGTTTTGGAGTGTGTACAGCGAGTGGAGGTGGATTGGAGCATTATGATTCGATTTGAGGTGACTGGATCTGGGGAATTATCCAAGTATAATGCGGGATCACCCGCTTCAAAATGAGGATCTTGCGTGCAGAACAAATCTACCACTTGCCTGAGGTCCAGGTATGTTCTACTCGGATGCTTACGTCCTGGGCAATTGTATTCGTATTGTACCCCTGTTTGAACATGCAGACCGACCCGAAATCGTCCCACGATGAGCTTCTCTACCATGCTCCGCAAGAACGCTGGCACGATCGCGTTCACCGCGACCGTGATGCTCGCAGGTCTCTCGCTTAACCCTGCGAACACACTGCGCTCGCAGTTCAAGGAGTCGCCCCAGTCGAACCCTCTCGTGGCCCAGGCTGCAACTGTCAAGGCTGGCAGCGGTAAGCCCCATGGTGGCATGAACCCCAATGAGTTCGTCCCGATGAAGGTCAAGGCGATCGATGGCTACAACTACAACACTCGAGTCTACCACTTTGAGCTTGAGAGCCCCGACGCTACTGTTGATGCTCCTCTCACCAGCTACGTCTTGGCTCGCTACAACGACGGTGAGAAGGACATCGTCCGTCCTTACACCCCTATCCACACCCACGAGAAGGGTCAGCTCTCCCTGCTCGTCAAGTCCTATCCCACGGGCAAGATGTCCAAGCACTTCGCAGAGCTCAAGCCTGGCGATGTGCTTGACATTAAGGGCCCCTGCCAGAAGCTCAAGTACGAGCCCAACCGCAACTCTGACGCTGTCATGATCTGCGGTGGTACTGGTATCACCCCCATGCTTCAGCTCGCCGAGGGCATCCTCCGCAACCCTGAGGACAAGACGAAGATCAAGCTCATCTTCGCTAACGCCACTCAAGAGGACATTTTGCTTAAGCCTGAGCTTGATGCGCTTGCAAAGACTTACCCTGATCGCTTCCAGGTTGTTTATTCACTCGACAAGCCTCCTGCAGGCTGGAAGGGTCTCTCTGGCTATCTTAACAAGGATGCCATTGCTCAATTGCTCCCCAAGTCCAAGGATACTATGGTCTACGTCTGCGGCCCTCCCGGTATGATGAACGCCATTTCTGGTCCTAAGGGTCCCAACTACACCCAGGGTGATGTCGGCGGTGTTCTCAAGGATCTCGGCTTCGACAAGGACCATGTCTACAAGTTTTAAAACCCACAAAACCGTGAGACGAGCTAGCAGCCCGTTAAGTGAAAATAGAGTTAGGCATGCATACACGCATACACGCAGAAGTTTGCCACAAGACTATACGGTATCCTATGTGATTTTTCCTCATAGATTAGTTAGCAAAGAACCGTGATGCTCCGATGATTACCTACAAGCAGTACGAGTGCATTAGTAAACGACGGTACTGTATTACTTCATTTATAATGAACCTTAGTCATGTGGGGTTCTTGCTCATCTAATATTAACTTGTGACGTTTTCTGATGGTGCCTACGAGGGTTTCTCTCGAGGCAAGTTTTTCTGCTCAATCGGGTGAAGTCGGTCGATAGGGCGCGGGGGAGGTTCAGACGTTGTCATATTGAGACTTGAATACTGACGGGGCCACATCGAGGAGGAGCGAGGGTGGACTGCTTGGTTTTCTTGTTTTCGCTGATTGTGCACCGTTCGGGTGGAAGGACAGAGAGAGGTCTCACGAGAAAATTGGAGAGCAGAGCGGCAGTCATCGTACAATCGCTCCATCGTCCATGCCACAAAAAGGGGAATGTGGGTGATGTTTGAGACGCCAAAAATGGGACGAAGAGCGTCAAATCGAGGAGAAGCGGTGTGACTTCATCAGAAGATCAACCACTGCAAGAGGTAGTATAAGCGACTTCACCGTGCGATATGGTGCTGTCGCATGCCAGGAGCGAAGCAATGGGAGTACGCATACATGATTCGTGGAGCGAATCATGCATGCGGTCTCCCATACAGTAGCCAAACGAATGAAACGAGTCGAGGCAAAGAAATTGACGAACCGTGTGCATAATCAGACAGATTCTAAGAAACTAAGTTGAGCGATTGCATTCGGTTCGCAGGATGATCGTTATGGCAAAAAGCCTATCAAGGTTCCTCTCCCGCACCTCACCTTGTCACGGCCAAGTGACAACTTTCTTTGGGATGTTAACTCTAATTCAGCAAAATAGTCATAAAAGAGTTGTAGCAATCAATGATAAACAGATATGGAAACTGAAATCGTTCGGAGATGGGGAAGGAAGATGAGGTACGAGAAACAACAGCATAGACAAGAATCGACTCCAGGACCCTTTGAAAGGTTAGATCGTGAGTTGACGCACATGTGGTATTTCGCACATCGTGTAACTACTTGTAGTTTGAGATTTGGCCGAACTGGACGTGCAGGTAAATTTCAAGAAGTGATGTACGATGATGATGTTGATCATAAGCAAAGATTAGCGAACAGAAACAGCTGAACTTAGCGCACATACCACTTGGCGATCAAAAGTTGGTACTAGCACAAAAAACTTCGAATACACGAAAACAGTTTTGAATGTGGAGCTGTAGAATCAACGGAACCACCTCGAGACCACAAATAGGACGCTGGGAAACGTGCAAATCTGGATTGGGATCAGGTCAGGGTTGAAACATGTGATCGTTCGTACCTCAGGAGGCCCAGGCTGGTGCGCAAGGGCCGGGGTGAGGTGAAGAACAGACAGTACCACAATAGGGAGTACGCATTGTCTGACTTAAGTCAAAGTAAGAATGCGCCAATGAGGGGAAGCGATAGGTAGAGTGGAGTCTGGTATCGGTACCCAGAATCTGCGTCAGGCTAGTCATATACAGCGGGGGTTATCCTTTGATCCGCAAGCTGGCAGTTAGAGGTTCACAATTCTCCTTGTAAACATGTAGACATACACGTGGTCATGTTCGTGATATTGTAAAGCGTAGAGAATATGGAACACCGCGGTTCTTGGCGACTAAGACGCGAAAATGTTAGTGGATTCCATCAAGCAAGACAAAGTAACCCGCTCACCTAGCGCAATGCGCATTGGCCTTGCTCCTAAGACAGGTTAAGAATCGTCTGTTGATGGACCTTCTGGGTGGATTACACCAAACAAGGCGAGATCCTTAGCAAAGTTACCACTGGGAACGAGTCGCAGGATTATTGCTATGAGTACTGCTAGGATCATACATCCTATCGCTCCCCGCAGCCCTCCCTATCCCCGAACCCTGTCCATACTGCCCTTGCTGTTGTTGTGGCTGCTGTGGCTGAGTATACTGCTGCTGAGTTTGGACAGGAAGTGGAATCGACGATGATGCAGCGATGGGCAAAGGCGCTTGGACATGCCCATAGGCATGCGAGGCGGCGGCGGCGGCGGGAGGAGCCGCTTGGTGACTATGGCTGTGCATTTGTGCATGAGCTTGCGCATGGGCCTGACCGATACCGGCACTTTCAATAACCTGTTGTGCTGTGTTGGCTGGTACAGTCGGGACAGGAATGGATGTGAGAGGAACTTGGGAAGGATTGGAATGAGCCAACACATCTGCAGAGGATGTGGTTGCCGGTGCCGGCGGTGGAACAGGAGCAAACGTTCCATCTGGGTTGCACTGAAGGAAAGTCACTTGACCATGAGGACCTAATCTAACAGTCGTTGTCTGTGGGTTATTAGGATCCAAGACCAGGATCTCTGGCATTCGTCCGTCAGACGTCATTTGCGCCCGAATGTATGGAGGAATAAGGGCGTCCATCAAACCTCGCGCCTTCATCATCTCAAGCTCGCAATCGAGCCAGTTGTGGATGTTTGGCAAGAGTCGACCGTTCAGGAGGCGAACAGAGGGATCACGCAACTCGTCGAAATAAGGATGTGCGAGTGCATCCATTGGGTGCAGACGCGCCGATGGTGTGTAACGGAGGAATTGTGAAACCAGATCAACAGCATCCGGTGGCGCACGGTCCCTAAAAATGCGCGTCCAGTTGTGTGCAGTCAACTGGGGGAAGCGATATGACCGATGGTCTGGATTCATCGCATAGATCTCCTCTCGAGTGGGGGTACCGAGGACTCGGATAATCTCGATCAGTTGTTCAAGACCTGAGTCACCAGGGAAGAGTGGAGTACCCAACAGGAGTTCAGCGAAGACACAGCCAAGCGACCAAATGTCGACGGCGGTCGTGTACTCAACAGCCTCGAAGACAAGCTCAGGCGCACGGTAGTAGCGCGAACAGATGTACGATACGTTCATTTCACCGGGAACAAGCACCTTGGCGGAACCGAAGTCACACAGTTTCAGTTCGTGTGTGCGTGCATTAAGAAGCAGGTTTTGGGGCTTGATATCACGGTGGCAAATACCCAGCGAGTGAATGTAAGCAAGTGAACGACATAGCTGGTAGATGTATACCTTCGTGTGCAGCGCGGGGATCAATCGCCGTGCACGGGTGTGTACACGCAGAGTGCGGTGAAGGGTCTCCGGAATGTACTCCATCACAAGATTCAAGAAAACGTCATCGCGCTCTCCTCGGGAGAAGAAGCAATGCTTCAGGGCTACAATATTCGGATGATTCAATGAGCTCATGATCTGCAACTCACGATTCTTGAAGCGACGGTCTTGCAACACCTTCTTGATGGCAACAGTCTCCTGTGTTTCGAGGACCGTGGCCTGGTAGACGACACCAAAGGAACCATTACCAATCACACGCTCGGCCGCGTAACTGATAGGTTGGCGAGCTCTTCGTACAGGATCGCCAGCCTGGCCTTGTTGCTGAGCCTGTCCCTGCTGCTGCGGTTGTTGCTGTTGTGATGGTTGTTGTTGTTGTTGTTGTTGTTGTTGTTGTTGCTGCTGCTGCTGCTGATGGTGAGTATTTTGGTGCTGTTGGTCGTGATCCTCTTGCTGGCCACCCTGGCCACCCTGGCCAGGTTGTGCGAGCTGCTGCAAGGCGCCGTGCTGAGATTGTCCAACGGCGACCTGCGGACGAGTCGTCGCGTTGTATCCCGTAGCCTGGTGACTGTGCATACTGTCAGGATTGCTCACTAACGCAGAAGCAGCATTGGCGCCGGGTGCGGCAGCGGGGATCGGGATCGACATGCCCGAATTACCAGCATGGCCCCCGCTCACTGCGTCCTGCCGGAGATCATGGTTTTGAGCTACACGTTGGCACGAAACATACGCTGACATGAGCAGGTGCACAAGATATTATTTGGGGCGGTGCCGTTTCGGACGATTTTTCGTGGGCTACCGACAGTCGTAGCGCGAGAAACAGCAGTAATTGGGCTGCCTCACAGTCCTTTCACAAGAATTCACGATAAGTTGCAGGTAATGCACACTCAAAGTGGCTCAAAATGCTCGTCACGTGGGGATTGAAAAACATGAACCAGGATCCAGGCGAGCACGATTGATTTTCTACTTACCTGCTGGGATTGACATGAAAATACTGAGTGCAAAGGATGTATATCCTTAGCTCGTTTGAGTGTAAAGTATTATTATACCGAGTATCTGCGAGTTACCCCGTTATTTCAGCTACTTTACGTACTTTTCCAATTCTTTCATATAAGCTCAAGTACTTACGGACACGCAAAAATTACATGCAACCTACCTTTGTTCAATCGAGGCGAAACTCTCGAGCTGGGTGTCGAGCTGGAGTATCGCCTCGGAACCAGGAGTAGGCCGCGAGCAGTGAGATCATGTGCTTGTTAATATTGCTTGCAGGGCAGGACAACTACAGAACATGCATAGGCGTGAGCATCATCCTTCGACAAACGGCACAGTGGAATAAAACCAAAGTGTATTCACTTGTGAGACTAACATACTGTACATCGGTTTGTGTCGGTTGGGACTGAAAGGAAGAGCTGTAACGAAGGAGCGATCTGAGCAATACAGTGAGAAATCGCTGTTAGCAAGGAAACCATGCATCCTTATGGCGCCTTACAGATTGTCGGTGGATTACATTCACAATAACTCCAGCGAGAGCTGCGTCGAGAGCATATGGGTGATCTGGTTCTGGTAATGCTGCAGCTCGCGTGTTAGCAGCGCAGGCTCGAGCTGCAATGCAGTGATATACAGATTCAGTTGGTCAGAATTGGGCAGTGTGTTGATTCCGTCCTGTCCTCCCGCAGACTCTGCAGGAATAGGATCCCCAGTGAGCAGAGCTGCGCTACCGAGGTTGCCTGCGTTTGAAGCACCATCAGTGTGGCCTATAAATGGCCTCACCATGCCAGATGGATCTGTGACTGGATTCTGGGTGGACACTTCTTGGGCTGATGTCGTCGAACAAGCTTGACTAGCGCTTGAGTTCGAAGTCCCAGTCACTCGGTCGAGTCCACCTGCGACACCTGATAGTTCCTCAAGCAATCCAGCATGATCAGGGGCTAAAACCGCGTGGACAATTTCCAGCTTGGACGTGAGTTCTTCCTCAAGCATCCCGATCAGACGCGTTTGAAATTCGAGCACTCGCCGAACGCACGAAAGCGGAAGGCGATAAGAGAGCGATCCCTCACTTGCAAGTACGGCCTCTGGGTCCTGCTGAGTGCCCGCAGCCGATGTGTGCGCAGAGTCTCCTTCTTTAAGTGAGGCGTAGACAAACTGGTTGCGTTGTGCTTCTAGCTTCGCCGCCATACCCTCGGCGCGCCCGATGAGTTGGTGCATGGATGAGATCGCACTCATCATACGAGTTCTGTTTTCGCTCATTTGACGGCATAGCCATGATTCAACTGATGCATGAAGGTTGGGGATGTCGACACACACGCCCCATGGTGCAGCTGTACGCAGCTGCCCAAGTCTCGACCGGGCGTTGGCCCAATCTGCACACGCACGCACGAGTTCTTGATTCAAGTTCTCCCATTCGGCTTGAACTGCATGGAACTCAGCTGCAGCGAGGCTAATAAGCGCGTTCGCTGCCGCAACAGCGCTGCGATTGGAGCTGGACATGCTGAGCTAGTTCATTCTCTGGTTGCACTGCGGGAAGGTCGACTTTTGCGTATGTTGGAAATGTGTCGGTGCGAGGAATGGCAGCGTCTGTTCGCGGTGAATCCTACTGGTTTTGTGCGCATTGTCGTGTTTGTATTGAGCTGATTCTGACAGAAGATGATAACCGGTTGATATAAAACGTGGATTTGTATTTTTCGTCGTGTCATGCATATCTATCGTATAGCCGCAGTACTGGAAGAGAATTTCAGTCAAACGCTCATCGTGAGGATATTCGGTGTCAGTCCCGACTGCCAGGCGCGTTTCCAGTTGTTTCAGTGGTCATTGAGGGGATATCCAGATCCAGGCGACAATGTGCTACACGGCAAGCGGAAGCATGCAAAGAGGATCTAAAGCCAGCTCAAGCCAGTTAAGGCTGAGCAGAGCTGAGCAGAGCTGAGCTGGGCTGAGCTGAGCTGATGAGCTGAGCTGAGGCACGGTGTCCGAGGTGGGGGGTGTGTGATCACTTTGGTTCCGTGTCTGTCTTCCTCTCTCCCTCTCTATCTCTCTTCGATCGATCATCGCGGAGAGCTTGCTTGTGTGGACTGCGCAGGGCCGGGCGGTGCCGAGCCCTCAGGACCAGACAGGCCAGGGCGGCCTTAACCCTGAGAGAGACGAGGCGAGAGGGGAAAAACGAGTGAGAGCGCAGAGATTGAAAAAAAGGCATAACGATGGCTGAACGAGCGGATCAGGAGGCTTACGTCCGACAATTTATTGAATTCTTCTATGGCAACTATGACAATGCCGAAACACGTCCCAATGTGATCAATTGCTACGTACGTTGCAATGCATTTTAACACCATTTTAACATCTGGCATTTTTTGAACTTTTGCGCATCTATTGTTTTGTCAAGCTACCCCCGCTTTTATCCCGCACCTCGTGTCGGGACATGCCATATACATATGGCATGCCACTCGCACTCGCGTCGTCTATTGCCTGCACCTGGCTCGGTTACGTACCACGTTGACCACACGTGGAAATCCCCCTCAAACCTCGCTCCGGTTTCCGTTAGACCAGCCCGGACTTGAGTGCTTTGAGGAGTATATCTCGCGTACAGGACCGAACCATGGCTCGGCTTACCTTCCAATGGATTGTTGTGACGGGGCAGATCTCACCTGTGGTGCACTTCTAATCCTTGGCACACCCAATCTAGCGTCCCACCGCAGTCTACACTTCTCCCTCGGGTGACAACTTCACCGGTGTCGAGGAGATCAACAGCGCACTGGAGGGTCTCTCCTTCCAGCGTGTCCAGCGCGAGATCTCCACGATCGACATCCAGGAGACTGGTGTTGGCCTCTTGGTTCACGTGGGTGGCGTCGTTCAGGTCGACGATGAGAAGCACTCTGTGCCCTTCACTCACATTTTCCACCTCATTCCTGAGGGCGAGGAGGTGAGCGTCATCCAGAACGAGATCCACCGCATTGCATGGTAAGTCGGTGGAGACACATCCAACCTGTTCTGACAGCATCGACCAGCCCTAGTCGACCGGTCCATCTGTCGGTCTGTCTGCATGTGAGAATGAAAGCTTCCTACGGAAGCAGCAATGCATACATCAAGATGAGAGGCGATCTCCCTCCGCGTTTGTAGACAGAAACGAAGGATTCCAGCGTCACGCACGCTTGAGGGATAGCCAGACACAACTCACATACAGTTGACAGTAGGTTCGTAATAAACACTTTCGGTAGTCTTGTATGCACCAATTGCAGAATTGGAATTGGAAAGAGTCTCTGAGCTAGTGTAAAGACGGCATATTTATGCATAGCCTGGCACCTACTCCCGCCCGAGCACACGATGGATGGCAACAACAAAATGGCCTTCGGACACGAGAAGTCGATTATGATTTGAATCAAACCGAGACTGAGAAGCTGCATCGCTCTCTCGCTGATTCATCTGCTGATGGGCTGCCATCATGATTGCCTCGCGGCAAATCGCCTGTACTTCACTACATGTGACGGGTGTGACTCCTGCGGCTCGATCTTCAGCCAACACTGTCAGCATTGACGCGACTCGATCCAAGACAATTTTGTGCGTTCTCATGCGAGCCTCGAGCTCTTCGGAACTAGTATCCCCTGCTGGATCCTCGGAAGAACCTGTTTGCGTAGCGGTGACCACAATAGAGTACCTCGACTTCGCACCGAGCCGTTCATCCTGGCTAGTGTCGAAAACACTAGAAGTTGGGAACATCCGATCCAAGATAGACCGAATCGTTGATTGATCCGGATAGCTGAGCCTAACATGTTCATCCAGTCGCCCAGGGCGGAGCAAGGCGGCATCTATCGACTGAATGTCGCGCGCAGTCGCCACAACATAAACCCCGGCCTGCTTCTCCACCCCATCCATCAGATTCAACAGCGTCGAGATCACACGGGCCTCTACACCTGTCCCGGAATCACTAAAGTTCCCAGTCCCTCGATTCGGTGCGATCACGTCGATCTCATCAATGAAAACGACGCATGGAGGCCTTGATGCAGCTTGGCGAAAGACCTCACGAATTACTCGTTCAGACTCACCTAGATACTTCTGGAAGATATTCGAGCACGACAATGCAATGTGGTTCAATCCACTCATTGAAACCAGCGCTCGCGCTATCAACGACTTGCCACATCCTGAAGGGCCCAGCAACAGTACACCCTTTGCAGCCGTATGACCAAACCCTTTCAGACGTTCGGGTTGGATCCATTGGGAGACGATTTCTTTAAGTCGAGTCTTTTCAGACTCGTAACCACACACCGCATCCCAGAGTGATGTTCGAGAACCTCCAAGGCACGTGCTCGCGAACACCTGTGCAATTGCCTTTGATTGAATCGAAAGTGCGCGAAACCACACATCCTCGGTCAGCTGCATTGCAGGCGGATCTGCAAGCTTCAGAGCATTGCGTATCAGCGTTCTGAGCTCTGTTCTCGTCCAGCCTGGGCAGTGCTCCGCCACGGTCGCCAGCAAGGAACTGTCAATTGGTGTTGAGCTCGTTCGACCTTCAACATCAGCAAACCAAGAGAGAACCTGATGTCTGGCGCTCGAATCAGGCGGTGGAACGAGATATGAGTGTCGTACAACTGGAGCTCGAACTGTAAAGTGACTGGGCTTACCATCAATACGAACGGTCAAATGAAACTTTGTATCTGGTAAAGGCGATTTGGCTGACCCACCATATGCTATACACCTTGGAAGGATGCGATGGTCATCCACCGCAATAATTGCTGCGATCTGAGGAGTAAAACTGTTTAATCCTGCCCTAGCCAGAGCCACAGATGTGTTTCGGCAACGGAAAAGCAAAGGAAGCACTGTCAAAAACGTGAGCAGGTCATGAACATTACGACTCATGAATGGATCTGGCACAAGTTGCTGACCATATCTCGGCTCATTATCGTCGAGACCATTTGGGTCCTCGACTTCTTCCAAGTTCGCTCCGGGTGCAGAATAACGGACAAAGTTAGCGAGATTTTCCAAATGGATAACGCAGTGAGTACCGCGGCTAGATGAGCACACTTTATCGAGCCACTGAGAAAAAATACGCGTGCGCGCAGCATGAGCGACCGTAGCAAAGTCTTTGTGGAACGATGGTGCGGTCCTCACGGCATCGTCAGGAGCAACAGAATACGGCCGAGAGGTGCTGAGTGCCGCAACGAGCAGTGTTTCCAACGGAGAGGTTGTATCCACATACGGGTCTGACACCATTAAGTCCAAGCAGTCTAGCGATACATGACTAGCCTCTCTGGGTGCTACAACTGCATTGGAGACGCTTTTAGTTGCAAGCTTGATAAGATCGGTTTCTTTCGTATCACCATGCAGAAGGAGGTAGGGAAGGGATGGAAGGTCTGTCGAATCTCGAGGGCCTTCTTCGACTCTCCTTTCCAAGATCCCACGCCATTGCTTCGGGTCCTGCGACAGATTAAGGAACTGCAATGAGGGCAAATCCTGAGGTAACAAAGAATTGAGCACATCGTGCCCAACAATAAGCGCTTCGTTCAAGAAAAGCCGAACTTTCTGAGACAAGTCTGCCCCGAAGGCCAATCCCGGAAAATCAGTCTGATGCAGCGTAAAAGACTGTTGAGCAAGACACTCTTTCCTCTCTTGTGGTTCTTGTCCCGCCACTGAATCGCATCTCCTGACCTCGACCGTTAGCCCCTTTGAGATAGTAACATACTGTTCCGTAATGTTTCCATGCTTGGGAAGCAAGGCTACTTTGCATAGAATGATAACCTTCAACCTTGGCACCGGGAGTATACAGTCGTGAAAGACGCGCATTTTCTCATAGATTCGCACAAAGACAGACGGCAAGTCAGCGCATAGTATATCAGGGACATCCAACCATGACGAAAGTGTGTTCGTCTCGGGATCTGGATTCAGTTGAGCGAGCGGGGACAATGACACAATCATACTACTCTCGGCGGCCTCAGGAGTTGCGCCAGCTGCAGCCATGGACGTACTCTTTGGTTGAGGCCGCCGAGAGCTTGACATGGCTCCTTGCTCTTTGCAATCGTCTTTCCTCAAGGGGTTAGCGTCGATCGGACGAATGTGTACCTTTACGTTTGAAGGCGAGAGGAGAGTCTTAGAGCAAGGCCTGGGCTGGATAAGTGTCGCAGCATCATCATCTCTTTGTACGAGTTTCCGCCCCAACTCATCATCTTGGCCTATACCTAGAGCTCGCAAGCACCATTCCTGGACCAGGCACTCTCCAGGTGCAACTTCTGGATTGGGGACAAGCCGGAGCAGAATCTTGTGCGATGGAGGCTGAGTATACTCCTTATCATCATTCGCAACGGCTGGTAGCTTTTCTCTCCAGAGTGTCAACTCTGCATCCGCATACGGCCTCACACCCAGTGTTCGCAGTTCATGCGGATTTACAGCGGCAGTCGTGAGCGCGCCTGCGAGTAGGCCGGCAGGTCTGACTCGCAGTCGCAGAATGGCAGTGTGCTGCATACACTTGTTTCGGTGCTTAGATTGTCTGGGGGCCAGCGTTCCCGCGAGATCGCGTCTATGCAGAAAAGTGATTGAGTGCGTTCTCGGTCGCCGTCAATTCCTTTTAGCCGCATCCGGCCAAAGGTCGAAAGTGGAGCAAAAACGGCTCGTAGACACTTGACGTGGAGGATGCGCTATGGACCAGTGTGTTAAATGCTAGCACCGCAGATGGATAGTCCAGGTGCTGATTTGGAAAGATTTACAGCTACAACGGCAGACACCTTCGGGACATGGCAAACGACTGAGCTAACGAGCAACTCTACGACAAAGGTACTGTTTGAGGCGCTCGTGCGCGAGGGGAGGGTGTACCAGGCTAAGGCAGCATATGTGTACCCGCGAGAGTATAGGAATGCTGAGGGCCAGGCTGCTTCGCCACAAGGCAAGCAGCGACCTCCCATGCTAGACCTTAAACTGGGCGATGTGGTTGTCGTAGTACCTTATGCTGATCGGGACATGAACCGAGAGGCGTGGTGGTACGTGGAGAAGGTCGGACGCGTTACGCCGCAAGACCACCGGCACCAACGGTCCACCCACCTGCTTTCAGACAGTGCCTCTACTCCTGGCAGGGACGGTTGGCCTGATGGCGAAACCGAGAGTAGCTCTCTTGACGATCCAAGTCGACAGCAGAGCGGTTTTGTACCTGCAAATCACCTGGTGCCCTACCAGTTGAAGGACTACTTCGGGAACATACCGCCAAAGCATTTGCCCATGCCCATCGAAGGAGACCAATCGTTGCGAACCCAGGATCAGTCGGTACTCATCTCGCCTATTCGGTCTCAGACTCAGTCTCAGCCAGGAGTGGGATCCCCGACGCAATCCGCCCAACACCCTACGCAGAGCATGTCGTATACAATGAGGCGACAGGGAAGCTCAGCTTCCCACCATGACCGTGGGCCGTATATGAACCGCTTGGTGTTCACCGCTGTTTCGGCACTACCAGCCGTTGATTCACATGCACTAGATGCACTCTTAAACAGCTCCTCGTCTCAGAAACAGTCAACACACCTTCCATTTGATGCTCTCACGGACGACGAAGATCATCCAGGGCCTTCATCCATGACAGGCCCACCTAAAGCTACCATTCAAAGGCCTCGCTCGACTTCGGATCTTCTTGAGACCTGCTTCGAACGAAGTACTCCTCATGTCAATCAACCGCAAGGGCTCCCTCTCGAGGCCAACACATTCGAAGCAAAGTCAGTAACCCGCCGTGGCTCCAGGAACACACTGTCTCCACTGCGGCCGCATTCCAACGCGGGTACTGTGACACAGGTAACTCCCGACGCGACCGTTGCAATTCAGTTGCCAACGTCCACCCAAGACTCCAGAAATGGTGTAGACCCAAGCAGTACTCAGCCCGAAAGTCCCCCAGCGAAGGAGACCAGTGCAATACTAGATGCAGTGCCAGAAACTAATCAAGATCTCTCTCCTTCACCGATATTAGAGAATGGTAGTAATGAATCGGTTGTCCATGCCTTGCTTAGTCCCCCACTTCACAAATACTCTAGTATCACCCCGAGCGAAGAGGGCCAGACGGCGAGACTATGGTATGACAAGCTCAAAATTCAGGCACCTCCACCCCTCCCTCCATGTATTGCTTCAATTCTTGAGGACCGGAGATCGAGTACTCAATCATATCCCTCAGGAACAAGCCAACAAAGTAACATGCGTGCAGTAAAATTCTTGGAAGGAGATATGTACTCGTCAAAGCGTGCGAACGCCCCCACATCATCCTCCAGCATGGAAAGACTGAGGCTACTAATGAGGGCAAGACGTAGTGAAACCTCGTATGACTCGTGTGTGAAGCTGGATCCAACTGAGGTGCGAAAGTTCCCTAGCCGTACCCAAGCCTCGAATAGGGGCGTGACCGAGGAGAAAGGCCTCACTGAATCGCAATTAGGCCAGCTCAACATGACACACTCAACACCTGGTCAATTGTACCTGCTCTCCTCTAGTGATCAAGCTCCAGTACCTATTCCAAAGCCTGTGAAATCCCGTGGTTTGAGCTCGTCATCCCAAACCACCTCTTCGAAGAAACAATCTAGGAACATTGCTAAGGAACCCACCCCATCATCAACCCAATCAGGTTCATTATCAACTGAGGGCCATACTGCGACTTCGTCGGCTCATGTTAAAGGCCTGTTAAAGTTAGCGCATGTGCTTGATCCCAAGAGTGAGGTTGTCCTGAGGCCCATTACTCCGGTCAAGCTTTCTCTCAGCAAGCAAAGATAAGTGTCGTCTTACACTGATCGATTGCTCACCTAGCATTTTGTTATCATGTACAGACTTTCGGTAGCATCTCACCTGCATGCTCACATCATGTAATATACATCAGCCATTTTGTCGAAAATCACTATCCCTTCCTATTGAACACAAGCCCCACCATAGGCCTAACAGAGGAGCCCAGTAGAGTCAATCAGCATATCAGCTGCTTACTGGTGGGCATGCAAACTCCCTAGGCACAACAGCCGCATCTCAGTTGTCCACACTGAATATACACTAAGGCCGTCATGCCTCATGCGGAGGTGGATAGGATCATATGTCGAAGTCTCTAAGTAACAATTCCGTGATTGCTGCAATACACGGTCCGGCAGCGCATCTGGAAATCTGTTCATAACATTCACGAAACATCCACTTAGAAATGACAACGCACTATACTAAATGGTGCCACAGCTGAGTGGTCGTGCGAAAAACCTTACAGAGTGGTTCAGTCTCGGGTCACTCTCCTCCGGCCTAGTTTGATCACCTCCTTAGAAGGTAGTGGCAAAATGTCCGACCAAAACACGCATCCTAGCGGCGAAAGGCAACCGCTACTACCCGATCCCACAGGTGGATCTCGACCATGGACCCCACGCTACTCTATGGACGACACGCTTACGGACCTGATTCGGTCGACCCACAGACCTCGACCGAGTCCCACGAGTGGACTGCACACGCTGAAGAACCTGATTGGGATGGGAGCGTCAGCAGGCACACCCAAGTCGTCGCACCTGCAGGTTGAGGTTCCAGCAGCGCTCCTCCAGCACGAAGCGGACTATAGAGATCACCTAGCCGGCTCGACTCTGCACTATGACTCCCCAGAACAAGTAGAGACGATGAGTGAAGGCGCGTGGCGCCACCCTGGATATGGATCATTTCAGGAGCTTCATGGGCTTACTAGACCGCTCCAGGATTCACATCCCATAGATGCGACGACATATTTATTGGCTCGGCAGCGATCGGCTCAGCAAGAATGGCTGAGTCTTGACTCAGAGCTCTCGAGTTCTGGTCAGCACCCTTCCCAGTATCACCATAATCCACGGGGCCGAGATAGGCACACAGACGGTGACGAAGACGCGGAACACAAAAGGTCCTTGCCTCGAGCGGCACTGGCAACGAACCAGGCCTGTGGCATCATAGTGGTATTGACACTATGTCTGGCGGGCCTGCTGTTAGCGGCACTAGCGCATAAGCAGCAGCACGACCAGCTGCTTAGTATGCAGGCACGCTACGCGCAGTATCCTAGCCCAGATCACATCCATGATCGAGGGCTACCAACTATATATCCTAATTCGACTGATCACCTGTCAGCTTCAGGGACCTCTTCGGGAACGTGGGGTGAATCAGCTCCGTATCAATTTCCAACACTGACACCGGCCTCCGCTGATGAGATGAACTCAACTAACGTGCATGCAACGACTGAAACCGCGCTTGGAGTGACAGAAGACTCTCCGATGCGCGGCGGGCCTTTTGCACAGCCAAGTGCGCTGTTTATATCGTCCTTACGAAGGATTCCAACTCTCAAACCTAGACTAGCCTACTCATCTGCACCTACCATAATTCCCTCGTTGAATAAGCTGTTATATCCAACCATTGAAAAGGGACGTCTTGTTGTCACCTCGCCGTCTTATCTGCCACCTTCGTTTGCGTGGTCACATCGATCACGCTCAGTGTTGGCACGCATCTGGTCAGCGCTACGACTTATCCCAGAGCCATTTTTGAATGCGGAGGCATCGACCTCACAGTCTTCTGCCACCAAAGTATCAGAGGCTACTCAGGACAGCTCTCATATTCTCCTCATCTCGAATCGAGACCGCACGGGTCCGGCCACGCACAAGGGCACGTTGGATCGATCCGTGAATGACGAACTCATTCTGAATCTGGAGGGATCTCATGCTATACCCGATTCCGAGTGGTCCAGTGCATTTGGAAGACCTGTTCTTGATTTGGAACGTATACCGTCATCGATGGCAACTCGAGATGTCCTGACTAGCAATGAGGAGTCCATTTCGAGCTTTCTTGAGCAATCAGCGCGTCTGCGCTATGATCCTGTCGATGCCGCGCCTTACCATATCTCGGCGACCCAGGGAGGAATTGTTTCGGGCATTCCTCGGATCGTATTCCGAACTTCCCTCAGGAATGCCTCGCAGGGTCAGCTTGAAGAAGGTTCCCTCACTGCGGAGCTAGGAAAGTACCCTCGATTTGACCTACAGCAACCATTGCTAGAATTAGAGCGGGAGCCCTCCACCTTTGTTATTTCTCTTACAGGCTTAGTAAGCTATCCCGTTGTGGAGACAAGCGACGCATTAGTAACTATCTTGCGCTACGCTCCGACTTTTCAGGAGCAGTCACGAGAAGGCTTGCATTCTTCGGACGATTTGAAGGATCAGATCAAAACCCCCGCAGAGATACTAGCGCATCCGCCCCAACCGATGGCGGTATCTCGACTGCGTCCAACTCCACTAAACTTAACAGAAGCTCTCCCGAATCAAGGTGATAATAGCACAACATCCAAAGGCTCGATGGTATTTTACGAACACTGCGAATCTCTCTGCAATTGGAGTAGAATGTTGGGGATTCGCTGCAGCTGCCGTCGAAGTACTCCGAAGTATCACGAACGCACAAGTAGCATTATGGCATTTCCTTGGTACAGGATCCAACAGCTCATCGGGCTTTATATATCATCATCGGTGAATGTCCCAAATACTCCATTTACCTCCACCGGAGGGAGTCCTGACCGAATTCAAGTCATCAAGCATAGGTATCGAGGAAGCACCCGCGTTCTTGCAGCGCAGTCGTACCCACTTCAGACACAACCGAGTGCAAAGACGCAGCGACAGACTCGTTCCTCCCTCGCAGGTCTATGGTTTCCCATTGCCAGAGGATCCCCTTATGTGTCAGCGGTCATTTCACGACTATCTGAGATGGAGGAAGCGTTGGACGTGGCTACAGATGTGGTGAGTCTGAACACCACTTCTGAGAGAGATGCCCCTATCGGTGTACCTTATGTGAGGTTCAATCGCAGAATAGCATACGTGGACACAAATGGTAAGCCTCTTAAGGCATGCTCATCAGAGCTGCATCCGATCAGCACAAAAGACCAGTGGTTGTGTACGGGGCTGCTACGCCAGCACCTTATACATCTAAGTGATGGCTCTCGCCACTTCGTATTCTCGAATTCTCCAATCCGACTCGTGGCTTATGGCCAAAGTGCCAAGAAAAGTTCAGGGCACCAAGGATATACCCTAAACACTGATACGCTATTCGTGTTAACACGTCGGATGGCACGCTATTTGGTCGGAAAGAGTGCTGGAGGACTGGACCACAATCCTTATCATGAAATTAGCTACCCAGACCCGACTCAAGATCTGGTGTTGCGAGTAGCGTCTGTGCCTAGTCAAGACATGATGTCCTACTTGCTTAAGTCGTCGGAGACGAATGGTGAAACCATGACGTACTCTGCAGAAGTGAAACGTGCAGTTCTTGACACACTACCGCCCCGATGTCGCCCTTCTCGTCCAAATTCAAGCTGCGACTGGGCACCGACTAGCATTGCAGAGCAAACCCTTATCAGATTTGCGGACGTTATGCCGGTTGGTGCCGAAGTTGATTTCCGTACGGTTGGAGGTCATAATGATGGGGAAAATGAGCACAATAAGAATATGTCTAATGATGCTACACGGCACTCATCAGATAGTAATCAAGAGCACAATCACTTCTCTCTATCGAGCGCCAAAGCGCCAGAACGGCGTGGTAAAGTCTTTTCTCGTCCTGATAATGCGAGCGGGAGCCAGCAGGTGCCGCATCATGACAAAGGTTTGAAAAAGGCTCCAAATGCCAATGGAACAGACATTTACGACCGTCAAGAAGATCAGGATGACAGGGGAGATGTCGAGAAAAACGCATCGTATCTTCACAGTGCTCGTAATCAGGTGTTTTCAAAGCCTCTCGCTGTGAAGCCAAAGCCTTATCCAAAGAGTCAAGAGTCTCGAAATGACTCCAGCCAGTCTCTGTTGTATCTTGCTTCATCGGACATTGAAGACCACGATCCTTCAGAAAAGCCCCGAAAACGCAAGTTGAAACGTCGAGACAGAAAGCATGTTTCCTATGACCCGGTATTCGATGGCCGCTCTGGCTATGTCACTGAAACCTTGTTCCGATGGCACGCCACTTGGTTCCGTCACGTAAAATCTCATCCACAGGCTGGTGACAGCTCGACCAACGATACTCCACCTGACCTGATCGTTCTAGCAATGCCTCATCATCTGGAGTCGATCGCAACAACTGGATCATGTCTGCCCTGTACACATTCTAAGCAGGATCGAGGCGATCGACCAGATGCAACGAGTGAGGATATCCGTCAAATCCCGTTAGATGCTGGTATGCAAGAGGCAACCTATCCTGTTCCCGTCACCACTGGCTCAGGGAATGAACCTTGCGCTTGCCGGAGACTGAAGCGACCAAGTCGTTTGGTGTTCGACTCGCCTGCACTACTCTACCCGCATCTTCGCGGACCACTGCTCCCTCTAACAGGGTACGAGTGGCGCCTTAGCGATGTCGCACCCAGCCTGGCCTTCCGTGCACCCGGAGGGGGAATACGATTAACGCTTCGTACTACAGATGGTGTCGATAAGAAGCGTGTCCAAAGAAAGATACGCAACCATAATTCCCAGGCAGTTTCACGGCTGATCGCCCTCTGGCATGAATTGTTGCTCGATTCAGTTTTGCCAGGCCAACCTCGTCGGGAGGGCCCCTTACCTGAAGCGCTTAAGCTATTCGGGAACGTCACTTCTGCGAAGATCTCCCTCGCCCACAAAGTGAAGAAGGTTTTCGATCTATCAATTTCTGACTCCATCGCCTTCGGTTTTAGTATGCAGACTGCAGACATGATCTCCCAGGCGGCGTTAGGCATGTGTCTTCCGAAACAAGACAAGACTAACGTGCTTGATTCATATGGCCAAGGCCTTGCAAGAATCGCCCGTCTGGCACTTATCGCGGAAGAGCTTACAGATCAGCTCAACGACGTCCTGGAAGAAAAAGACTTCCTACCTCATGAGGAGCGCTTCCTCCAACACGTACTTCGTGATGCACTGCGCGTCCGCAGCAGGATCACCGATTCACTAGGGCTTAACTTGTGTACACTCATGCTAACTACCCTCAATGGAGAGGTAAATGTGCCCATGAGCTTTGAGAAGATACACTCGCTCATCGAAGCTCACATGCGACAGTTCAGCGCATATTCGAAGGAGCGTAACGAAGGAGCGTTCTTTACTGTTGAAAAGTGTCAGATCCTTATCTCAAGGTACGGAACATGCAATCGCGGAGAGATGAAGCAGCTTCCTCGAGATCAGCTTGAAGCGATGCTGATGGAGCAACGCCATCAAACTCACCACACGATCAAGGCCATACTTGACATTAGAGACAACTCGCTGGTCCTTGATCCTATCTCCGCGAATCGCATCAAAGATCTGACGAATGCTGGGTTCACGCTATATAAACGCATTGCAAGTGTTCCTCTCGAAAATGCTCCAGTGATTGCGTATGATCCAACATGGGGTCGCCTCGTGGCTGTCCAATTCATGGAGCACGATGGCGCTCAAAACAACTCAACGACGCTTTGCTACTCTGAGCAGTCCCAGCGACAGGGGTCTGATCTGGGAGATCCGGACGTGTTATGGCTACAGTCACTTGATCTCTCTGCGCACAGCCCGGAGCAACAAGGCGATCCAACCCGAGGCTTTGAAAAGACGTTGGTGCCGTCTTGTCACACGGCCGGACCAAGACCAGCTGGAATTGGCTGGGGAGGAATCTCATTTGCGCTGGCCACATGGGCTCGGCTTGAGCCTGGGCATGTAGACATTGATGTCTCACTGTTGAAGCTCGAGTCATCGCGTCCGGTAGCTCCTATGATTAGTGATCAAACTGTTTATTTAAGATCACTTTGGTGCCGATTCGCGTTGGCACTGCTCCGAAACATGGCTAACCCCGCGGTGAGTGGGGACAACGAATACCCAACGCTCCGAGCATGGGATGCGTACAGCGCGCATGCCGCTCGGCCTTCTTTAGTTCGTGAGAATGGAACTGAGCTAATCGTCCAGCGAGCGCTACCGGTTGGTGCATCGCTACTTATGTGGTATTCAGTCTATTTACTTGCATTGCTCTTCGGTGACGTTGACATGCTCGTGACGGCGCAAGCCCTTGAGGCTGGTCAATTGAGAGCAGCAAGAACTTACTGGCAGGCGCTTATACAAAGTCATGAAACGCATTTAGGAAGCTACAATGAAATGCCGAAAGTGTTTACAAGGCAACTCCTCTCGCCGAGTTTGGAAGAACATGCTATATTTGCGACACGCGGAAGCGTGATGCCGATGTATCCTATTGTGATGTATATCCCTACAGACATATCTCATCGAGCAGTGGAGTGCTTTAGGAGAGGCGTCGCACAAGCCACCGCATTGCTAGCTGTCGTGAGCGACCGCGAACTACGCACCGCCACAATTCGTTGGAGTATAGATCCGGAACGCAGCTTCTACGTGTCATCGGAAAATCGGGTGCCTGCCCGAGGCACATTATTTACCGACCAACGAGCCGTTCTAAACTTGATATCTCCCGTTATTTCCCTCACCGAGCTGCTCCTACCCCCACAATGGATTGCAGCTGCCTGGAAGGCTAAGAAGCAAGTAGAGATCAGTCCGTTGCACGAGCAAGGTTTCAACATGTTTACGGGTAGAAGTAAGGAAAGCTCTACCGGATCTCTTGCCATGTCAACGTCGATCTCGACACTTCGGTCCGTGGTAAATCCAGAGCTGGATTCCAAAGCTCTCGCAAGCGTGAATGCGACCTACACACCATGGATAGAAGATGACTCAGCCTCGATCACATCTGCAATGCATTGGATTATGTCTAGGCCAAAGCACCTAAATCGCTGCTACCAGATCGAAATAGGAAAGGGTGCGAACCAATTCGGATAAATGTAGAGCATGAGACTCACGCTGTCAAGGACGATTTGCGTTATGATTACAATACAATGTACATGGCAAGTAGCAGGTATATATACGATAAATACTATGCCAATGATGCATGTTTATTACTGACCCATCTTTGAGATGGCTACTACAATCTCGCGCAACTTGTCATGCAGCGCTCGCTTTGGGGCCCACGCACGATTCTCAATCTTACGAATCGTTTGCTCAATGAAGATCACCTTCTGACGTACAGCTTCGACTCCCTCCGACTTTGTACCGCGCGCGATTGCATTCATCTTAACTGCATTGAATGCCACACCCAGCTTATACGGTAAGTCTCTGAGCGAGAACTGCAGTAGTGACTCGGTTTCAGGTGGGATCGGATCGCAATTGTAAATGACGTTCGCAATTGTAAACAACGCATCGCAGAGCGCCGCAACTGCGGTTTCTTCTTGAGGTATCTCTGGCGCAGGAGCAGAGGGCGGGAGTGTAACGGGAGTGCTAAGCTTGTCTTCCAACAGAGCTTGAAGTTGAACAGTAGCTCGTTTGACGATGTACTTGCTTAAGAACTTCGCAAAAGGGTAATTCTTCACTGAGCCCATGTGTCTGGAAGCGGTAATGATTGACTTATCAACTTCTGACAGCCTAGTGAGCGCGCGGTGATATGCAACATGAACAAAAGCGGGAATAAGCGCGAACGGCTCTTTGTACGAATCCACAAGATGAACGATACGAGCAGCAGCAAACACGCTCATGCGAGGAATGTCGAGCCTTGGCCATGTCATAGTCGGCAAAGGACCTGAGCCAATTCCAGACCCTAATGCACCTGAACCTGCCGTTGCCGACGTAGTTGTTGCGGTTCCGGTAGATGGTGCACCTGCATGAAGGTCAGAGGCTCGGGTCACGGTGAAAATGGCGCCAATACTGTTAGACCGTGGCTTCATGCGCGGAGTGGCCTCAGGGCCGAGCTTAGGCGACAAAGGCCTTTGTTTGGGAGAAGCAGCTGGTCCAGTAGGAGAAGCAGGTGCAAGGGTAGGGGATCCGACACTCATTCGTCTTTGGCCTGAGCCTGTCGCCCCAAGTCCGAGAGCCAAACCTGCAGCTGAAATCTGAACCATGTCGGGTGGAAGGAGCGGTGGATAAACATAAGAATCTCCTACGCGATACGGGTTCCACTCGGGAACCCAACGGCTTCTTTGTGTGGCATACAGGTGCCAAGCAATGCGACTTGCAATCTCCTTCGTCATTATGCATTGAGGAGTCTGCATTGTTCGGAGCCTAGCTTCGATTTGTGTCGCTCCTGGCAACGTTCTCCAGTCTCCGAGTCGAGCCAGGTCATCGATCCAATCTGCGGAGTCGACGTCCTCGGGAATAGACAGTGCAAGGAATACCTCATACAGGAGATTGAGCTGATCCAGGACAAGTCTGAAGTTCCTGAGCTCGCGGTCAACGATGGCTCTGTATCGAACGGCGTATGCCGACGTCTGCTGTGCCTCAGCCTCTCCCACACCTTTAGGCAATCCCCAATCAGCACCTGTCGGGGCACTGATTCCTAGCACGTCTCTAGCGATTGAACTGGAACGAGTGACTTGGGACCCGCTGGATCCAGCTCCGTATGTTGGAGTGCGAACCAGAGCGGCCTCAGCCTGAATTAGCAACGAAGGCTGATTCGGCAACGGTTCGTGATATGTTGAAATATGGCATGTGAGATTCCCATCAGCTACCGCATTGGGTCGCGCACGGCGTTGCTTGCGGCGCTCTTCCCGTTCTCGGCGCTTTGCCTCCTTCGCCTCGAGCTTTCGTGCCCTTGCATCCACCTTCGCCTTCGCGCGCTGTTCTCGTCGTGCGGCCATAGCTTGGGCAGACGCCACAAGATCCTTCCCAGATAAAGATGCGCGAGAAGCTGTCAGAGATGGGCCACGTCGGCCATCAGACCCTGACTCTGGGGCTGCTTTGGCATTCGCATGCGATCGTGAGTTGACATCGGAGTATTCTGACTCGGGTTCGGACCCGGAGTCAGATTCGGGTTCGGATTCGGGTTCGGATTCGGACTCAGTCTGGGACTCTGACTCGGCGAGGGACTCAAGCGACGACACTTCCTCTTCCTCGTCATCTACTGTGAGATCATCCAGCTCTTCCTCTTCATCGTCATAAACCTCGCTATCATACAACTCAGCTTCAAGCTCAGAAGCACTTTCACTCGACTCCACGCTGGACTCATCATGTTCAGCTTCACTCTGTTCCGTTGTCTCGGCATCGTCCTTCGCTCCACCCCGAGATACCTTACCAGAGACGCTCGATTTGGCAGCTGATGAGGACGAAGAGGATTCACTACCACTGTCACCAACCATCGCCTTCGCCTTCTGCCTAATGACGTCGAGGAATGACGGTTTTTTAAGAGTAATCTGTGTCCCAGGTGCGCTGTCATCACTGTCGCTATCTAAAGACTCCAGGCTTGACGAAGACTCTTCATCATCGCTTCGTCCTTTAGCCATATCCCTGTTACCACCGTTCGGGGATTTGGGATTTTTCGGAATACCCGGAGATGCGGCCGACGTGGGGGTACTCACACTGCTGCTACGGCTGAGGCCAAGGCTGGCCGCTTGTGCAAGGCTCGTAGGTGTTTCAGTTGAGAATGCTGCACTGGCTGCAATCGCTGCATCCGCTGCTAGTTGGGCGTCGCTTCCTCTTGCTAGGAGGTCACGCGATCTTGTTGTGGGCATAAGCTTCGGCCTAACAGCAAACGTCTCAGCGGCAGATGGAGACTCTGGTACTGATCCTAACTTCGGTGGCACTACCGGAGCGCTAGTAGCAGCTGTTGTGGTACCGGGAGTCGTAGGCGGTGGGATGAGCACCTCACCAGTCACCGTTCCGTCCGGGTTAGTCTTTGCGTAGCTTACTTTGGGCTCCGCTGGCGTTGCGGTCGAAGCGAGTGAACTGCTGCCGGTTGTTGGCCTGTCTGACGATGTCAATCCAAGAACAGAACGAACGTGTTGTAGCATGTAGAAATGCGTCATTTGTGCAATGCCATCGTTCGGCGTATCAGGAGGAACACCATTCTCTACGTAATACTCCAGCTCAGGCCAATAGTCAAAGACAGTGGGAGAAAGAATCCTTGCAGCGACTGGCGCAAACGCAACGAAGACGCCCGTCTTTCGAATGGCCTCGAGGACCGCGATAGTAAACTCAATCGCCGCAAGATGCGAGTGCGGTAAGATTACATCAATGCATCCAAGGATTGTTTGGGCATCCACTGAAGCAGCTCGTTCACTCGCTTCTCTGACTCGGTCGTTCGATAGCAGCTTTTGCATACGTTCATCCGCACCGTCTTGGTCGCCAGAGGTTGAGCTCGAGACTGACTCATCAGTGCTCTTAGAATCAAGAGAGAGTCCGAGTGGATCGCTTAGGTGCATGCACAACTCTGCTTGGATCGTGCGGATTTCGCGCCAAGCACCCAGGCCTACCAGATCTCGCAGGACAGAACGCAACTTGAGCGCTGCAACACGATGCGACGCAGCAGCGCTCACTTTAGTTAGTCTAGCAACAGATGGGGGAGGGCATCTGACCAGAGCATCGAGGTATTGTGTAAATGCGGCCTGCACTGGAATGTCTGTTCGGAGTTGTGCGCCTGAAAGCTTGCTAAACACGTTATGGCTCGTCATAGTCAGCAGCTCCGTAACATGGACAGCTTTGCCTTGTTCCCAAAAGAGATCGGCCAAGTCTACAAGTGTGCGCCATGCGCCCTCTTCATCGCGCAGGTAGACCAATCTCTCAACCGCCCGCTCCAACCGGAGCGCGTCTGGTAGCCGCGGTTTGGGTGCAGTAACGAGTGAGGACGATGCAGCAAGTGCCATACGGAACTTGGCTGACACTCCCCGGTTGTTCAGCTTGGGAACTATACCTGCGGTTGCGGGCCGTTTTGTTTGCAGCGATGAGTTCGCCAGTGTTTGAGTTGCGGCGGCAGCCGCGGCAGCGGCAGCAGCTGCAGCTGCAGCTGCAGCTGTCACAGCCACAGTCGCACTCGTATGCTCATCCGAACGCGAGTCAGCTTTGCCACCCGATGGCGTCGCAACGGCGGCTGCGGCAGCAGCTGCTGCAGCTGCAGCAGCTGCAGCTGCATCAGCTTCATTGGAACTCGAGGCCGCAGCGTTTTTGTCTTGAGACACTCCATCCGAACCCGAATCCGGGACTACTAAAATCTCAGGACTGGTTTCAAGCGTGGCACCGTTCCCCTCTGCAAGTGCCAGACCTGTGGATGCGAACAGGCTCGAAGCCGCAACTGATGTAGGCGCTAGTAGCATGCGTTCTTCGACTGCACGGCGTTCCAACTGTGATGCGACGGGACTTAGCTTGAGCTGCGATTGGAGAGCAAGAGGATCTGAGCTTGTAGGATTGTCCGATGATGCCGCTGCAACAACCGCGGCAGTAGCCGCAGCAACAGCCGCAGCGGTCGCAGTGGCAGTTGCAGCAGCTACTCCTGTTCCAAAGGGATCTAAGAGCGATAAACTGGTAGGTGGAGGAGGAACTGTAACTTGGCAAGTTTTGAGGAGGCCAAACTCATCGAGAGACTCTTCACCTCGATTGTACCGAACGTAGGGTTCGAGAGCTCGCGGAGACAAGTGAACAGCTGTCACCTCACCCCGATTCGAAGCGACATAGCAGTTCAATGGCGAAGTAGGAGAATAAGCGCATCGAATAATAGATCCCTGTGTAACATCGGGCTCATGATGGATTAACGAATGCTCCTCCATTCGGATATTCCACAACGCCAGGGACCCATCTTCTCCGCCAGAAAGCAATACCTCTGGGTGTGCGGAAGAGAAACATACGGCCGACGGGGAAGCTGGTACATCTCGAAGCGTTCGTACAGGGAGGTGGGGAAAACGTACATCCCAAATGCGGATGACTCCGTCCATACCACCACTCGCAACGATATGTGGAACAAAGCCACTCCATGCCACGCATGTTACAGGAAGACCTGAATGCGCTCCTGGAATGGCCCAAGACGAATGTGGACCAGGTGTGCCGTACACTGAACTTGAGGCTGATGTACCAATGGCAATGACTTGGGTCGCTGGGACACGCACATCGATTCGTCGCAGTTGACCCGTTGAGTTGCCGATAAGGATATCAGCGTAGCCAGTAGGATGGGGGGACATGCACATTGTAGTGATTGGCGATGGTGAGACGACTTTGTGGAACAGCGGGTCCATGGGGCCAAGCCGGTACTTCGGTGTGAAATTCGCTGAGGTTCGTTTGGGGTCGAGAGGAAGTGGTGTCAACGCCTCGAGGTTCCAAACAGCTACTGAATGGCCGACTGCAGATGCAAGGATGTACGGAATCTGGGGAGCAGACGCCATACAAGTGACACCTGGAGGAACATAGAACTCACCTGGCGCAACAGTTGGAGGGCCTGTTGGCATGCCTGGAGCAGTTACCGTTGCAAGAACGGGATCTGCTGGATGTCCCCAAGTGCTTGCAAGCGCGCTCCGAAACGTATTCTCGTCAAATTGAACAGGAGCTGGCTGATATCGGTCTGTACCTCGAAATGAGAAAACTGGATCCTCCCCAAAGAACGGATCGTCCTCATATGGAACCATCGCGTTGGTGTGGGGGAACAACCTCCGATTGGTGCTAGTTCCTCTTGGAGTCGTGCCATGGTCATCGGCAAACTGTCCTGAACGTATCTTTGCATGGTCCGCACTCGGTGTTGGTCCACCCAGTGCGTCTTGATCACGACGTAAGCCAAAGAGAGTACTAATTTTCTGCTTCAGATTCCCTTGCTCTCCTATATGGCTCTTGCCTCCTGAAGTTGATGAACCTAAACCCTGAGTTGCGCCATGTCCCCCTAGCACGAGCTGATTTGTAGCTGCCTGCAGTAATCCAGTGTCTTCAACATCCCCAGACTCAAGAAGAACACTGACTGACGCACGAGAAAGGGCCTTTGAGATATTATCAGGAGCCCCAGGCGGATTGCCAACGCTGGTAGGATTGATACGGTAATAGTGAATTCGTCCCTCTGAGGTCCCAATGCAGAGACGATCGTCGATCCAACTGACCGCGGTGCATGTGGAACCATCACCGTTTGGTAGCGCAGCCTGTAAGCTCGCCCGGAGCGCGGTGGCGCGCTCTAGCTCTCGGACTTGCGTTTCGTACAAGCGATGCAAGTCGTTTTCTTCTTGACGCGGAGGCTCTCGCGCTGACTTGAGAATGGCCAGCCTCTGCTCCGTTCTAAGTGCAAGTTGAAGGAGCTTTTGTTGAGTTACTGTCAGGTACTCGGCGCTCTCCGAAAGCGTTGTATAGACTTCATCCGTCACAAGTCCCAGGGTTGTATCTAGTCGGCGGACAGGTTGGGCGAAGAGCGATGTGATTGGTTCGCTTGAATCTTTCTCCTTAAATACCCGGCACAGGTCAACGAACTGGACGCCAGGACAAGCCGATTTACCGCCGACAAGCGCGACATCCGCAGTGGCGTGGAAGGCAACGGCGCCCACCGCAGGTTTGCACTCCTGCAGTGCCATGCCACGGTACCTAAAACAGTCTGCATACTTTGATACGAGACCCGCAAGTGTCACACCTCCGGACTGTTGAAGTCGCCATTTTGAAAGACTCGCAGGGACACCTGAGACTTTTCGGAATGCATCAGAAATCTCAAAGCAGAAATCACCTGGCTGGAGTCCACCGATTAGATTCGATGTCACTGCATGCCCCGTGCTGCCAAAGCTTGACGCGTGGGGATGCGCATGGCGAAGCGAGTCGCCAAGCAGATCACCGTCCATACCTCGGCTGGAGTGACCTCTCATAGACCCTAGCCTTCCATTCGCCCGAGCATTTGCCCATTGAATTGCCTGGCGGATCGCGCGCACCCATTCTGTCCGCTGATCTTCATACGATGCATAGAACGTCACAGTTCCACCCTGTTGGTGCATACTTTGTGGCTCAGGACCGTCGTCATCTGGATGACCACTGCTACCTCCACCGCTCGTATTGCGTAGCGTAATCATGAATCCAAAGGATTTCGAGTTCCCCTCAAGAATACTAACCTCTGCACCGTTAAGATCCACGACCTTTGCGGGCATTTTGGGTTTCTCGGACCATGAGAGCGTCGAGTCCTTCAGCACAACAAACCTTTGGCGCGCGGCAATCGCGATTGTGCTACCTTTTTGCAAATAACCCTCCTTGTACTATAGTTGAGAATGAGGAAAATGGATTTTTCGCATGAGAGAATAGGTATATTGAGCCACAACCAAGAGCATCCGGGAGGCTGACCATAGATACATGTTGTCGGATCATCTACGTACCGGTGCCAGCTGCGTGCCACCAAAGGGCTGGCCCGAACTGGGCAGTGAATCATCGGAATCGCTCATTGTGCGATTTGGCGCAAATTAGAGGATGTGTTGAGGAGTATTCACGGTGAAATCGGAAGTGGCCAACTCGCCTAGAATGTATCTATGCGTTAGTGTGGTTCTTAATGCAACGACAAGTCGGCAGTACCCGTTTTCCGTCCTCTAATTATGTACCAAATTGTTGAATTCGAGCCTCAAGAGAGAACCCGTCCACCTCTTGTAAGAGTTATCAAAAATCGGTTCAGAGTCTCTGCATCTACAATCGCGATCCAGCTGAGCCGAGAAGCAAAGCTTGCTACGGTACATATAACAGCTGGAGCAAGAGAAATACAGGTCGCGCCAAGGCGGAGCAGCCCCAGTTGCCGGGGATCCTGAGTTAGATCAGCGTCTGGTATATCAATCGGAAACAGACAGTTTATTCCGGATCTCCTGGGGGAGCTGGCCCTTGACCTTTGTGATCCACCATAAGTATTTCATCGGATGCTGCTGACTCCGAAGACACAACTCCCACTTGTGTACTTCCTGGCTGGTCTGTAGCCGGCTCTGGAGTCCCATCCGCATCAGTATTCGATGAACTTTGCCCTGCTTCTTTTACTTCTTTCTCGACTTCGTCCTCGCCACTCTCTTGTTGTCCATAGTGGTGTTGCCTGAGTTGCTCCATCATGATCCGTTGCTGAGCAGCTGTACGTTGTGCCACTTCATCGCGTTCCATTAATGCCTCAACTGGAATAGGTTCGGTTGTCATTGTATCTCGCTCCAGTGCCATGTGGAGCATCATGTGTTGTTGAAGATTGGCAGGTCCACGCTATACATGAGACACCAGGTGCAGGCAGGTGTGTAAGTGAGCACATAATCGAAGCAACCAATGGCATATACTATACGTGCGCAGCACATGGTGATACTCTATACTTTCATGGTTACTCACCTCTGCTTTGACTCTGTCGGGGATCAACGCTAGTGTGTTCTGCCAACCGGCTATTGCCTCCATGAATGAGTTGTTGGGTCCAGCGGTTCCCTTACCGCTTGGCTTGCGTGCTTCCATCTCTTTGTTAAGCTTTCTAGAGGAGAAACGCATTAGGGATGAGCAAAGGGATAACGGTGAGATTGATTGTTGATGCTTTGACGGACGAATTTCATGCTGTCTCAGGGTAAAGCTGTGCATAAAGGGGTGTGACGCGCACGCACCTTGCTTTGGCTGATTGCTCCTCTACCGCCTTCATATGCGTCTGATGGAACTTTGCCAGCTCTGCGGCTGCGTTTGCTCGTGCTTGTGCTTTCGCATTCGCCTCAGCCTCCATCTTCTTCCTTAGACGCTCCTGGCGTTCGCGTTCAAAGCGTTGCTGGGGAGTCTCAGCCATGCCAGCGGCTGCGGATTCTGCAGGACGCGCTGCCTGTGCTTTCTGCTTGAGTGCCTCGATCTCTTCCTGCAGCAACTCATCATCCGTCTTCTTCGGGGTCTTGTCGGGTCCAAGAACCACGCTCGTCCCGACGTCCACTGCAAGTTGGATTGCGACATCATCCAAGGCATGCTTTCCCTCATTTTCCGTACTGTCACCATCATCATTTGAACGCAGAGAATCGCCACGTATCCTCGTAGGCACGTAGATCAGGCGTACTTTGATTTCGGGGATGCTCTCGGACTCCTGTTTGGCTTGTATATTCTCCGAGGATCCGGATGTGTTCAGTTTTGGCAGACTGCGATACCATCGAAGGAAGTCGTCATCATCATGTGACATGGTTGGATCACTGGATGCACTGCACTGTCGCGAGGTACAGCCGATGAGGAAATGTAGTATGAACAAATTCGAGATCCGCTCCAGAAACGGAGTTCTTGGGGTTCCTCCTGGTTTTGGCGAGGAGGAGAATAGGGGAAGACACAATAGGCTGGAGGATGGGGAGCAATCAGGACTGGAGTGTGTATTATTTTGTACAGCAAGCTATTATCACGTACAAACAGTCACGATCTTAGGATGGATTTGGTTTAGGGAGTTGACTTCTTGGACAATGTAGCTATATACAACCGCGAAATGATAGGAATTGTAGAGCACTCGTAGTAGACGTGACAATAAGGACATGCATGCCAGATTAAAAGCATATATCTCACGTGAACGGCAGGAAGTGGGTCCGCTCTTCGTTCGAGTACCACTCAACTTCGCCATACACCTGGAAGCGAAGTTCGCCCGAATTTCTAACTGCAATATTCTCCACTGATCCCGATAATGATGTGGCGGAAGCAGATAAGCGGGGATTCATCAGGACATCTGATGGACTATGAATAAAGCGCTGGAGTAAACCAGAAGGCAAAGCTGCGATTTTGCAAACCCGAACAATGATATAGGTAGGAGGTGTGGGTAGTTTGCCAACTTTCTGGTCCCACTCTCTGCGACAGGTGCAGGGGGTTTGCGTCATAAGTAGGGAAACGGGAGGAGCGGCAAAGATTGTGAAGCGTGGCTGGATACGTTCATTTGAGGTATGGGTCGATATTGAGCCGGAAAGTGTTTCTTCGTCTCGGCTCAGCGCTTCCAATGGTAGATCCACGTCGGTTGAGAACAAGTTGTGTGCCACTCTGGAAGCGGATGCAGTCACTCGTGCGGTGCTGCTACTAGCTAATGATAAGCTCGACGACTCGAGAGCGGTCGTATTGGCCTCAGCACTCGGCGTACAGAGCCACCTGTACTCAGGTGGACCCCCCGCTCGATGCGCAAGTTGGAGAACCTCCTTCATGGACTTGTGGTCATCAGGAACTAGTGTGGCATAGTGTAAGAGAGGCGGGTGGTGCATTCGCTGTGACAAATTGTTTTCCTGCGAACTATTGATTGAGTGTAGGTCCGGGTGGCTGTCGATGTTGCCTGAAGTCATCTCGGACCCCCCATGCGTGTCTACATGACAAGGCTCTTCGCCTTCAAACCTGAACACCAAATACAGCTTAGTCATCTCGCAAACGGATCGCTCACATTCAACAGGAGTGGGAATTCGGAACATAACCAAGGGCGGCACGACTGCTGTGCTTTCTGAGGAGATCAACCTCTTGTGAGGCCGGAAGTCAATCTTCGCGTAAGCATCAAATATTTCGCGATCTGACCGCAGGTAGGAAGCGGACAAGGTTTGTGCGAGTTTCCCTTTGCTAGATGGGTGGATCATCCTTGTGTCCTGACCTTCATCGCGTCCGGTCTCTGGGACTCCGAAAAGTCGTAGTCTGAGCAGTCCAGTGTGGATCTTTGCGATCCGCAGGTTCAACTGGAACCAAAGTTCTGGAGCACCCTCAGAAACGTATTTGCACAGAGGATGCGGATCTACGGCAAGCAACTCCTCTAACTTTGCGTGATACGCCATCTCAAACGCCTTGAGTGCATGTCGCTGGTGGTGAACGACAAGAGCATCCACTCGCTGTAGTTCCTCATAGTCATGAGCGAGCGCAAGACAGAGGGCATGGAGGTACCTGACCTGAATCTGCACGCAATCCGGAAGCTGATCTCCTGCGTGTTCCGATACCGCAGTCGCCAGAGCATCAACTTGATCGGCCAGCAATGCGATTGGGAAATGTATCCTTTGGAGGTGCTGTACATGGTTGACCATGGCGAACACGTCGCCGCAGCATACAGCATCCATTCCCGCGTGTGACTCCAAGTTGTACCGAGCCGTACACTGCAATGATGGTGCGTTTTATACAAGTTGGCACATTGCGAAACAGAACAAAGGAGTTGTGGGAACTCAGCGTGCGGTGCGATTTCTTGCAAAAAGATTTGTTTGTCCCATGCAGCGCCAGCCGTAAATAACACTCCACCAGTCGTACCTTTCCTCAAGCACGCGCAAGTCCCCTAAAATGAGGAAAAACGGTGTCCCTCAGAAAGAGGAAACGGCCGACCCCGCCCCGACTCACCGAAGGCGGGGGAGCTCCAGGTCGCGAGTGCGGGAGCTCGCGGAGGCTTACGACAAAGCATCTGACAGTGCTAACCCCGCGGCTGATAATACCGCCTATGGTGTGAAGTCACGAAAGAATCCGCAAAAGGTTGCGACAACCCCGAAGTGGTTGCAGCAGTTTTATGCCCGACGTTCGCTATTGATCTTCTGGGGGATGCTTCACATCCTGGACGTGGTTAACGACACTATCCTCGCTGTTCAGATGTTTCGTGAGGGCCAGACCGGGCTTGCAGTATGCGCAGCCCTTATTCTAGTCACTGCCCGCCTCGTAACGACACGCTTAGTCATGGGTCCCTGCTCAGGCTGGATCAGCGACTGGGATGCAGCACGACGCACAGCTCTAATCGCTCTTGATGTCTACCCGTTTGTTGAACTTGGCCGTTTGCTTCGAAGCCCAGAGACCCCACATGAAGCACAAATCGCTCTCGATCCTTGTTTTATGTCGCCAACGGTTATTTTCGTCGAAGTCGTACTTGAGTCTATTCCTCAGCTATTCCTTCAAATGGTGAGTGCCACGAATCGCTTGATGTCATGGAATCACCATGTATTCCGCATGGAGTCAATTGCAAATGTAGCCGCGGAGACGATGATTTCGGACGATGGCTCGGCCACAGCAGTTGTGACAGGTGTATCCATGACTCTATCGCTGGTCTTTTCTGCCTTGCTGTTAGCTATCACACTCAGTGCATCTGAACAATCGGATACTAAAGGCAAGCAGGTAATCTCGCAGCCCATCACAGCGCAATCATTTCTTGCGCCGTCAACCCTGCAGATGATCAAAACCCTGTTCCGTTTCCTCGAGATTCTTGGTCGTGCACTGACGCTCTCCCTGCTCGTGTCATCGATTTACCTCGTGACCTCCACCCCCACACATGTCGCGCCAGACATAGCGAAACGAGGCGTTCATTCTATCTTATACTCCAAGGTGGACACATTCCTGAGGGAGACCCTTGGGAATTCTTCAGGGTGCGATGCGACGAGTGTAGTGGCCAAGAGTATCTGCACCATGGTAACCTCACAGGTTCTATGTAGTCTATCGGTCTTAATCGTTGTTATTTTGATCAACTTAGTCTTCATTTATGCGTTGAGCGAGCTGACACTCGCACCTATCAACAGGATGGTGGACCGCAGCACCAACTCAGCGAAGTCTTTGATCGTGAGCATTCGACCCTGGATAGCATGCATATTGACATTCGTATTCTGGGAACGACCTTTCATTGCGCATATTCCAATTGCTGCGTCAGCCTCTGTCAGCGCGTGCGAGGAGCAGCACTTGACTGCAAAGAAGCTCAAGCAGCTGCCACAAACCCCAAAGACGAAGACAATTATCCTCTCGCCAATCAGCGCACGCACGTATTATGTTTATCGTGCCGTTGAAACTACGCTACTGATCGTGCTCACTTATCTCTTCATGCAAATGGCCTTTGCTGTGCCGGCTAATCCCACATCTATGTACGCTGAGGCCAACGAAGTGACCAGAACGACCAAATTGGGCTTTATGGCAAGCTTTGTTGATACTCAGCTGGTTGGATTATCCACCGCAAAGTGCGTTTTCTCTGCTCTTCCCGAACTAATTACGGTTTCACTTATGTCCAGGGCTGCCCAAATTCGTCAGCATACGGTTCAAACTCCTCAGCTAGCTAGTCTGCAAAAGTTTGGATGTTTTCAAAGTGTAGAATCAAGTCACCAAGAGATGCTCAGTTTCCTGGTTGCAATGGACAGTATACTTTGTTTGATAGTATCTTGCACAGCGCTTCTTGCTGCAGATGCTTTTGGGTGGAGGAAGATGAGTATTGGACAGGGTGATTCAGCACACTATGGCCCTGTGGAGAGGCCCACATGCTCGCCCAACCAGCCGATACTGATGGACCCTGTCCATCAAGTACAAAATGACCCTGAAGTGAGTGCGGTGCTTGAGCATTGGCATAGTACTCCCAGATCACAACGCAAGCGCATCATGGACACACTGGAACGGTTAGGTATTCCTGTGTCATCTACACCTCGTCGTGCGTACATCTACGTCATCGATGAACTCAAGCAAGCACAGAAAGAGGCGGACGGTCGCGGAACAAAGGGAGCAGTGACGCCAACTTCCAGAAGAACCGCTACGCCTCAAAACCAGGCGAATAAGACTCCCAACATCCAGCAAGCCCCAACTACGGCACCTCCTGTCGGAGAAACCACGCGACGCTCACGCCGAACGACATCATTTTTCACTGGCAGCCAGATCGCACTTGATATGGATATTGCTGGAACAAACTCTGCCTCACACTTTAAAACAAGATTTTAGCTTCAGCCATGAGGTTCTCCTCTGTGCCCCCCATGTATAATGTACATAGTGTATTTGGATTAATAAAATAACGAAGCCTAGGCAAAGCCGATTATGCACTCTCAGTCGTTGGTTATTGCCCTGGAGGAACCAGGCTGTTGGGAAGAACCCCTTAACTGCGAGGAGCCGCACTTGTTCCAGGCACGGGAGTGCCACCTGTGGACTCACGATCGGCCGTTGAGCGCTCCTGTTGTGGATTTGCACCCTTTGACTTCATTTTCCTGCCCTCGCGGTGTCGCTCTTTCTCCAATTCAACCAGACGGTCCTGTTCTCGCTTTGTCCGAGCGAACTGGATCGCATCCTTTGTGCTCATGACGAAGCCCTCACAACCAGGTGGAAGTAGCGAACTGTTGATCTCGCACCGAATACCTAATGACTGCAAATAGTCAACCAAACTCTGAAGGACTAGATTTCGCGAGCCTGTGGGAGTGGGGAATTGTAAGCTTCCGTAGAGGACATTTGCGTATTCTGGATCCTTGATAGCAGTAAGGGAGTTCAAGTCATCACTATTCGCATCATCCGTCTGCTCGACTCGACTGGGGAAATCAATTTCTTTGGTGGTTCGAGGCACGTTAGCACGTGTGATCACCACAACGTGGTCGTCCAGATCTTCGTCCTTGAATTCACCGTTGAGTCTGAAAATTGAGACATACACAGCCCAGCGGGCGCCACACACCCACCATTGCGATACGTCGAACGTTGCCCGCTGCTTCAGCTGGGTCGAACCAGACGTGAGATCAGGTACTTGCGTGTACGAGAGTACTGGAAGTAATCCGGTTAGGGTTATGGCATTTACGAGGCGAATTGACAGGCCTGGCTTCTCTTGCAGAAAGAAGAATGCCCATTGCGAGAGAAGGGAAAGGTGGTGCCTACGGAAGAGCTCCTCCGGCGACGTGCGGTTGTGTTTCGACTTTGTGATCACAACTTCCTTAACGCTGCGAACCAAATCAGCCCATGCGGGCCTCTCTAGGGTGTTAATAAAGAACTCAACAATTCTACCGTGACAGCCCATAAGTGCACACGCTTCCATGCGATTGCGCAAGTCAATTATAAGGCGTGTAGCCGGATGCGTTGATCGCTCCGTGCATAGATTAACATTCTGAACCAGTAGTTCGGCTGGTGGGAAACGCGTATCACCAACGAAAGTGTGCGAGATGAACAGATCAAAAAGCAGACTTCGTGGAGCTAGATCCTTTAGTTCAGCCAACCCTGGAATCTGCTCTAGAATAGGGCGGAAGCCTAGAGCCACGTCGAGCGGCTTTCGGGATGGGACCTTATGGCCGAAAATGAAAGGGTAGGGGACCATGACTCTCAGTGCACTTGGCGCTGGTTGATTCAAATTGTAGCTGCTGAGTGCTTGACCTGGAATGCTTTCTGCATATGGCATTGTGGTTTGGGGAGTCGGCGATGTTTTCCGAATGAAGCCCGAGTCTTCATCGAACATTGTTGAACGCCGTACGTAGAGCTCGTAGTAAAGATCCCAGATAAGCCGATAGTCTTCAACCGCCCCAACAGCAGCAAACGCCTGCGCAAGTTGCCGTGTAAGGGAAACGTCCTCGACAAGCTTGACAACCACGAATCGCGCGACATATGAGTAATACTTTGGCTCATTCGACATCTCGATATTTTGGTGGGTATACGGGAAAGCAGCTTGGTAGAGGGGTTTCCAAAGCGTATAGAGCTCTTCGTAGTGACTGTACTTGGCACACTCAATAATAGTGACTCGATAGCCTTGAACGTAGTGAACAGGTAACTTTACATACTCGCGACATGGAGTCTCGGCCCCATTAGGCACCGCCTGATTCAAAAGGATTTCTCTTCCAGAGAGGATGGGGTCAAATCCAATCAAGATCTGTTGAACACCGTGTTGTCCAGCGGCTCCATAATGAATGAGTAAAGAAACAGCCTCCGTTAGTGAGGTCCGTCGGAATGCATCTGCGATCTCCGCAAGTGCACATGCCCAAAAATGCAGGAAGTACTTATCGTCTGGGCGCTTGCAGACTTGAGGGATAGGAATAAGTGGCGTCTGATCTGTGTGCTTTGATGCCTTGATTTTCGCTTCCATGGCTGCCAACGCCTCTTGATCTTTAGCAGCGGCATCCGAATCCTGGACTTCTCGATTGATTGGTCGCACTTTGCGCGACCTGAATGGAGGAGGGGTCGGAGCATCATTGGAAGCAGATGAAGAATGTTCTGCACGGTCCTGTACTGAGTTTGTGGGAGAAACTTGCATGCCTGACGCCTCGATGTTAGCATACACGAGTTCGTCGATGGTGCCTCGGATTAGATCGCGAGCATTGACTTTCTCCGTAATCGCAGCTGCCGTCTCCGCTGCATACATTTCCAGTTCCTCGTTCGTTTGCAGAATCGGTTCAAATTTTCCCTCAGGTGGTGTTTCCGAATGCGTGGGTTGTGAGTCCTCCAGCTGCAGAGCTCGCTGGTTGGAGGGCTCTGCCGACTCTCGAGGGCGAACTGAGAGACTTCCATCGGGTCGAATGTCGATTATAGGCCAGTAGTCCTGATCGGTTGGGCTGACGATGATTGAAGTGATTTGTGACCAGAGTTCAAAGGCGGTGCGACCATGCCCAGAGGCGCACAAGAACTTGATCATGAGTGCGTGGATTTTCCATGTTGCCTCTGCATCCACGTCGTTGGCCTCTGCCTCTCGTGGATTAACGTGATTATTGTAGAAATAAATGCACATATCGAGGTCGTTGGTGTTGACGCAAGTGCGCATGAGCAGAGATGCCACGTGTAGTCCTGGCATTCTCGACATACGCTCAAGCAAAAAGGTCGCCGTCTTGCGTTGTTGTTCTGGCGATCGTCGGCGAACGGCTATCGAACTTAGCAACACATCGGCGGCAGAATACTGTGGGAACTGATCACAAAACTCTCGCATGACGTGAATCACTTGGTTCCAATCGTCTCGCTCAATCAGGGCAGCACAATACAAGGAGTAGGCATCCCGATACGCGTGAGGAGGGTAATGGTCGCATTGGAGCATCCGATCAAACACGCGCTCCAGACGCTCAAAGTCGCCTGCCCGCTGGCAGCAAGTCATTGTTTGAATCCAAATATGGTCGGTGCGCGGGTAGCCGAATTTGAGAATCTCACTAAGAGCGGCTTCTGCGCCAACGTGGTGCTGTGCTCGGATAAAGGCCTCGCCCATGGCAGTCAAGGTTTTTCGAGATAGGCTTAGCTTACGCGCAACGACTAACTGCAACATTTGTTCGAGGAACTGCGCACTATTGAATCGTGCGTATGCTCGCACCACTAAGTTGTACTCATAATCGCCCCAAGCGCTGCAATCAGTCTTCCTAACTTCCGTCATGATTTTCACTAATCGGTCCATGAGCTCAGCGAATCGGGGATCTTGATTAATACGATCGAGTCTATCGAAGCGTTCCTTTGAAAAGACATCTCCCGACACACCAAAGAACTTGGTCTTCATAAAACGCCTTCGGCTGGCCGTATAGAATTGCGCAACTAGGTCCTCAATCGATCTGAGTACATGTTCAAGCTCCCTAAAAATCAGACTACCCTGCAAGTCCTCGCGCGTATATCTCGGGACACGAATTGTTTTCCATCCATTGCTAATTGAACCTGGTGGTCCAGACTCGTCTTCTCTCCTCGCCGGACGTATTCGAAGCCGTGGTGGGACTGGGCGTGCCTTGGCGACAATTTCGTCTGCATGAGTACTCTCCAGCTCACTTGGTAGCGAAACCTCGCCATCCTCGTCCACATATGACGATGCGTTAGTGGCCAATCTGCCACGACGATATGTTGGCAGTGATCGTGCGACGCTCATCGCTCGGCCGAGCGGCATTACGAACGCCGCTTCTGATCCGGAGCTTGACGAGTCATTTCGAGTGCCACGGGTAGGCATTGCAGATAAGATTCCGCTTGACAGATTGCCTGGAGCGGCGGCGACCCGCAGCCGGGTGGCCGTGGTTCGCAGCACCCCCTTAACTAGTCTGTGCATTGGGTTCTGCTCACTCGCTAGTTCACACTGCGGTGATCAGGAAGTGTTTTGGGGGGTCCAGCGGGCACGGTATGTCGGCTGCGCTGGGCCTGGCAGGATTTTCACGCTGTCACTAGGATGTGCGTTTGCTCCTGCAATATACTCGCTAGACTCGGTGCGCATGTACGGAAGGCGAAGATATACCATGAGTTTGGGTTTGGACCGAATCACCGCCGGCTGATTTCTCGCAAGTTGAGCAGGCATTCTCTGTGAAACTGAGTTGGACTAGGTGTTCTTTACAACTTCTAGCATAATATATGTGCCGAGAAACTCTCGAGCTCCCCCACTCTCAATATTCCCTCATATATACTTCTCAGCAAAAGAAGAACGAGAAGCCAAGCGTGGGTGGATGAAATTAAATGATACTCTGCACTGAATGGCGCTGGTACGCGCATATCTCTCAGAGTTTTCAAGCTCCCCCGCGCTTGAACCTTACAAGATGGAGCTTACTACTTAAAGGTGTGGTGCTTCCCCAATAGCCGTATGGTATTGAGTCCATAAGTGACTGCCAGAACAATCTGAGCACTAGAGCGTAGACGCGATGAAGGCATGGGAAGCTGTGACCGTTTGATCATGAGCGCTATCACACGCTGGCACTACTGAAAGCACAGTTTGCGGACTGTGCACTCGTGTTTATGCCGCGTGTCCGGAAAGAATCTAGCCCGAAGTTCACCAGAGGGCAGCCTCAGTGAGGTTAATGAACCTGGAAGTCGCTCTCTTCGCACGTGCGACTGATTCCAGCAAAACGTGTGATAATTGAGTTCCAGGTGAGCAGCAGTAAGTTTGGACTCGAAAGACGACTATCTGTATTATGTTTCTCGCAGATCGAGCTGCATTAGATTCAAATTCGAAACCACTGTCCCGTTTCAACTCGTGCAGGACGGGTCGTTGAGGGCGTGCCTAATAGATCCCACCTTTCCGGAGGCCACACAGCATGTACGCGCTGAGGCGACCTGTATCATGCTGTGCTGCGGCTGGAGGCTGCGAATCACGCGAGAAAGAGCCCGAAAACAGGGTGAAATGAAGTGAAAAGTGCGCTTTGGTGCCAATTTCGAATTACATGTAGTGTGGGATAGTGCCTGTTACAAAATCATGTAGAACGACGAGACCTTGTATATACAGATATGTTTCACAGTTTACTCATCACGCTGCATCAGGCACACCCTCACTTTGACCTACAGCATCTACACCTCACTCTGAGACCTCGTCGCGCCCCTGTTTCTGGTGGCTTTTCGAGCCTCTTCCCAGAGTGGCTCATATCGAGAGATACCCTTCGAAGAGAAGTATACAGCACGCATTGTCTGAGCCATACCGCGCCGCGAGAAGCCTTGACTATAACTCGAGAGACGGCGAAACGCCGCTCTGCCTACGATGCCTCTGGACAAGATTTGTTACATATGCGGTAAGGGCTTTGGCTCCGCATCGATCGGCATCCACATTCCGAAATGTAAGGAGAAATGGCTCAAACGCATGGCGGTTCTGCCGCCGCACGAACGGCGGCCACTGCCTGAAATGCCCCCAGGCTACGAGGTGCATGTGCTAGGGAAGCGACCCACAACAGGCTCAGGAACTGGAGGGGGAACAGGAGGTGTCAAGAGTTCCTCGGACGACATACCAATCAAAAGCGGTGCGCAAAGCTCGCCTGGATCACCATCAGCTGTTCCTAGCTTTAGCTACTCTAACGCCTTCGTGGGAATGCCTTGTTCCAGATGTGGTCGTAAATTTGCTCCTGACCGCATTGAGAAGCACGAAAGCGTCTGCAAGGGTGCAATCCCAACGCTACGAAAGGGTGAAGGTGCTATCTCGAAGCAGTACATTAAGCCAATGGTTGAACAGGAGCTGAAATCTGCCCGATCGAGCTACAGTTCCTACTTCGATGATTTGTACGGATACTCATCAGCAAGAAGCACAAGCGGTCAAGCGTCATCCCAACACAAGGGGCACAATCAGTGTGGTAATTGGCGCTCAAAGCATGAAGAGTTTATACGCGCGATTCGAGAAGCCAAGCAGGTTCAGCACTATCTGAAGCAAGGCGGTGATATTCGAGACTTGCCTCCCCCCACCATTTCTGAACCTGATCCTTCGTATATCCAATGTCCCTACTGCCTGAGAAGATTTAACGAACGTGCTGCAGAACGGCACATTCCACATTGTGCAACAGCCATTCATCGCAACAGACCTCCTCCATCTGCCCTGAAGGGCTTCCAGTCAACAGGGTCTGCCGCGGCGGCATCCACCTATCGACCAGCAACAAGCAGAGCGCCGCCTGTCTCGCCTCGACTCCTTCGGAGTCTGCCCAAAGTATGCAAGCATGAGCTGGAAATTTCACATGATAGAACGCCGCAGCATATAAGTCAAAGAAGCAATAGTACCTGGCACCAGCGAACGCCTCCAAAGAAGGCTACCAAAGCAAGTGAGAAAGAAGAGCCTGAATTGTCACACTACACCTTTGAGGGCATATTTGACGACATGAAACCGGGGGTTGACGAAGTAACCAGGGAACTTGACGAATATCTTGCCATGCGACGATCGCCTACCGCATCATTGAATGAGAAGTTAAGCGAGAAGCATGACAGAGTTCCACGCTCGCCGCCGGCGCCTCCGCCACCATCCCAGCTGCAGCGGACATCCACTGGTCGTACGAAGACGGAGAGGATGCAACGCACGCCAAGTAAACAGAGCGCACCAATGGACGTCGAAAACAAAGAATCACGGGTGCCAACACGGCCATCCACTCCAAGTGACTACGATCCGTGGGACAAGTATCGAGCACAGGCGAGTGCAAGCATTTTGGCTGCACCACAACCGCATCAACTCGAAAGCTTGAAACAGCTGCGAGACCCACGGTTTAATACGGCTGCACAACGGTATCAGGACCTCATGGAGGCAAAGGAGAGGAAGCAACGGATGGAAGAACTCAAGCAAGAGAGGATGAAACGAGAGGAGGAAATGTCGCGAGTGGCTCGGCATCAATACGAAAGAGAGCAAGACAGTATTCCAACCGCACGCGAGAGGTCGACTGATTCGCGAAGACAGCCCGTAGTCTCAAGTCGAACACCGGTGCGTCGCGCTCAAACCGAGCGTCGCTCATCGCCACTTAAATCTCGGTCACCCACTATCGAAAATCGGCCCCCATGGCGAGGCGTGCTCGATGATACCGGACCCAGTTACGGAAGCAGCTCTGGCGCAGCGAGACCCGCAGCTTGGGAAGTATCAGCGAATGAAAGCCGTGGAGGAGGCGCTTTAGGGAGCTACTCCGCAATCCACAAGAATCCCGTTAGGCGTGCTTTGCTTCAGAATGGAGGCCGAGACCAAGGTGACGCTTTCTCCTTTGACCCTGGGTCAGATCGCAACACTGGCTGGTCTGCGGGTGCCACTTCGAGTTCAGAGGCATATGACCCATGGGCACCGGTTCCGAAGGAAAAGTCCATGCGTGCACGACTTTACGAAGATCACTACCGCCAACTCGACCCCCAACACTCTCCCTTCAAGGCCCAAAGATCTCAAAGCCTACAGAGTCCCCAGCAGTCTCAGCAAACATCATATTCCCAAGGGTACTCCTTTGGCAGTCCAACAGTCTCAACAACGAATCCAATAATCCCAGGAAGTGCTTACTCGCGTCAGCCATATGCCAGCGTTTCCACCAGCAGCCCAAGTGGATTCGCTTCACAGCATGCAGGATACGGAGCGAGCCTCACACCGGCCGCACCAGCAACATATACCGTGCATACCAATGCCGTCACAAGCAGTTACAGTACAGGTGGGAACTACGGTTCCATACCTGTATACTCGGTGAATCAGTTGACATCTCAAATCTCGCAAACCCCACTCGGTGGTTCGGCAGGAGGTATTACAAGCTCAGGAGGCACCTTCCATGGAGTCCGAGCCAGATTGGGTAGCAGTAGTCCCTACCGCGGTTCGGCAGACATATTCTGACGAACCAGGCTCCTGATGTCTTACGCCAATTCATCCGCACATGTTGCAATGCATTTTGTACAGTATCCCTTGTTGAATGATTATATCATACCAGGATCGGACCAAAAACGAATTTTAATGTATGCTTGATTGTACAGTGTTATTTTACAGTTGGATCCGCGTCATCGGATCCCTACAAGGACTACGATCGTATGCGCAATCCGTTAAGCCATACCCGAGCGAATCGGGCACAGCAGCCTACTAATCTCAATAATCACCTCCAAATACACCTGTTAAGCGACTGATGAACCCCCTGCTACTCTTCGAACTCCAAAGGATCGTCACCCTTTGCGAGGCTGGTATCATCGAGGCCATCTCCTCTCAAATCACCCTCTGCTTCGCCGTTCTCAGGTCCAGCCTCACCCGCAGGGATGTCGCTGGCTGCACCCCTCACTCGACCTGCCGCAGCTCCATCAGTACCAGTAGGAGTGTCGCTTTGCCCATTGCCTTCGTCATCATCACGAACGGGTACGCCTAAGTCGGGATCAGCTCTAGACCATATTGATTTGGCTATCCCGAGCTCTCCGCCCGCCCGCACCCGGACTTGGCCAGGGTTTACCCACATGATATAGTCTCTAACTCGGTAGAGCTTTCTCTCAATATCAGTGATCCCGGCGGCTTCACCGGCTCTCCACAGACGAGGGTCCAGGTGCTGGTCAAACGACAACGCCCGGAAGGCGCTGCCTCGAATCGGGTCCTCCTCATACCAGTGTCCACGATAGTTCTCATTCAAGATCTTGGTCAGCTCAGTCCGAAATGCATCGATGTTGGGGGGCGGAACCATGACGAGCTGGTTGCTCCACCACTTAGCCGCAACTAGATAAGTGCAGTGGCATGTAGCCTGTTGTAAGCGAAGCTCTTCACACAATACAGCCCTAAGGATATCGTCAAAAGCCTCGAAGACCAGACGAAGCACGTACCCTGTATCTCTTGCAGCATGGAATTTTCGTTGTTTGACATGCTTGCGCACGGTGTTCGCGTGATCTACCCCGCTGTAGGATGTGTTATGATATGTTGCTATCTATTCAAATGCACAGCTGGGCGAGATATGCCGCACACGGCGCAGTATCACCAGTCGAAAATTGTGTTTCAAGTTAGTTTCTCAACTTCGATTGACTCGTGTATATTGTCTGCGGGGGCGTGTTGCCTTCTGAAAGAAGTCTCATTGCGCATCCAAGACAGATATACACCCTGAACAGCGGCTGATTCAGCAACAAGCCGACCCAGTGCCGCACAAAGAGCACCCCAGCGCATGGCCTTCGCACTGGTCTCAAGCTTGTTCCGGCGGCATGGGGTCCACTCTCGGGGGCTGGCGTTTGGTCTCGCCGATGCTTTCTCCAGGAGCAGGCGTGCAGGCACACTTGTGCAATCAAGCCCTACTGCACTTGTTGTCCCCGCTAAGATCGGCGTTCTAGCCACCGAGAGCCGTGCCCAGATCCAAAGTCCGATCAGAAACGTTTGCACTTGGGCAGAACCCCAGCCCCGTGAGCCGTGCGTTGTGATGCAGGGTCACACGCTCGCGGATGATATTCTGGACGATGTCAAGGCGAGTGCTGAACTTGTGCTGCGATCGAAACTGTCCCGAAAACCGTGTCTCGCGATCATCCTGGTTGGGAACGACCCTGCCTCACACAAATACGTAAGGAGCAAAGTGAAGGCTGCGAATGCGGTTGGCATGGAAGTACGCGTACTGGCGTTCCCTTCGAGCGCCAATGCCGAGGGCTCTGCTAGCAGCTCAGAACTCACTCAGGGTTTTGTCCGACAAGACCTGGCTGCTGAACAAGTAACCACTGAGCAGCTCGTTGAGTTGATTGAGAAACTGAACAAGGATACGAATGTGGATGGCATCATTGTACAGCTTCCTTTGCCATCGCATGTGTGCACTGACACCGTTACAGATGCAGTCGCTGCAGATAAGGACGTGGATGGTTTTGGTCCACGAACTCGTGCTGCATTGGTTTCGTTGGCATCACAAGCAAGGCAACGGCAGGACCAAACGAGAACTGGTACCAAGGAAGACAGCATATTCAAGGGATCTTTGCAGGAGCTGTGTCCAAATATCCAAGTGTCATATAATAATTGCGCAGAACCTTATCCACACCTACCCTCACCTCGCCCAGATTACGCGGAAGACCTACCTAGGCTCTACCCACGCATGAACCTCCAGCAATGTGCACTTCCAGATCTCGCAAGTCTCGTGCACTACCCCTGCACCCCACTCGCGATCATGGCGCTGCTTCATAGGTACAAAGTGAAGGTAGCAAATGCGCAGGTTGCGGTGTTGGGCAGGGGCCAGATCGTAGGAGAACCCCTGCTGTATCTTTTGCTTGGAAGCAACGCAAGAGTTGCTAGTATCGTTGAGGATACAGATCCCAAGCTCAGCGAGACAGCACTGAAGCAAGCTGACATTGTCATCGCAGCCATAGGGCAGCCGGGTCATGTCAAGGGCACAGCCCTGAAAGATTCTGGCAGGAAAGGACCCGTTGTCATTGACGTTGGCATCAACTTTGTTCCTATCAATCGAACCCAAGCAGAGAACGTTTCTGGGGGCTTCTCATTTGCGAGTATGGAAGACCTCGAGGAGAAGATGGTGCAGCAACGAATTCCTCCCAGAAGATACGACTGCATTGATCATGCGGGTCGACAGGCAGAGAAGGCGCGAAATGTTAAGATGGTTGGCGATGTAGATGCTCCATCGGTTAGAAAAGTGGCCCGTTTGTTAACTCCGGTTCCTGGAGGTGTAGGACCACTGACTGTTGCAATGTTGTTGCGTAACACAGTCGTTTCGGCATTATGTCGTGCGAATGAGGTGGAGAATAGGTAGCATTGCGATGAGCTCAGTGAGCTTCACGATATAGCTGTTGTAATATACACTTCGGTACACTAGAAAATATTACTGCGTAGTTTATTACTGGTACTCATAACCCGCAACGTCGAAGTCATACTCATCATCGGCCGCATATGAGCGGTCACTAAATGAGATTTGCAGTCCCGGAACGCTAAACGCACTGTGTCCATGTATCCGGCGGTCCCTATGCACTTTATCTCCTCCGATTGAATCGAGTATGCCAAGCTCAGCAAATAAATTATTCAGGTCTCCTGGAAGACCATCGGGTATTTGACTTGCTGGCGAAGAATTTGCCTCCCGCTTTGGTGTGGCGGGAGACTGCGAGAGGGTGTCCGCTGCCTCATTCGAAGTTTCGGGCAAGGGGTTCGTAGCAGGTCTGGTAACTCGTTCAACCCGTACTCGAGCTCGAATCGCATCATCAGTAAGCTTTTTTTTGTTTGACTGTTTCAGGATCTCGCCTTGCTTCTGCTTCGTGACTGTAGCTCGCTCTGTCACGGGTTTAGACGTGGGTGGAAGGGTCTCAGTCTGTGTCATCGTTGCCTCAGTGTCGACTGCTGTGGCTGATGACGGCGCAGCCTTAGGTGTAGTCTGAGACTCTTTGACGGTTCTGGCCCTTGGTGACGCAATGACCACTGCTTTGACAGGGGTCGACTTTCGTGGTGACACCAAACTAGCAACCGAGACCTCCTCTTTCAGACGCAGTGAGCGCTCATCGAGACTTGTCCCCGAAGGTGTCTCATTTTCGTCCTTACTTGCTTCTGTTGGTTGTCCCTTGGCCGCACCGATCATTCCTACAAGTTCCCGCGTAACCTTGAGTTCGAATCGAGCCTTATGCTGTTCTCCCTGAGCATTTCGCAGTCGAACCAGCAGAGTTTGATTCTCTGTTTTCAGCATTCGAATGGTATCCTCTAACTTTTTGATATGTTGCGCCATGCTCTCGATTCGAGCTCGTGCAGTCAAGCGCTTGACAACAGGATTTGTGATAACCACCTTGGGGGCAGCTTGAGACTGGGTTCCAGCGTTCCTGCTTGCCTCTCCGTCTCCATCCTCATCTTGTGATGTACCTACCCCGTGGTCTACAGTTGAGGTGTCCTCCTTTTCGCTGGCACTGCTAGCGCCACCAGCAAGATCGGCGTTGAGTGGTTCGGGTGCTGAAAGGGTCTGGTTCTCAACCAACTCCGAAGCCTCCGGGAGCTGGGGCAATCCAAACCCGTTCGCAGCAGCACTCACCCGTTCGTCAGTTAGCAATGTAAGAATGGCTCGCTGCAGCTTATGGTTCCCGAGGATGGCACCTGGTCCCCTAGCCAATTCCTGGACCTTGTGAATCAAACTGAGGAGCTGTTTCTTGACCGTCAAGCTCTTTGCCAACGCACGGTCTCGACTTTGATTTGACTGTTTTAAGACTCGGACCGCATCCTCCAGTCGTGCGATGGTTTCCTGCTGCTCGTCACGGATCTTTTGCAGTGATTCAACATCCTGTGCACTATGCTGGAGTTCCCTCCTAAGCTGCTTGATTTCATTAGACTTCTCATCTCGCTCTGCGGCCACCGCATCGCGAGCTGTGAGCAAGTCTTCGACCCTGCTTCGAAGAGCCGAAAGTCCGGCCCTTAAGATGTGATTATCGTCCTTGGTTTCTTTGATGGTGTCGTTGAGCGACTTAATGGTTTGTGCCTGAGAGTCGGACTGCTCCCGCAATCGTCCCAAAGCAGCTCGAGTCGAGTTTAACTCCCTTTCAAGCTCAAATATCTGCGAGTTCATGCCCGCAATCTGGAGAATCTGCTGGGCGTGGCGTTCCTGGGCCTGCTTAAGCTCATCCACAAGCGCGCTGTTCTCGTTCTGCAGTCGTTTGTTCTCCGCTTCGAGCTCTTTCCAGAGATTGCCCATGTGCATGTTTACCTGGTGGTTGTAGGCGGCCTGTGGCCCTAGCTGGACGCGTACGACGCCTCCACCGAAGGCGGCAGCATTGCTACTAGCATTAGTACCTGCGCCAATAGTTTGTGGATAGTAGAAGCTCATATTGTAGCGTGCCGTACCGATAACCGGAGTAAGTTCGTTCAACGGCTAGTTGAGTTCGTTAATTGAGCTCCAAGTATGAGTGCTCGCAAGTGCCACGAGCCAGTCCAGTGTGCAAACGCTCACACCGTGTGCGATCCTGCGAATGCTGTATAGATCCTAAACCCGCACTGCCTCTCGTGTGACTGCCGCTGCGCCGAAATCACTGTCTAGTGAAAAGTTCGAAAACCCCAAACTACCAAATTTTGTGAGGGCGGTTGGGGGGTGTATGCCGTGCGGGGCAAGAGTCGAACCGCGCGTTCCTGTGCCAGAATACCCACGGATTTGGCACCAGCATGGTGCTCGGATACTTCCTATCTGGTTGTTTCAAGTTGTGCAGGAATCGGCGCCCACGCGATACATATACCCGTGGAGTTGGAAATTTCCCGCCATTTGCCTATACTTTCCAGGCGTTAATATCTCAGTACTGATAGTGTGGGGTGTAAATCAGACGAGTTGGTGGTGTAGACCAACATCTGTGCATTCCTAAGCACGTGGTATCATCCCGGCTAGCATCACTCCGTCATGATGAATACCACCACCCAACACGATCCCGGCTTGGCCTCGCTCCTCCGCTCTTTTAACGCGGCGCAGCGTGCCCGCGAGGCTCGTGCCCGCTCTGCGGTGCAGCCACACGATGCTCACCCTCGAGACCCCTCGCTTGTCCTGGGTGATACTCGTGTGGCTCAGCCTAGACCCGACCAGCAGGGGGTCCACAAACCCATGGCGATCCATCCAAACACAGGTCGATCAACGACCCCGACGCAGGCACAGGCTCAGCCGCCCTTAGGCCTAACTCTCACGTTGCCACTTGAACCAGCATCTCGTCGCAACTCCGACCATGAAATGAAGCGCAGTGGGTCTGCGGCAAAGGGTCCGAAGAAACCTGGGTCGACAACGCAGGGATCGCTTCAGATCGTGAGGTCACTCTCGGGGCCAAGTGTCGGCACGCCCTTGACGACTACAGGTCCCACACCTGTGTCGTATCTGCATCGGAGCTCGATATCCGGGTCTTCCCCAGGTTCCGCCCAGTCTCAGCAGTCGCAGCAAAAGATCCTGCACCACGAGGTTCGACATCCCAAAGTTACGCTCTTAGATGTTGCAGGGAGGTACGAGCCAATCACCCGTGAGTACGTCCACAGCACGAAGGAGCTCGCGGCTCACGCGCGCGCGATTGTGTTGGCTGCACAGAGCCAAAGCACAAGTATCTCCAATGTGAGGGACAAACACAGTCGACCGTCTCCTCATTCACCTTCAGGACAATCACCACCAGTTCCTCCTCCCCAGCCGTTGCCATCGCCACTGTCTGTTGTGGCAAACCCATTCTCCCACACTAGTCCATGCTTCCAATTTCAGGAGCAGTATACGTGTGGGGGTCGAGCCAAACCTGCTCAGACTGGGGAGGAAGTGCCCATACTATATTCAGCTTTCAAGTTTCTGTTTCCACGATCCAATTCAAGCATGACGGACGACGGCCCCAACAGACCAACATTTGCTGCCGCAGCGATAACATTTCCTAAATGGTACAGCGACTGTCTAAAGAATGAACAGACCACCACGTCGCCCACAGAGGATGGTGAGTCCCGGACCCCAAGCACATGGCAACTCCTGTCAGACATTTCCAAACTAGTTGACACATTCAAGCGCATGCACCAGTCACGGGCAAATCAGCAGCGCAAGGAAGAAACCACAGCAGAAGCGGGTGATGAAGGCAACGCTGTGACCCCCACACGGAAACGAGAGCAACAGGCTAGTGAACGTGCTAGCTCGCATCATCCATCGGCTAAGCCCCAGACCAAGCGCGTTAAGCTACAACCTAACTTAGACGAATATCCCCAACTTGAAGACTCCGCAGGAGATGACTTCGCAAACCAGGATGAGGTGATGCGTGACGCGAACAACAATGACCCCGCGGCATGGGGCCACTGCGATATTTGCCGACAAAGTTATAGAGGTTCGCTCAATGCGCATCTTAAGACCGCTATGCATATGGCTTTTGTTGCGAATCAAGCAAATTACTCCGCACTCGATGAATTTGCTGCAGCTGTTTCACTGAGAACCGCTCTCAAATGGAGACAAGAGGAAGAGACCAAGAGGAAATCGTTTGAAGCACAGAAGGAGCTCGATGAGCATAGGCAACATGAGGAAGAGGGGAAGAAGGCTGTTAAGCATGAACGACCACAGCGACGAAAGGAAGCGGTATCTAGAGCACAGGCAAATAGGGTGCAAGAAACCGCTTTGGGAGCTGGCACGACCGGGCCAGCTGACGATCAGGGTGGGTCTATAGATAAGGACGCGAGTACCGTAGTAGCAGTCACTAGTGTACGGCGTAAAACAAGGCGTTCGGTGACGAATGCAACTGAACATCCCGTAGAGGCGGATCCGATGGGAACTGAGCAGAAATCTATGTTTCAGGCGGAGGCTGAATCTTCCCAAGAAGCAGCAGTCGCTAACGCTGAGTCCGGAAAGGCATCTTCGCATACTGAGATGCATGTTAAGAGAGCTGAGGCTGTTGAGGAGCCAATTCTCCCCACCTTGTCTACCGACGCGAATTTGTTTACCACAGGCACCGCATCTACTGCCAGGCGCTCATTGCTCTGTCAAATCATCGATGCGGCTGAGCAGGAGGATGTCACTCAAGCACCTCCTCCGACTGTCTTGCAGCTGCAAGGAGAGTTGACCACACGTTCTATCGGAACCTCTACTCCACAGCTCACGCCGCAAACGTTCGGCTCAAAGAAGCCAGAGCATACATCGTCCAAGGGCCATGTGCTTGGTACGATCTCGTTCTCATCCCCGCGCCTCCCCCGCCGATCGTCACTCGCGAGGTTGCCCAGTCCCGCGACGATCCACTCATCAAATCGATCAAGCACGAGCTCTCCAAGCACGACCCCATCTCAGCAGCTGGCCGTGTTCCCCACGTCGACCGCTCAACAAAGTTCGAGAACAACTCGATCCTCACAGGGCAGTCCCTCCGATGATTCGCCACTGATTTCTGCAAAGTCGTCACAACAACTCGCCTCAGTACTGCCGATGGCCCTAGCGGAGCCCACTCCAGTTGATCTTGCCGAAATGTTGCCTACCTCACGGTTTGAGCAGCGTGACAGCGCCACCGAACAGCTGCTAGTGCAAGCTAGCCACAGCCATGCCGCGCATAACCCTGACACCTCGTCATCCCCACTCGTTTCGCCGACGGCATCTGATCAAGACGATTCGCTTCCCATTGCGTCCGAAATACCTGCACCGACTGCCACAGCCTCTGCCGTAGCGAGCTCATCACCGGCACCAGCGAGTCCCACGTCGACAGCTAGAATTAGCCATACTAATGAAACCCAGCGGGGTGCCGTAGCCTCCGCAAGTAAGAACTTTAATCTCGCCCCACTAATCGACCAACTCGCATTTGGAAAGGATAGCCAAGCCGCCTTGCGGTTCCCGAACTTGCGTGCTCACATTCTCGGCGTAATTTCTCCCAGAAAAAAGCATTCACCTCGATCATCTCCGAAGGCAGCCCAAAAACTCAATTCACCAATGAAGTATGAAACCCCAATCACGAAACCTCAAACTAAGCTGGACCTTGCCAATCCTATCCAGCAAAGCGATGTCAAACCAACAGTCAACTGGCAGCTCCAACAGAGCCATGGTGAACCCCAAAGCAGCAGCACCCGACACACCAGCGTTCAGCAGAGTAGTGTTCAGCAACACAATGCTATGCTGCGATCCGGATTCCAATCGCACACTCTGCTTCCTTCCCCTCTGAACCCCGACAACGCATTTGATGACCCATCTGGGACTTCCATGAACAGTCTATGGTCGAGTAGTGAGAACATCTCAAGCCTATTGTCAACTAACGCAGCGAATCTTGCAAGCCTAGTGAGCACAGAATCTTCAGATGCTCCAGTTGTGGCAACTCCAACGACTGTGGTTACGAGGCGAAAACGTTCTGGAGTCAAGACTCCCGACCCTCCAGTAGTCGAGGCCACTGATGAGTTTGAATTTGACGCTGTCCATGCCACAGACTCACCTGCAAGTTCCACCTCGTCATCGGTCCGGCGTCGTGGCAGACCGAAGGGTGCCAAAAACAAACCCAAACCACCAGACTGGGTTCCGCCACGCCTGCGCAAACAAGATTCACCTATGTCCTCAGCCTCAGCCTCAGCCGCCTCGATGCCGTCAACGAGTGCAGAGGCGCTCGCTAAGTGAGTTATAGATCTGGTTTATCCAATGTTTATGTAACATAAAGCTAGCGTTCAAACTAGCAGTACACACGATTTTATTCATACGTCAGTCGTACGGCTTACCTAAAGTCCTTGAAGGAGCTGTGAGTCTGGAAAAATGATTCGAGATTGGCGAGCGGTCTGGATTCATACCGACCACCTGCCCCGGGGGTCGTCATTCCTTGCAGCAGGGCTGCAACCAGCAACACCAATAACAGGTTGACAATAAATAACGACCAGCTGCTGCTCTCCCGGCGACTGCAACAAAGGCGCTTCCAGATGCAGCAGCAGAACAGCATACCAAGGAAACCCGCGGCTTCGACAGACTCATCATCTTCGTAATCATCGTCATCATCTTCATCCCCACTACGACTTGGCCTGACTTTGCGCGCGGCCACATCCGTAACCTTGTTGTGCAAGAAGACAACTGCCTTGGACGGTGAAACACCCATGAGCATCCTTGAAATGGGGTCGAAAGCAAGGCCCGAACAGGGTAACGCATTGAATACAGGATCCCCCACCACCACTCGGGTTAACGGACGCAATGATGCCAACTGCGGAGATACACCGAGTCCGAGCTTACTGAGCACATGAGCACGCACTCTGGGAGCGCTGGGTGAAGTATAGATCATTAAGCGATCTGTTGCGATACCGATAAATTGCCGGCATGGAGATATTGTGAGACGAGAAGCAAGGCCCTTGCCAAGCGGTTCTGAGCAGTGTAGCATCGCCAAAGCAGATGGGTGTACAACTAGCACCCCATCCGGTCCGGGTACTAAGGCAGACCTGCCATCCTCCTTTGACCCAGCTGTCGTCTGCTGGAGTCGAGCTCGCTCGAACAATGCATGCTTCAGGCACCAGAAGCGCAAAGAACTCGTCGCTGATTTGACATGGTACTCAATTGTCAACAGACACTCTTCATCTACGGCCTTATGCCATGCCTCTGCTGTGGGTGGAATACCTTCGTCATCGAATCTGGTTGTCTTCAAGTGGGCTTCTGTTTCCGTCCCTCGAATATCCTCAGGCGCTGACATAGGCTGCTCAGCTGTGCCTGCAAGTGCATTGAGCGCTGCTACTCGCGACTTGTGCAAACGTTGGGGCGATGTTGCAATTGGTTCCAGACCTTTAGGGCCCACGAATACACCAGTCGAGCATGGTGGAAGCTGGCCTTGACGAGATGGAGGAAGTGGCGTCCAGAACAATGCACTCATGATGCGAGTGTCGGGACTAGCTGCAGGAATTCTAAATATTGGACGCACAGCATCATATCCGGCAAACGCGACCGGGTACGCCTTTACCATCCTCTCTCGTTGTTTCTCTGCCGAGACGCGCTTTGTAGTGCGGCGAGGTTTTTTGCCGCCAGAGGCTTCAACCGATGACACTTGCTGGTTGAACTCGGCATCTTCCGCAGCAATTTCGGCAGCAATTTCGTCTACATACGAGGGCTCAATCTTGTGAGGGATACGCTGACCTAAGCGCTTCAAGTCCTCAACACTAGGAACTCGCCATGCGAGCAAAGAAGCCGAACCATCCACAGGGGACGACGTGGTTGGGTTTGGGTTCTCTGGTGCAACTTCGCCCGTTGTGCTGAATACGTAGGCGTCATCTGGAGTGATAGAGAGGCCCGTGATCTCACTTATACATGCACCAATGACTAAGCATAGTGGTGATACGGTCGGAACGGTGTGCGGTTCAGTAACAATGCACTTGTGATGGTTAGGAACCTTGTCACCCAGCTGCTGGTCGACGAAGGCGTTGATATGGCCTGTAAGGGTCGAGGCAAATACCTCAGCATCATCTACAAGGAATGCACGGATTACACCATCTGTACCGGCGGTGATCAGACGAGAACCGTCTGAGGTCCATACCATAGCATTCTGAGCGGTCGTAATGGTTTGTGCGAAGTCAGTTCGGAAACGCATCAAGGGGACGAGCATAGCACGTCCTGCTACACCTGCACTGCTTGCAGTGAAGACACTTCCGCCTGGTGACGACAGTAGTTGCTGAACAGCTGATCCGGAAGATCCACGGGGAACGCCTGCCGCAGGCGCAGGAGTCTTCAGCGGCGTTGAAGGGATATCTCCCGGGTTGGGCATGGCTGGAAGCGCGGCTGGGACCGTTACGTGAGAGGCGTTGGCTGCCAGTGTGGGAGTCGCAAGAAGTTGACTGAACGGAGCACTTGGATTGACACGATTGGTGAGGGGCTTCCTACGTGGGGTAGCAAATGGGGAGCGCGGCATAAAGGCAATAGGGGAGGTGGCCAGTTTCTGCTCCTCTTTCATAGTTGGGGAAGTTGTTGCGCTTGCACTAATTGAGCTAGCGTCTTGCTGGTCAAGACCGGCAGTTGCACCTGGAAGAGTGGCGTTTTGTCCGGCGAATGGTGGCAGAGTGCTCTGGCAAAGCGGACCAGTACCTCGAACGACAAAAATGATAGTATAGCTTGAGACTGAGATCGCAACAGCGCGCGACGCCAGAGCGAAGGGCGATCTACCAAATGCAAGACTGGATGTGCGCTGAGTTTGCTCAGCTGGATTGGGTGATCTTAGTGCGGCTGCGAATGCGCTCTGCGCTGCGGTAAGCGAACTTGTTCCAACGGTTGAATATGGATGGAACTTGACTGCGGCAATGCCAAACACGGCTTCATTGTTAGTGTTCAACTCGCCGACCATCTGTAGCGCGGGATCGTTGGGTGGGAGACGCTCGATGCGATAGGGATCCCATGGAGTGAAGTCTCCGCTTTGTTGCATGGCCACTTTGGGGGTAATCAGTCGGTCGATCAGTCGTGCAGACATGATCGCAGAAGGAACGCCCATGCCAGCGCGTCCGCCACCACCGCCGAGCAAGATGGTGCCGTCGTCCAGCCATGCCGTGGCATAGATTGGAAAACCAAGATCGGCCGATTTCGAGTCAGCCTGGAAAAGGAGAAAAGGTGGTACTAGCAGTGAGAAGTGGAACGAACTCGGAAGCTGAGCTAGTTTACATCAGCATTATGCATCATGTCACGTGTGTTGAAAACAAGCGTCGTACCTCTACCAGGTCTGTTAGGGGCGTGAATTCGTAAGGGGGGTATTCGACCCTGTCCTTGCGCCTGGGGTTTGCCGGGCTTGGCGTCGCTGCAGGGCTCGCCATGGGAGCTAAACGTTGTGCACAGAGTGCAAGCTGGGTGAGGTAATCGGAAAGCAATATGGAAGGCGGCAGATAAGCTCGATGCGGGTCTCAAAGGGGCGGAAACTAGGGGGCGGTTGGAACGAGATCCTCAAGAGAGGGCAAGAGAGGGGAATACTGCGAGGTCGCGTGATTTGCATGAAGCGTCAACCAGCGCAACTGGAATCAACCTTCAGCTCGCACACGAAGATAACATTATTTCTTCTACATCACCGCCCACACCAGATATTTTGGATCATATCCAAAGTGACTCTGTTCGCTTTGTCGACAAAACTTTACGGCGCTTCTCTCATGAAGCATAAGAGGCATGTCGCTTATACTCCGTAGATAGCAGATACACATGGCGACACATCGGATAGTTCCGCTGACGCATCGGAACACATGACATATGATGGGAGTCGTGAAGAGTGGTACTGCAAAATGACATAAACTCATTTGCAGCCCGTGTCTAGTCTTGGTGTATTATGTACATCATCTCTGTATCTGGCTCAATGCACAATTACCTGCACGCTATTCCTATAAATGCCCACAAAAGATCGACAGAAAGATCTAGGCTGAAAGGGTTTTCCCAACTTTTCACGAGATAGATATTTGACGAGTAGGTCACATCTATGGTATAAAACTAGTTTGGCATAGCGGGTGATTCCGAGATAAGCGGTAATTCAAGTTATGACTGCAGATGTGTTGAAGGATCCACCTGATTTGGGCTAGGTGTGTGACTGTGAGAGATTGTGGTAAATAGCATTTGCACGTGTTTGACCTGACCCAGGTATTGACAAACGAGATTTACATATCCCAATCGATCTAGCTCACCGAGATCTACCGTAAGCGGTGCCAGTTGTACCGACTCGACCTGGAAGCGGCTGCGACCCAAAGCGATTTTTCACTTCCAGGAGGTTCCAAATTGCATGAGTCTGAATCCCATTCCGTTCTCTGAGCGGGATTCGAAGTCCAATAGGCGATCCGGACGTCGAAGTACCTCCAGAACGGATCCTGTGAACTCGCCTTTGTTTTCCACTGCGCATCCACCCCGGGATACGGATGATAAGCAAGCCGAACCAGAACAAAATGTCACTACAACACGCGCCACCGCCCAGGACTATATCGCGCTGGAGATCCTATCGCCAAGTAAACCCACCTCGGACGAGGCTGCTGGTGCCACACTACCGCCCGAATCCGACCATGCACACTCTACCTCGCCGGGACGACGAGGCAAGAAAGAAGCCAAATCAGGTGAGCTTAAGAACGTCCCACTCCTTGAGGACCAAGAGGATGGTGGCGATGATGTACTTCTCACCACCTCGGGGTCGCAAATGCGCGTCTCGCCAGGGAAGCCAGGTCTAACGTCTCCCACCGGCGCGGGCTTGAGCAAGATGCGCCGTGGAACGTCATCAACACCATTTGGAGGCGAGAACGAACCTGACATGGATGAACCTGCGGGAGAGTACATCCCCCCGAGTTCGACGGATCCCACATCTCCGCTCATTTCACCCGACCTCTCCGTTCCTCAGGAAGAGCGGCTTCGTGGGGTAGATCTGTATCGACGCCCAAGCCTCTCCAGCACAGAGAGGAAGTCTCTGGGCCCGAACGTACTGCACGGGACATTCACATCTTCCGTGCCATCGTCTACGGCAGGACCCACGAGCGATTCAAGCTCTGGACAAAACCAGATCAACGACCCCATTCGAGTCGACGGCGGTAGCGATGGAGATGACAATCCCAACAAGTCGAAAGAAATCGACCTATCTAAGGAAGCCATGACATTTGCTGCCGAGATCACTTACAATCCGCACTCAGGCAGCGTCTCTCGCATGGTTAAAGAGATGAAACCGGAAAGACTGTTTATTACTCTCGGCTTCATTTCACTTGCTGCAGCTTCTGTGTGCCAATTGGCGATCCCCAAACTAATGGGTGATTTCATTGATCGACTGAGTAAGGAGGCAGAGATCTCAGTCACCAAGATCTTGGTCATACTCGTTGTCGTAGCATCAATTAACGCTGTCTTCAACTTTGGTTGGATGGCATTCCTGTGGATTGCCGGTGATCGTGTTGTGACAAGGTTGAAAAAGCAGGCGTTTGACTGTATTGTACATCGTGAAATCGCTTTTTTCGATGCCCACCGAACTGGTGAGCTCCTCAGCCGATTGTCTTCTGATGTTAACGCTGTGAACGGTGCATTAACAACTGAGATGGCTGAACTCATTCAAAGAACCGTGCTCGTTACCGGTGGCTTGGGCTATATGTTCTATTTGAGTTGGGATCTCACTCTAATCTCGATGGCTTTAGCACCACTTCTGGGTTTGATTGGTCACCGAATGGCCATCTATTTCCACAAGCTTGCATGGAAAGCAAACGATCAGGCGGCCAAGGCGAATATCGTTGCAGAGGAAACCATCAGCTGCCTCCGAACCGTCCGCAGTTTTGCTCAGGAGCGTTTCATGTGCGAGCAGTACAACCATCATTGCGATCAAGCCTTCCTACTTGCCAAGAAGCAGAAGATTGCCAAGGCAAGCCAGCGTACCTTTGTCTACTTCGCAGGTAGCTTAGCTGTCGTGCTTGTGCTGTGGTATGGTTCCGTCAAAGTCAAGGACGGAGTCATGACAGCTGGTGCTCTGCTGACCTTTGTTCTGTATGGTATGCAGGTCGGCGAGAAATCTGGACAAATCATGGACAACTGGGGTATGCTTAAAACGGCTGCAGGTGCATGCCAACGTGTTTTCCAGCTGATCGACGAAGGCATGCTGCGAAAGAAGGAAATTGAGCAATGCAAGACAATTATCACTCCGGAAGATGAAGAGCGCTACCTGTCCAAACACCCAGAGTACCGAGTGGGACTTCCACGGAACCCGAGATTAGATGTCCCAGGAGAGTTCAAGCGCAAGCTTCTCCAACTTCCGATTCACTTTGAAAATGTTAGCTTTGCTTACCCAACGCGAGAGAACAAGCTTGTGTTGAACAATCTCAACTTGACACTAGAGCCAGGCAAGGTCATCGCCTTGGTTGGAACATCTGGAGGTGGCAAGTCCACCATTGTCGCCTTGCTTGAGCGTTTCTACAAGCCTACGAGTGGCCGAATTCTGTGGGGTGATGTGGATATCAACACACTCGACTTCCAGTGGTATCATCGACAGGTTGGCTACGTTGGCCAAGAGCCCGTTCTCTTCTGCACGACCATCCGCGAGAATATCCTGTATGGTGTGAAGAACAATCGGTATTCTGACAGGATCTACACGGAGAGAGATGTTGAGCGTGTTGCGAAAATGGCAAACGCTCATGATTTCATTATGGGTTGGGCCAATGGCTACCACACTGTGGTTGGTGAGCGTGGTGCGCAAATTTCAGGTGGTCAGAAGCAGCGCATTGCGATTGCGCGTGCCATGCTAATGGATCCTCCAGTCCTGCTCTTGGATGAGGCGACTTCCGCCCTTGATAATGAGTCCGAACGAGTTGTCCAGGCGGCCCTGGATCGCCTAATGGTTGGACGCACAACCGTGATGATTGCCCACCGACTTAGCACAGTCCGCAATGCCGATTTGGTTGTGGTAATATCAGGAGGTCAGGTGGTTGAAAAGGGCTCGCACGATGAGCTGATGAGACTGGGTGGAGTTTACGCAACTCTTGTTCAGCCTCAGCTGGAGAAGCAGAGTCAGGAGCAGCAACAACAGCAACAGCAACAGTTGGCTTCGAAGCCCTCAAATGAGACAGTCACATCAAGTCAACTACCACTAGATGAGAATGCAATCGACGACCAGGCTGTATCGTCTCCTCCGGAGTTACATTCTCGCAATTCGCGCTCTTTCGTGCGGCTCCACGACGAGAATGACTAACCTGTGAAGCCACTTCGTTGTCTTGACATCCTCAATCAGTCGGCAGCTCCGTCTCTTCTGGATTATTACCCGTACACAGGTGAAGTCGAAGACACGGCGATTAGCACGTCTGATCATTTCGAATCAATTTCACAACCCAATTTTTTTTTGGCACGTGATACCTCATAGCACACGCATGTTGCGCTTTAATGAACACCCCACACAAAGCCTTGATCACATCCCTCGTCTACAATGCCCAATACAATATCCTTCTCATTGTTTATAGTTTATTTCACCCATTTTGTTGATGACGCGTATGGTAATGTTACTGCTTGATACGCTTAATTTGTCTCATTAATCGCAATCGCTCGTAGGCCAGAGCATGATTTTGCTGGACTAGTTCAGTATATGCAGCTTCAAGCCCGCTCATGTCGGCGACAAGTCCCAATTGCTCTTGCTTTCTCCGCCGTGAAATTGAGTTGATGCTTTCCTGGACTTCCTTCAGCTCATTTTCCAAGTACGCCTTCTGCATCTCGACTCGTTCCAGTGTTTTGAGCCATGCAGCAGATCCCTTCTGTTTCAACAACTCCAGCTCCATCACGTGCGAGGACTCAATCTCCGCGGATGCACGAAGCGTGTTGAGGATTTCCTTCCATCTCATGATGTCCTCCGGCGACGTCGCGTCCTCGCGAGGGAAGTTGACATGATAGCGTGCGGAGAAGTCGATTTGCTCTGGTTTTTCGCCTCTTTCAAGAGAATCGAGTGTGTGTAGTAGATGAACGCACTGATCAAACGTTGGAGTTGGGTATTTTGCATCAATTTCTGCCAGATAGTCGCTTGGACGCTTATCACCTCGCGTCAGCTCGGCCTCGATCATGGCATTGACCTTGGCCTTGGTCTTTGGGTTGTTGTACTGGATATCGACATACGGCAGAGAATCAATCATGCATCCGGTCACAGGAGGTATACTGGTGGGGTTCGACATTTCACGGTATGTGATGGCCTTGGAGTGGGGTCAACCGCACTGATTCGTCTGCTTTCGCCAGTTTTCTGGGCCGCGATTGATTATGCTTCCAGGAGATGATGAACGAGGTTCGCTTTTCGAGACTGTGATCTATCAAGAGCAATGTTTAATAGGATTATTGGATTTACACCCTGATTTTCTATCGTAATCTACAATTATTTCTGAAAGGTATATCCAACAATACCGGTTTCTCGGAACTATTCGTTGCTGGAAAAACAACCTCAGCGCGAGGGTCATGTTATGCGCTTTCACTGCTCCAACGAGGTTGCACACCTGGCACACAACACATATCGCTCCAGAACGCCAGTTTAGACTATATTATACTTTTATATCAACCAGACAAGCTGTATATCCCGTGAAATTAACCCATTTTCAAGCTTGAAACACAGACAGGAGCACATACCCGCTGTCTGCCCTGTCAAAGCGGCTGAATTCCCAGCAACTGAAGGACGGCAAGTCAGCGTGACTAAGCAAAACCCCAAATGCATCGTTTGTATCTTGCTAAGGCCGGTCTCGCACTCGCAGCGGCCTCGGGTCTTTATCTCAAGTCAGACCAGATCAAGGCCTTCCTGGGTGATACTGACTGCGGAGAGGGCCATAGCACCTGGCCATTCAAGTCATGGCTTGCCAGACCAGTTTCCAGCGCTTTTGCAGCGGCCCGGCGGTGGTTTCCTCAGAGATCATTCGTCCTTGCATTTGCAGATTCACACTTGCACCCTGACTCCGAAATGCCGACCGTGATGGATGCGTTTGTTCGGAGTGTGGACGAGATGCTGGAAAGAAAGCGATTGGAATTAGGTGCACCAGGTCTTACCGCCGCCATATACTATGTCCCCCCAGCGCAAGGCGAAGCAACCTCAAACTCACTCGTGGGTGTTGAAGACATCGATGCCGCGGGTGGGCAGAGAGTGTATGTATGCCGCCTCTGCCACACCCCCACCACACCCCACCGACCGAAGGAGAACCCATCCACCCGAGGAAACCGCCCACGCTCTCCTTGGGCGGAGAGGGGTTTGAAATTCGTGT
>Ga0180217_1000247_pt1 | contig 102049 bp, 90 predicted proteins | sample eDN3rd37CBELigOP_FD_128521 | JGI IMG/M metagenome (GOLD analysis project Ga0180217, IMG submission 128521) | Enriched Organic Plus compost microbial communities from Emeryville, California, USA - eDNA 3rd pass 37_C BE-Lig OP (version 2) (version 2) ... | reverse complement strand
GCGAGTAGAGGTCTCCATGTCAAGTTGTAATTATTCATGCACATGTATAGAGAAGCCCAATTTAAGCGAAAGTGTACATGCTTAGACAAGCAAAAATGTACATTTTGATACGGACATTTATATTCACACCATCTATCCGCCTCATTTACTCGATATGACCTTCGACAGAAAGAGCTTTGTTTTGTATTGCAAACTCACTCAATCATACCTAGCCTTCTATGAGATTCGTGTTCCTCGGACCGGTGTTTTGCCTCCAACTTCCTTCAGATTCCGCGTCACCACGGACACCCTTGTTCTTGGCTAACCTCTACTTCTGTCTTCGGGGCTCGGGACTTACACCCTATAGTTCATGTGCATGCCGGGCACACAATATAAATACGATTATGCAGAATTCGCATAATCGTATTTTTCCGTCTATTTTTCTCACTATATTAATTCATTTCATCTATTTGGCAGCTATTTACCTACTTACAAATAGAAAGAGGGTGGGAAATTACTGCTTCAAATAATAGATTAATAAGTTGTTACATGCTGAGCTTCAATATTTTCTTGTTCTTCATGAGCTACCATATGACCATATTTCTCCTGTACTAGTAAGATTGCTAAACCTGCAACTAAACAAGGAATGGCAAATGCTAAGAAATTGAAATGAACTGGTAAGTTAGAAGCTAATAGGAACCCACCTATAGTCGGTCCAAGCATACCTCCAATTCTACCGATACCCAATTCCCAACCAACACCTGTTGAACGGATACCAGATGGATAATATTGTGATACATATGAATTAGTATTAATTTGAGTTCCAGTTGTCGTAGCACCCGCAATAAAAATCATGATATAAAGCAATACCTGGTTTGGACTAAAGCTTAGAGCTGTTAAAGAAATAAATCCTAATAAGAAGAATGTTAACAACACTCGACGAGAACCGAATTTATCACAAAGTTTTCCAGCAAAGATAGCTCCTGTTACACCACCTAAGTTTAAAACAATTAAGAATACTAAACTTGATCCAATTGGATATCCCGCGCTTTGCATGATTTTTGGTAACCATGTACTTAAACCGTACATTACTAATAAACACATAAAAGCAGCAATCCAGAACATCACTGTACTAAAAGCACGTTTTTCAGAAAACAATTTCTTCATTGAAGAATCTGTATCATCTGATACATGCATTACTAGGTCATCCGATACATTAAATTGAGTAGCAGTATCGATTCGATTTAGCGTACGGACCAATTTTTCTTTTTTATTTATTTTTATATAATAGCTATAAGATTCAGGCATCAGTTTATAAAGAACAGGCATTAATAGTAAAGGAAGGCAAGCAACAAATACCACTCCACGCCATCCAAAGTTGGGCATAATTGCTAAAGTACCGACTGAAGCAACAATTCCACCAAAGGCATGACCACTAAACATCACAGCAACTAACGTACTACGTAATTTAGCAGGTGCATATTCTGTTACGATGGCTATTAAGTTAGGCATTACCCCTCCAAGACCAATCCCAGCAATAAAACGCATAATCCCAAAAGTACCTGGTCCGTTAGCAAATCCGGAAACAAAAGTAAACAATGAAAATAAGATTGTACAAATTAGAATGACGTTTTTCCGTCCAAAACGGTCAGCTAAAGGACCGAAAACAAGCGCACCAACCATCATGCCAAACAGTGCATAGCTTCCTAATTGTCCACCTGTTACGGCGTCCATTCCCCACTCTTCCATTAACGTTGGCAAAATGGCACCAAGCATAAACATGTCATAACCATCCACTACAATGATAAAAAAGCATGCAAGTAATAAAACTAAATGAAAACGCTTAAATTTTTGGTTATCGATAAACTCACTAACATTCACTTTTCCCATGTTTTTATTCCTCCCCAGATTATTACAAGTGTTTTAATAAATCTTTATTGTTATTAGTTTTGCTATAGCAGTAAAAAGTTTAACACTAACCATTCCACAATAAGAGAACAACGAACACTAATGGTGGCCAACTAAGTATTATTTTAAATTCTTATTAACTTTATTGCAATAATTTTTTAAAAATTATTAATAGAATGTATTTTGAGTTGTTAGGAGCTTTACGAAGTAATATCCTTTCAAAATGGCTTAAATCCTTTCATCTTCTATACGTAAAATAAAAAGCCATATTCCAACTTTTAAGGAATATAGCTTAACTAGTTTGTTATTTTTTAATTTGTCAGTCACTTATCTAATTTCAAATAAAAAACCCTTGCTTCAACAAGGGTTCATACAAAACTTGTTAGATTATTCACTTGGGAGCTTTATTTATAAGCGTAAGCCACATTGTTATTATGGTGGCGTCCAATTGGTACAACGTTCGGTGATTCCGATACAGGATCTTGAATAACCATACTGTCGAGATCAAAGATGTCCTTGATCAAATTACTTGTAATTACTTCTGAAGGTGCTCCTTCTGCTACAAGTTGACCTTTATGAAGGGCAAAAATATGGTCTGCATAACGTGCCGATAAGTTAATATCATGCAATACCATGACAATTGTTGTTCCATATTTTTGATTGAGGTCTGTTAGCAAATCAAGGATTTCCACTTGATAAGTAATATCCAAGAAAGTTGTAGGCTCATCTAAAAATAGAATATCGGTTTGCTGTGCAAGTGCCATCGCAATCCAAACACGCTGTCTTTGACCACCTGAAAGTTCATCGATATTTCGATCAGCAAATTCGGTAATATTCATGATTTCCATTGCTTCGGCAACCGCTTCATAGTCTTTCTTCGACCAACCTTTAAGTAAGGTACGATGTGGAAATCTGCCTCGCCCAACTAAATCCGCCACTGTGATGCCTTCAGGTACTATCGGTGATTGTGGTAAAAGCCCTAATACCCTAGCTAATTGTTTGGGTGGGATTTTATGAATGGGCTTACCATCTAATGTAACTTGACCAGAAGTAGGTTTTATTAATCTCGCCATCGTTTTAAGTAGCGTGGATTTACCACATCCATTTGCACCTATGATAATACTGATTTTATTACTAGGTATGGCAATACTGACATCTTGTAGAATCATTTTATTGTCATATCCAGCAGTGACATGTTCAGCTTGAAACGTGTGTGTTGGCTTCATTATAAATCTCCCTTTCGATTGATCCGAATTAATAAGTAAATCAAGTAAGGTGCACCAAGTATCCCGGTAATTACCCCAACTGGGTACCTCGCAACAAAGGCAAATTGTCCGATAAGGTCCGCTGCTAATACTAGTATAACCCCAATTAGCCCAGCTGGAAGGATATTTGAAAACCCAACCCCCACTAACTTTTTGGCAATTGGTCCAGAAAGGAATGCAACGAAGGCTATTGGACCTGTTGTCGCAGTCGCTACCGCAATAATAAGGACTGAGCTAATAATAAGGATCAGCCTTGTCTTGTTCGTGTCGACGCCAAGTGAAGTGGCCGCTTGTTCCCCTAGTTCTAACATTTCGAGTTGCTTCCCATAAAGCAAGATAATTGGAGTAATGATGATAACGGTAAGGACAATCGGAGTAAGATTTTCCATCTTCGCATTATTTAAGCTTCCACTTAGCCATCTCATGGCATTCGGAAGGTCATGTTCCCCACCGATTAACATTAAATAATTAATCAAGGCGTTTAACATTGCCTGAATTCCAATACCAATTAACACGATACGGCCAATTGAAAAAGAACTCCCTTTTGACAAGAAGTAAATCACGATTACCGTTACAAGTCCACCAATAACTGAAGCAATCGAGACAACACTATTACTTGCATGTAATACAAGGATACAAAAAACCGCAGCTGCACTTGAACCCGTTGTGATCCCTATTACATTTGGATTGGCAAGGGGATTTCGAAGCATTGTTTGGAAGATATATCCTCCAACACCAAAGGCAAAACCAGCAAATACACCTGCAATCATTCTTGGTAAGCGTATTCTCCCCACTGAAAAGGATGCACCTTTTACTTCTTCACCCAGTAAAACGCCAACAACATCTTTTACAGGATAAATCGTGTTTCCTAGCATAAGCATCGCACAACAAAGGGCTATTGAAATAATGAAAAGAACTGACGTCATAATGATAAAACGACGTCGTCTCTTTAGCCTAGAATCCATAATATTATTAATCGTTACATTCATCATAAGGCACGCATTTTCGCTTTCATAGTAATTAAGATTAAGATCGGAGCGCCAATAAACGCCGTCACAATACCAACCTCAAGCTCACTTGGACTACCTAAAAGTCTTCCACATACATCGGAAATCGTTAAAATAATTGCACCTGTAAGAGCTGACATTGGAATGATAAATCGTAAATCGGAGCCAATCAATAAGCGGATCACATGTGTAGCAATAAGGCCGATAAAGCCAATTGGACCTGCTAACGCTGTTGCAGCGCCACATAAAAGGACACCACCAAGGGTTGCAATAAGTCGTATTGTCCCAGTACGAACGCCTAATCCCGTAGCAACTTCATCACCTAGAGCTAGCGCATTTAGTCCAGGACCGGTGAAAATTGCAATGAGTATTCCTATTATAAGGAAAGGAACAAATAGCGAAATCGAATCCCAATTTCCTGCTCCCACACTACCCACTTGCCAAAATCTAAATTGGTCCATTACGTTTGAACGAGGTATCATTACTGCTGTGACGAGTGATGATAGGATTGCACTTGTCGCAGCCCCTGCTAAAACAAGCTTTAAAGGTGTTGCTCCTCCGCTTCCCATCGAACCGATTCCAAATACAAAAATAGCGGTTATCATTGCACCCGCTATAGCTAACCAAATATATTGAGTAGATGAACTTATATGTAAAAAGGCAATCCCACAAACGACAAAAAGAGATGCCCCTGTATTGACACCTAATATACTTGGATCGGCAATTGGGTTTCTCGTAACAGATTGCATCAACGCACCTGAAACTCCTAACGCTGCTCCGCACATTAAACTAAAAACTGTTCGAACAATTCTTTGTCGAACGACATTGGCTTCATGGGATTGAACTTCTGGATGGAACAAACCATCCAGAAGATCCCCAAAACCAATCATCCGAGAACCAAATGCAAGCGAAGCTAAAATACATACACACAGTAAGATTATTAAGAGTACCAAAACGATCATAAAATTACGTGTAATATGAAACTGCTTTTTTTCTGAAACGGATGAATTATTCATATTACTTCACATTTTTCGCTACATCTGAAAGTAGTGATAAGTAGTCATCAATTGTATATTTAATTGATAATGGGCTTGGTGTACCGGCTGCTGCTAGTGGTGTATTATCTTCAATTACAACAACATTACCGTTTTCAATTGCTGGAACTTTACCAAGGATTGGATCAGCTTGAAGTGCAGCTAATGTATTGTCATCCCCATAAACAACAAACATTTCAGTATCATTTAGAGCATCTGCATTTTCAGCACTTAACTCTAAATAGAAACTACTATCATCAGTAATTTGAGCTTTAATACCTTCTGGATATTCCATTCCAAGTTCTTCAAGGAATTCACCACGTGGATCTGCTGGTGTGTAAATGTAGAATTTCGATAAGTCCGTTACATTAAACATACCAAAAGTAGCTTTTATCCCTTTAAGTTCAGGGTGCTCATTTGCTTTATCAGCAATTAATTTTTCAGTATCAGCAATTAATTGTTGACCTTCTTTTTCTAAGCCCATCCCCATTGAGTTGTACTTAACTTGATCACGCCATGAAGTTACCCATGGAATATCTTGATAAGCAACAACAGGTGCAATTTCACTTAAAGTGTCATAATCTTCTTGTGTAATACCTGAGTATGCTGCAAGAATGACATCTGGATTTGAATCAGCAATTGCTTCAAAATCTAAACCATCAGTATCTTGGAATACATTTGGATTTTCTTCACCAAGTTCTTTTAACGCTTCAGCAGTCCAAGGTAGTAAACCACTATCATCTTGAACACCGTAGTTTGCTGCAGAGAAACCAACTGGCACAACGCCTAAAGCAAGTGCAACATCTTGGTTTGACCATGCGATTGTCGCTACACGTTCAGGTTTTTCTTCAATAGTTGTTTCACCAAAAGCATGTTTAATAACGATTGGATATTCCCCAGCTGTTTCTTCTGAATCTGTTGAATCCGCTGCTTCTTTACTATCTGTATCAGCCTCTTTGTCAGAACATCCGACAAGTGCAAGAGAAAGAACAGAGATCAATAACAATGTTAGGAATGAATAATATTTTTTGGCATTCATATGTAAATTCCTCTCTCAAATAGTTTTCAATTGATAATGATTATCATCGTCGTTAATACTATAACTTTTGTGTTATAAGTTGTCAATATATTATTTAAATACCAAATATAAAGAAAAGAAGTTTGCTATTGAACAGTTGTTAGTTTTCCATTATGATTTTTCAAATCATATTAAGTAGTAATAACCAATAAGGAGTGCTCCAATGGCCATCGCAAACGATTCTAAATTCGACCAATATAAACACTTGATTCAATCTTTACCTTCTATATCTAAGGAAACGCTTCTAAGTGAACAATTTTTATTAGAAAGTGATGAAAAGAAAAAGGTTCAATTATATTACGCACCTTTTGAACATGTAAATAACCAAGCTAAGGTTGTTATTGTCGGAATTACTCCAGGGTACCATCAAATGGAAAGGTCCTTTTCAACTGTATTAGATGCTAAAAATCAACTAGTGAATGATAATGAACTTCTGCATCATGTTAAAAAGCAATCTAGTTTTGAAGGGTCAATGAGAAAAAATCTAGTTCAGATGTTAGATGAGCTTGGACTACATGAATTCCTAGGTCTATCCTCAACAATGGATCTTTTCAATGAAGCTAGTCATTTAGTACATACAACTTCGGTTATCAAGTATCCAGTCTTTTATAACGGAAAGAATTACAATGGTTCAACACCCAATCTATTAAAAACGGATATTTTAAAAAAATATGTAACCAACAGCTTTGCTATAGAAATGAGTCAATTAGACAACCCGCTCATTATCCCATTGGGCGTTAATGTTTCAAATGCATTGAATTACCTAGTAGACAACAAACTACTGGATTCTAATGCTATTCTTGCAGGATTCCCACATCCTTCAGGAGGGAATGGTCATCGAGTGAAACAATTTAAGGAACATAAAGATCAAATGCATGAGATGTTAAAACTTCATTTCCAAAGCTAAGACTTAACATGGCTTAGTTCCATAGAAAAAAACACCTTCACGTTGAATTAAAAGGGTTAACCCATTCATCAACGTAAGGTGTTTCTTTATTTATTTTTTAACATAGGGGTGTTTCAAATTAAATTTAGGGTGTCGGTTTTAAATACCTACGGATAAATACTTAGTTTCTAAGTATGGCTCGATTCCTTCAGAGCCACCTTCGCGGCCAACACCAGAATCTTTCATGCCACCAAATGGAATATGTGCTCCAGATGGCGCGCCATCATTCCAACCGATGATTCCATAATGTAAGTTTTCACTTATATATAAACCATCTTTATAATTTTCAGTAAAGAAGTATGCAGCTAGTCCATAAGGTGAATCATTGGCAATTGATACTGCTTCTTCTAATGTTGAGAACGTTACAACAGGAATAACAGGTCCAAATGTTTCTTCATGCATAATTTTAGCATCTGATGGTACGTCTGTGATTACTGTAGGTAACACAAAGTAATATCCTTTTTCATCATTTGTATCATAGCCATTACCACAAGCTATTGTTGCGCCACGGTTTACCGCATCTTCAATTTGCTCTTTAATCTTTAAAAAGCCTTTTTTGTTGATGACTGGTCCAACATTCACGCCTGATTCAAAGCCATTCCCTACTTTTAATGTCTTTACTTTTTCAATTAAAAGTTTTGTAAATTGCTCTGCGATTTCTTCATGTACAATTAGACGGTTTGGTGATACACAAGTTTGACCTGCATTACGGAATTTAGCTGCAACTGTTTGCTCAACAGCTACGCTTAAATTGGCGTCTTTCGCAACGATAATTGGTGCGTGTCCACCTAACTCCATTGTTACATGTTTTACAGTTTGTGCACTTTGTTGCATCAGCAATTTTCCAACTGGTGTAGAACCTGTGAAAGTGATTTTACGTATTGCTTTATGTGATGTAAAAATCTCACCTACTTTTGGTCCATCATTTAACACATATTGTAATGCATCTTCTGGAATGCCCACGCTATGCGCTAATTCAATTAGGCGAATCGTTGTCAACGGTGTTTCTTCCGCTGGTTTTACGATAAATGTACAGCCTGCTGCTAATGCAGGTGCAGCTTTACGTGTCATCATGGCTGCTGGGAAATTCCATGGTGTAATGGCTGCTACTAAACCAATCGGCTCTTTTGTTACAGTAATACGCTTATTTGGCACATGTGCAGGTACTGTACGACCATAAATACGTTTTGCTTCTTCTGCATACCAATCGATATAGCTAACTGCGTAATCTACTTCACCTAAAGCTTCAGGTAATGGCTTCCCATTTTCAAGTGTGATTAACTCACCAATTTCTTGACGATTTTCACGAATAACTTTAGCCCAGCTATTTAATAACTGTGCGCGTTCATGGGCACTACGTTGCTTCCATGAAGTAAAGGCATCGGCAGCGGCTTCAATTTTATTAATGATTGCTTCTTCCGTATCATATTGAAGCGTATGGATTAACTCCCCATTTGCTGGGTTGTTTACGTGAACAAGTTGAGTCATCGATTATTTCCCCCCATAGTTTGCAAATGCATCGTCTAATATCGCTAATCCTTTTGCTAATTCTTCATCTGTAATTACTAATGGAGTTAAGAAACGAATTACATTTCCTTTAATACCCGCTGTTAGTAATAATAAACCATTCGCATTTGCATATTTCGAAATTGCATAAGCTGCTTCTTTATTTGGCACCTTATTGTCGCCAACTAACTCAACAGCAACCATTGAACCTAAACGACGGATGTCGCCAACAAAGCTATATTTCGCTTTATAAGTTTCTAAATGTGCTTCTAACTTAGCACCAATTTCTTCTGATGCTGCACATAATTTTTCTTCTTCGATAATATCGATAACCGCTAATGCTGCTTCACAAGCAACTGGACTACCAGAATAAGTACCACCTAATTCACCTGGAGCAGAAACTTCCATAATGTCTTTACGGCCAACTACACCACTTAAAGGTAAACCAGCTGCTAAAGATTTAGATACTGTCATTAAATCTGGTACTACATCAAATTGCTCGATTGCAAATAAAGTACCTGTACGTGCAAAACCAGTTTGGATTTCATCTGCGATAAAGACAATATTATTTTCTTTACAGAAGTTCGCAACAGCTTGAACGAATTTTTTCGGAGGTACGATGAATCCACCTTCACCTTGTACTGGTTCCATTACTACACAAGCAACCATTTCTGGTGCCACTGTTGATACGAAGAAGTCATAGAATTGTTCAATAATGAAATCTACATATTGCTCATCTGTTAACCCTTCTGGTTTACGGTATAAATATGGGAATGGCGCTTTATAAATTTCTGGAGAGAATGGACCAAACTCATATTTGTAAGGTTTTACTTTTGAAGTCATTCCCATTGTTAAGTTTGTACGTCCATGATAACCATTTGTAAATGCGACAATCCCTTGTTTCTTTGTATATTTACGTGCAATTTTCACTGCATTTTCTACTGCTTCTGCACCAGAGTTTAATAAGATAACTTGTTTTTCGTGTGTTCCTGGTGTAATTTCTGCTAATTTTTCTGCTAGTTTAATATAAGATTCATACATAATTACGTTAAAGCCAGGGTGTAAAAACTTTTCTACTTGAGCTTGTACTGCTGCAACTACTTTAGGGTGGCTATGACCAACATTTAAAGTACCGATTGCTGCTGCGAAATCGATCCAATCATTACCTTCAGTATCGATAATTGTAGAGCCTTTTGCTTCTCTTGCTAGAGCTAAACAGCCATTACTTACACCTTGTACTACGAACTCATTTCGTTTGTTTACAATTTCTACTGCTGTATTTTCTTTAATCATTTTGAACTTCCCCTTTACAAAAGTTGTATTTGTTGTAATTAGTATCTAGTTTTTTGGTTCACAAAAAAAGGTCCAACTTTTATAAAAAAAGGTACCAGTTTTCAAAATTCATCGTTTCTTATATAATACAGTCAGAATATACAGTTTTTTATTGGGGGTTTTATATGATTCGCATCGATTTTACATCTGATCATCGTTTTATTTACCAACAAATTTATAGTCAGTTACGAAAACAAATTTTACAAAACGAACTACGTGCACATAGTAAGCTCCCATCAAAACGTGAGCTAGCTGAAATTTTAAATGTCAGTATTAACTCTGTTAAAACTGCCTATGAGCAGTTAATGGAAGAAGGTTATATCTATACAGTGGAACGTGTTGGCTATTATGTAGAGGAAATTCAAGAATTTACACTAGCAGGTAACACGCATGAACCTTTCCCACCAGATTTAAAAGAAAAAACTGAGACACGCAAAGGGTGGTTGTCATTGTCACATATGAACACAAACCCACAACTGTTTCCATTTAAAAAATGGTTGTCGTGCCAGGCGAAAATATATGATACATATATTTCTTCAATCGGAGAGATGCCCCATTCACAGGGTCCTTACATATTGCGTCAAAGTATCGCAGAAATGCTTTACCGAACACGAGGTATTACATGTGAGCCAGAGCAAATTGTCTTGCATGGAACGAGTCAAGGTTTATTAGAACGACTTATTTATCTACAACGAGAGAGTACATTTGCGACGGAAAATCCAGGCTATGCACGCTATCATCATTTGTTAAAACGGTTTAAGATCAATACACATTTAGTCCAACTGGATATCAACGGAATCGATGTAGAATATTTAACAAAAACCGATGCGAATATCGTTATTACAACACCTTCACATCAGTTTCCAACAGGAATCATAATGCCAATTTCAAGACGAATTGAGTTATTAAACTGGGCGGCCGCGTCAGAGGATCGTTATATTATTGAGGATGATTATGATAGTGAATATAAATATCAAACAGATAACATACCTGCGTTACAAAGTTTAGACTTTAATCAGAAAGTCATTTATATGGGAACCTTTTCAAAAACGCTCTTACCAGGTATTCGTATCAGCTATATGGTACTCCCACCTAAATGGTTATCATTGTACAAAGAACATTTTGCTTTGGAAATTCAACCTGCCAATATACTGAGCCTTTATACATTACAAGAATTCATCGATAGCGGGCTTCTTGAAAAACATGTTCGTAAAATGACAAAGCATTATGAAACGATACGCACTCTGCTCATTCAGCAGCTCCAAGAACAATTAGGGGAATCAATCATCATCCATGACATACCAGCAGGATTGCACTTTTTAGTAGAAGTGCTTACAGAAAAAAGTTATACCACAATAGAAGAACAAGCTGTTTTACATAAACTAGAACTCTATACATTAAAGCGATTTTCTCTAAATACGCTTCCACTTATCAAGAAGAATCGTTCGATTATTATTGGGTTTGCCAATATTGCACCTGAAGATATTCCAAGCGCTGTTGAACGATTAAAAAAGGTTCTATTACATTAGTATGTAAAAAGGGATTCACGATTTTTATATCGTGAATCCCTTTTTGGCCACTATGGTACCGTTGTTCTACGTTGCGGTGGACAATTTACGCGTGCACGGCTCCACGGAGAACAACTAGATTGATTGCTAAATTCAGAATGTCCTTGAAAAGACCGAAACCGCTTCAATCTTATATTAGTTTCTTCCTATTAAATAGTTACTTTGTTAAATTGAGCTAATCGCTTAAGTAAAATATCTTTCCCTAGAAGTTGTAGCACAAGGGGTAGTTCTGGGCCATGAGTTTGGCCTGTTAATAGAATACGGATTGGCATAAATAAAGCCTTTCCTTTTAGCCCTGTTTGCTTTTGTATTCCTTTAATGAGTTGCTTCCACTCTTCATTACTTGATGGCGTCACTTCTTGTAGCGCTGTTGTTAAGCCTTCAGCAATTACACTAGTTTCACTTGCTGCTAGCCATTCTTGAGCCTCTTCTTCATATACCACTTGCTCTTCAAAGTAATGCTTTGTTAGCGCAACAATTTCCGCGCCGTATGTTAATTGTTCTTGATAGAGTAGTGCAAGCTCCTTCAGCCATTGTAGTTGCTCTTCAGTCGGCTGAATAGGGAAAACATCTGACTTTTGTAGATGTGGTAATACTAACTCTACTAATGCCTCTGGCGATAAACGCTTAATATATTGATTGTTCATCCACATCAGTTTTTTCTGATCAAACATCGATACCGATTTTGAAAGGCGCTGAACATCAAATTGTTCAATTAATTGTTCTTTTGATATTAACTCTTGCTCCCCCTCTGGAGACCAACCTAATAATGCAAAGAAATTAAACATCGCTTCTGGTAAAAAGCCTAATTCACGGTATTGCGATACGAACTGAACAATCGTTTCATCCCTCTTAGAGAGTTTTTTACGTTGCTCATTAACGATCAATGTCATATGTCCATATTGTGGTGGTGCCCATCCGAATGCCTCAAACACCATTAATTGCTTAGGTGTATTCGATAAATGCTCTTCCCCACGAAATACATGGGAAATTTCCATATCATAATCATCTAACGCAACTGCGTAATTATATGTCGGAATTCCATTTGTTTTCATAATGACCCAGTCACCAATGTCTTTCGATTCAAATGCAACATTACCGCGGACTAAATCATCGAATCGATAGGTTGTTCCTTCCGGTACACGCATACGAAGCGTATAAGCTTCACCTGCAGCCTCTTTTTCCTCGATTTGCTGTTGTGTTAATGTTCTACAAGTACCATCATAGTGAGGTGCTGCTACCCCAGCTGCTTTTTGCTCTTCCCGGGATTGCTGAAGACGTTCTGCTGAACAAAAACATTTATAGACTGTTCCATTTTCTAAGAGTTTCTCAGCTCGTTCTTTGTAAATCGATAGGCGCTCCATTTGTCGGTACGGTGCATATGGGCCACCAATATCAACGGATTCTTCAGGCACAATACCAAGCCAACGTAAATTATCTAATTGTGAGGCTTCACCGCCCTCAACATTCCGTTCGATATCTGTATCTTCTATACGTACAATAAATGTACCGTTATTATGTTTTGCGTATAAGTAATTAAATAATGCTGTTCGAGCTCCTCCAATATGTAAAAAGCCAGTAGGACTTGGCGCATAGCGTACACGTACTTGTTTCGTCATTTTGTTTGTCTCCTCTGCTATATAAAAAATATCCTTATTATATAGATAGATCATCTATATAATAAGGAATCATGTTTAACTTACTTCATGATTTATAGTGGGAACCAGCTTACTGGTTCAACATTTAAGCGAATATTGATTTGTTTTACTTCTTGGAATTCTTCTAAGCTATATTTTCCTAGACTACGACCAATTCCCGATTGTTTGTAGCCACCCCATGGAGCTTCTACATACGTTGGGTGATAGTCATTTACCCAAGTGATTCCGGCACGTACTTGTTTAATAACACGTAATGCTTTCCCGCCGTCATTTGAGAAGACACCACCAGCTAAACCGAAATCTGTGTCATTAGCTAAACGAACAGCTTCTTCTTCAGTTGAGAACTTTTGAATCGTTACAACTGGACCAAAAATTTCTTCACGCACGATTGTCATATCCGGTGTTACATCCGTAAATACAGTTGGTGCGATAAAGAAACCTTTATCTAAGCCATTTTCTGTTACACGGTAGCCACCTGTTTTTAATGTTGCCCCTTCAGCTTTACCTTTTTCGATATAGCCTAAAATTGAGTTCATTTGTGCTTCACTCACAATCGCACCCATATTCGTTTCTGGATCTAAACCAGGACCTACTTTAATTTTTTCTGCACGTTCAACATAACGTTTTACGTATTCATCATAAATTGTATCTTGTACTAAAATACGGCTACCTGATGAACATACTTGACCTGCTCCTAAGAAGATACCAAATAAACCATAGTCAACTGCTACTTCTAAGTCTGCATCTGCAAATACGATATTTGGAGATTTCCCACCTAGTTCTAATGAAATTTTCTTTAAGTTTCCAGCAGCTGCACGCATAATGCCGCGCCCTACATCTGTACTACCTGTGAAGGAAACCATGTCTACATCATTGCTTTCAGAAATCGTTTGACCAATGATTGAACCTTGACCAAATACCATATTGACAACGCCTTTTGGTAAGTTTAATTCATGGATGATTTCAAATAACTTGAATGCTGTTACAGGAGTAACTTCAGCTGGCTTGTAAACAATTGTATTCCCTGCTGCTAAAGCTGGAGCAATTTTCCATACACTCATAAGTAATGGGAAGTTCCAAGGTACGATTAATCCTGCAACTCCAACTGGCTCTTTTACTACCATTGCTTGTACATTATTGTCAGGCACGTGGTATGTTTCACCGTCTGGGTGTAAAATAATCCCTGCATAATAACGGAAGCACGCAACTGCATCTTGTACATCTGCTTCTGCCTCTGCATATAATTTACCATTGTCTTGTGTTTCTAAAGTAGCAAACTCTTCAATACGCTCTTCTAGTTTATTTGCAATCGCATTTAAAATATCTGCTCGTTCTTTTGCTGTTGTATTTTTCCACTCGCCCTCATCAAAAGCTACACGTGCAGCTTTGATTGCTTGTTCTGTTTGTTCTTTTGACATACGAGGTGCTGTCGCGATTACTTCCTGGTTTGCTGGGTTAATAACCTTTACTGTATTTTCTGCTTCAACCCACTCACCATTGATATAACTTTTTAAGTATAGTACGTCAGTTACTGTTGATGTTGTCATCTATCATCCCGCCTTATAGTTTAATAGTTAAATTAGAAGATTTTGCACGTGAGCAACATGTTAAAATTGTGCTTCGTTGCTTTTTATTGTCTTCAGATAAGAAGTGATCTCGGTGTTCCACATCACCATCTACAACCTCGATTTCACAACTACCACATCCACCGATTTTACATGCATATGGTGCATTGATACCTTCACGAAGAAGTGCATCTAGTAATGACTCTTGTTCAGATACTTGAATTTGTTTCCCACTTTCCGTTAGGGATACAACGAACGGTTCTAAATTAGAGTTATCTAAGCCACTTGAGAATAATTCATAATGAACAGCGCGTTCTGGATAACCGTAAGAGAAGGCTGCATCACGGAATTCCTCAACCATACCAACAGGTCCGCAGAAATACACATGGGAACCGATGCGGTGTTCCTTCATTAAATCTGTTGTTAAACGGTTTGGTTCTTCTGTACGTGAAAAGTGGAATGTTGTAATGTCTCCGTACTTTTCTTTAAGTTCTTCATAGAACGCACATTCTTCGGGTGTACGAGCTGCATAATGTAGCTCCACTGTTTGATCAAATTGTATGTCTTGTAGCATCGATAGGAATGGTGTGATCCCAATCCCAGAAGCATAAAACACATGATGTTTTGCATGTATATTTAATGCAAAGTAATTGCGTGGGAATGAAATTTCAAGTTCATCCCCTACATTCATCTGTTCATGCCAAAACTTTGAGCCTCCACGTGAGTTCGAATCTTTACTAATTGCAATTTCATAATATTCACGATTACGAGGATCGCTAATTAATGAATATTCACGTTCATATACCGTTTCCCCATCGGATACATACGTTTTTAAGTGAGCACCACCTGTAAACATAGGTAGCTTTTCATCTTCAGTTGGTACAAATCGGAAACGTTTAATTGTAGACGTCTCTTGTACAATACGATCAATTTTCACAGGAATATTGCCAGCGATTCTCATTTACATCACTCCTTCTGCTTCTGGTACAAATGGATAACCAATATACCCTTTTCGTACTTTTGAATAAAAAGGTCCAACATTTAAGTGTGCACCACAACCGCATTGTACTTGCGCAGCTTGTGGGTCAATTTCGCTAGGCGTGAAGCATTTCATACAGTAAATATATTTACGCTTTTCGCCGATAATTTTTATTTGTAATTCTTCTTCAGACGCCCCTTCTTCAACGGCTGTTGAGAAAATTTTCACGGCGTCATCCCAATTCGCTACGATATAAAAACAAGTGCCCATTTTTTGTTCTACGATAAAATCACGAACCTGATCTGTGTTTTTAAATAGTAATGTAGCCGATGGCGTATCGTAGAGTTGAGCCTGTAATTGATTGGCTTCTTCTTTGTATGCCTCATCACAAATAATTGCAGCCTTTACGAAATGAGTTTTAGGCGATAACTTTTCTGTTAATGTAACGGATTCAAAAAATAATACCGGGCTATTATACATACAACTTATCCCTCCTGTGTTTGTAGAGCTTTTTTCTTTAACTCTTCGTCAACGCGACGTAAATACTCAACCGATGCCGGTAAATATGGAGCAATTCCTTTGTATTCTGCCATTGCTTCAGGAATATCTTGCAGGACGCTATAAGTAGTATCAAACCATTCTTGACGAAGTTGTAAATCTTCTAAAGGTAAGAATTGTGTATTTAAAACGAATAAAATAGCATTACTGCGTGACATGCGATAGAATTTTTGTTCTTCAACACGTAGGCGTACTAATTTACCTGCATTTTCAGCTGTGATTAGGCTTCGTTGTGGTTCCCAAACATCCATCGTTTCATAGTTAACATCCCAACGGTTGGCCATTAAGTTCCAGTTAATTCGTGTCCAAGGCTCCCCTGGGTTAATTCCTAATAAGAATTTACGAATGCGATCTACTAAGTGATCCCCATTACGTGATACAAATGGTACTGGTCCGTGGATTTCATCAAATGACATCCCTTTATTCCAGTGTGCAGAGAATAGTGCCGCATAAGAAACTTGTCCAATTTCTAAGTAGAAATTATCTTCACGGTTAACCATTAAGACAAAATCTTGGTGGAAATGACGACCAGCAAAATCATATGGCTCATACGGTAATGTAGATGGATCACCGAAAGTAAATGTTTGCTCTTCTTTTAGGATATTATTTTTAAATGTCCATTCATCGCCGTTTTTAATAAGTTCGAAATGTTCTGGATATTTTTCAACTGCCATTTCAAATACCATTTCTAAAAACTCCCACTGCATTTCCATTGTGTGTGGGAATGATTGATAACGGACTTCTGGTTGCTCATCTAATAAACGGCGCTTTGCGCGTACTTGTAGTTCATATTCAGGTGTAATCGTTACTAAGTTTACGTCCTCTAATCGGCGTAAGTCATTGGAATAACGATAATTATCTGAACGGAATGGGAATGGAAATGTATTTAAGTCTGTTGTTTTAAAGTCTAATTCTTGTGTAAACATATAAAACGCCTCCTAAAGTGTTGATGTTTTGGTTTCAGTTAAATATTTTTTAAATTCCTCATCTTTTGCTGACACACGATCCACTTCAAATCTGAAAATGAATTTCGAGCAAACGAAGTACACGACACATGCCAAGAAGAATGTTGGAATACCTGCTGTAATTTTCAGAAATAGTCCATTGGCTTCTAAAGTAATCGGATTGTATAAACTCCAGAAGAAGAAGTAACTTACTACTAACGTTACGATGGCTGAAGGGTTAAAGCCGAACCAATAGTTATACTTTCCTTTTGTGTTATATAGATCACGTAAAGAAATGTTTTGGTTTTTCACGAAGAAATAATCGGCTATTAAAATCCCACCTAAACTCGCCATTGTGAACGAAATGACAGACATGAAAATATTAAATGCATCATAGAATGTTGAATTTAATAGTAAGAAAATTGTTGGTATTAATGTACATACTGCTAACATCCATGAGCTCTTTGAGAAGAATGTTTTAAAGCTGATTGCAAATGAATACATTAAGAACAATGTTGCCCCTAAGTTTGCGACTGTTAATAAAATCAATCCAATAATGGCAAACTTACTTCCCATAATGGCATTCATCCAATCCCCCGGATACAACGACCCTGAAATAAGTGCCGCGATTGCACCAACAGCTGCAGCTACTACTACAATGACTCCATAACTATAGAAACTTGCGGCATATGCTGCCTTTGACGATTTTGCCAACCTACTATATTGCCCTAAATAAGGTAACCAAGAAAAACCTAATGCCACATTAATCTCTAATGCCGTCATAAACGATCGTGTATGATTTTCAAACGGTTCTACCGGCGTTAATTTACTTAAAGCGGGTATATTATCTGAAAATACTACTGCAACGATTAATGCGATTAAAAATAAGAAAAATGACGGTACTGCAATAATATTGAATTTACGAATTGCATTCGGACCACGAAAGACGATGATAAACGCAATAACGAATAAAAGTATCGAACAAACAGTTGGACCAACGCTACCAGAAACAACCTCTGGAGCATTTACGACCTTAAATGCACTCGATAACGATTCACCTGCCATAAATAACGCCAAGGCGCTGTAACCTAATGACAACAAATAAAACAATGCAAAAAATGCTTTTACTCCGTTATAACCGAGAGCGCTCCGATAACCGACAAAAGTGTCTATTCCGTACTTTGCAAAATAAAAGGCAACTGGAGCAATTAAGAACATCGGAAATGCGTTTCCGAATAGCACAGCAATTAATGAGTCACCTGTTTCAACCATTGAGCCTGCATACGCTCCAGATAATAATCCGAATGCAGATAAGCCAACAACTGTCTGTACTAGTAATAAATCTTTAAAGCTCATTTTTCTTTCTTTTTTATGTGTTGGTAAATAAGCAAATGCAATATCCGAATTTACATATGATTTTGTTTTAGACATAACTCATCTCCCTATGCTGATTTAAAAACTAAATACACCGATAGTAATAATAGCCATGACAACTGTGACACCAATAAAGTCTGTAAGTTTTGCTTTGTCATTTTGTTCCAACAATTCAATTTCAAATGTTTCAATACGTTTTTCCAAATCCTCATTCATTGTTTTTACGAATGGTTCCTCTGGTTGAAGTTCTTTTTCGTAGCTCTTAAGTGAAGCTGCTTTCATAAAATCCCTCCTTTTTTTCTCTTTATTTTTAATAATGCAATTTGTGTGCCAATTGAAAAAATGGTGAATTTACTGACATTACCATTGCTATTTCATTCAATTTATTGCAAATTTGAAATAGTAATTTCATTTATGAAATTCATCTCGTCTTAGGGGGTCTATCATGGAATCAGTAGCTATCTTATCCCAAATGTTCGACTTTTCCATTGTGACAAATGAAAAAGGAGATATTCTGGAATATTTTTCAAATAATGATACGTATAATAATAATTTATCTTTACATACAAATATCGCAGCTTTCGAAGAAGAGATTTTTAGCAATCCGATTTTTTCATCCCTTGTAGTAAACGATACAAAGCAAACGTTCCTCCAACATACATGGAACAACCACAATGTGTTAACGTATGTCATTTCTTCTAACGGCAACTATATATTTGGGTACAATCTCATCGAAAAGCATGGAGAGGTAAAAGATAACCCACCGAGTCTCTACAACAACCTCATCGTTAAAAGTCCAGCCATGATGAAAGTGGCGGCACAAATACAAAAAGCTGCCAATGCAGGAGCGACAACACTCTTACTTGGAGAATCAGGTGTTGGGAAAGAGATGGCGGCTCGTGCCATTTACCAGTCTGGTACACGGAAAGAGATGCCATTTGTTGCAATTAACTGTGGGGCTTTACCAGAGACATTAATCGAAAGTGAATTATTTGGTTATACAGCGGGTTCTTTTACTGGTGCTCAAAAGTCAGGGAAAATTGGGAAATTTCGTGAGGCAAACAATGGGGTCATTTTTTTAGATGAAGTCGGCGAGTTGCCATTATCCATGCAAGTAAAACTTTTACGTGTGTTACAAGAGCGGATTGTGACGCCAATTGGTTCTTCCGTAGAGTATCCAATTGATGTCCAAGTGATCGCGGCAACAAACAAATCGCTAATTAATATGGTGAATGAAGGGACATTTAGGGAAGATTTATTTTATCGCTTAAATATTATTCCTATTACAATACCACCATTACGGGAACGGGCTGTTGAAATTCCGGACCTTATCGAACACTTCACTGCCATCTTTAATGAAAAATACAATTGTGACCGCATTTTCTCGATTCCAGCTATCGACTTTTTAACATTGCAAGAGTGGCCAGGGAATGTCAGAGAACTGGAGAATTTCATTGAACGAACGATTATTTTAGCGGATGAGGACATTATCTCCATCCAAACCGCTCGAGATTTCTTAGCTGCACCAAGTAGTAATCATGCACACGAAAAGAATTTCGTTATTAATAAGCTGATTCCACTGCAAGAAGCACAGGAATTAATTGAAGAGCAACTGATTACTATGGCAATGGAAAAGTATCACTCATTAAAACTTGCTGCAAACGTTTTAGGCATTAGCCCACCAACGATGACGCGTAAATATAAAAAGATAAAAGAAATGAAAGAAGAAGCCCAGTCGCTGTTTAGCACGAGGCATATTTTAGAAAGTGAATTAGATAAGCGTTTACGTGCGACATCTGCCGTAACATCGATCTCGATCTCCCCGACTATTCTGGAAGAAGCCATTAAGCATCCAAATAATAAGAAATATCTTGATCCACTATCTGAGCAACTCACACAGATCTATACGATTGAAGAAGGTGTTCAGTGGGGCTTTATCTTTGTACGAGATGCAGAAGGAAACATTATTAATCTTACATCTAGTGAAGGCTTTGTGATTCCTGTTGGGACAACCTATATTGGGAGCGATATTATTTTAAAAACGATCGATGACGCTTTTAATGGGATTCTGAGTGTAACCCCAGTCTATGAAGATGAATACGGAGAGTGGAAAACATGTTGCGCACCACTTTATGATACAGAAGGTAAAGCGATTGCGATTTTAGGCTTTGATTACTCAAAGGACTATGTAAATAATGAACTCATCAAGTTAAGTGAGTCTTTGAATATTTCACTTTCTTAAAAAAATAGAGGCAACAAAAAAAGACAAAGTACACAAGGAATTTTCTCCCCAAGTACTTTGTCTTTCAATTATTTTACTTTTCAAAATTTAAGTAAGCTCGTTTTTGAGAGCTTGGTATATTAAGCTGTTCGCGATACTTTGCAACTGTTCTACGTGAGATGACAATTCCCTCTTCTTTTAATAGCTCGGTTAGTTGTTGATCACTATACGGAGAACGTTTATTTTCTGTTGCGATTATTTCCTCAATGCGATGACAAACGGATGTGGTCGTCACATTATGAATCGCTTTTGCAAATAAATCACTCATCGCATAGTTCCCTTTTGCTGTATGTAAATACTTGCCTTTGACCGCACGACTAATTGTCGATTCATGCATATCGAGCGCTTCTGCCACATCCTTTAAGCGCATCGGCTTTAAAGCGTTTGGTCCCTTTTCAAAAAACGAGGGCTGTTCTTCGACTAAATATTGTGTAATGGCATATAAGGTATTTTTACGAAAATCTAACCCTTGGACAAGTGTGGTGAAATCACGCATACGTGCCTTCAAGTATTTTGGCGCCTCCACCTTTAACAGCTCTACATATACATCATGTAAACGAATACTCGGTACGGCTTGTTTCTCTACTTCAATCACCCACTGCCCAGCTATCGAATAGACAGAGACATCCGGTATGACCGTTGCAACCGCTTCGTTTAAAGAAATAACAGGTAAACACGGTAACTCTTTAATGAAATTAATCGTTTCCATTACTTCACCCGTTGTCATATTATACCGTTTTCTTAATGACACAATGTCCATTTTTGCAATGGCTTCCATTTCATATTTCACAAATTCTTCAGTGAAAGGCGGTACATTGTCACATTGCTCAATATGCTTTAAGAAAAACTCCGTGCTATTTTGACAACCTACACCAATCGGTTCAAAGGATTGAAGAATATCGATTAAACGCATCGCTTCTTCTAACTCTATCGAAAAATGCTGTGCTACTTCTTCTGCATCGGTCGTTAAAAATAAACGCTCATCTAATGAATCTATTAAATAGGTTAAGACTGTTTGTTCAAAACCTGTAGCATTTAGTGGAATTTGCTCCAATAAAAAATCAGTAACCGTTTGTTGCATGGCAATCAGGCTATAATCTGCTTCCATGCTCCCCTTTTGCACATTCGCAGTTCGCCAGTTCTCATCGTGCTGATCCATCAGTTCAATTAAAGGATTCTCTAATGCTTTTTGTTCGACAAGATCCTTCAATTCCAAATTCGTTAACTGCAAAATACTTAAATGTTGAATCATTTGTGCAGTTAACTGTTGCGACAAAATGGTCTGAGTCCCTAGCTGCATATTCATAATGCCACCCCCGTTGTTCGAAAATTATAAATTATTTATACATTATTTTTTCAATCTCCGTCAAATGGCAAAAGTGACGTCAATCTGACATTAATCGATAATATTTGACAAAATAATAGAATAAGAATATTTAATTGGCGGGCTTTTTGCATGTATTGGATACTCTACTGACTTATATAAAAATCTATGAAAAAATATTTTTATTTAGCTGATTTTTTATAAAATAAAATGAATTTAACGTATTTATGAGAAATTTATGGTTCTGGAATAGAAAATTCTTGAAATAAGTGGCGTTAGGAGATTTAACATTTGTATGTTAGTTTTGAATAATTTTATATAATTAGAAAAAAACTGCAATCAAACAGGAAATTTCTAGTTTGACCACAGTTTTGCTAACACATTATGATAATAGGTTGGAAATTCATTACAATTGTTATCGAACCGGATTGTTATTCGATCTTCATCCTTCTTTTAAACTCTTCAAGATTCAATCGTTCATTGTTATTTTTAACAACCCAAATGAATTCATTAAGGAGGTCAATCTGTTTGGCATTATTTTTCCTTAACTCAGCCAGTTGTTCTTCTTGCTCCCATTCTCTGTCATATTCTTCCGCACACTCAACTAATGTATCCGCAAGATGTTTGCTTAAATAATACTCAAACTTATTTAATATTTCTAAATCCAAATAGGTTGGTGCTATATTAAGTCGATCTAAGGATTGATGTAATTCTACTTTCTTCTTAGTTAATTCATCTATTCGTTCTTGGTTATCTTCTAACTTTTGTTCTGTACGTTTTTTACTTGTGTGACGTAAGTAGATGAATGTTGCTAACATCATAGCCCCTATAAACCAGAAGAACCCTCGAACTGGTCCAACTACAGCAACTATTAATATAGCTAAGATAGCCGCTAATAAAAAATGCTTAACGGATATTGGGACTGGCTTTCTATATTCTAATAACCTAAGTTCAACGGCATTGATCTCTAGTAGAAGCTTCTGTGCTAGCTTTACTTCGTCAAGAACTGACTCTTTGTTACTCATTGATGTATCACCAAACTTTCAAGTCAATTGTATAGACTTAGTTTGGTCAGGACACGCACTTTTAAACAAGGTTGGTTGGAAGATAACCTAAAACACTGGAATCATGGTACAAACAAACATTAAACGTCGCTAAAACATGTCTTTGCATGCTTTGTAACTACTGAAATTATATTCGTAACTTTGTACCTTCCCATTATTGACTTAAAGCCGCTTGTTTTTCAGCTAGCTCGATTTCAAAGCCTAAATCACGCAGCATTAAATAATCTGCATTTTCCTCTTGTCCTTCTGTTGTTAAATAATCCCCGACAAAAATACTGTTTGCCGCAAATAAACCTAATGGCTGTAGCGAACCTAAGTTGACTTCACGTCCCCCAGCAATACGAATTTCCTTCGTTGGATTAATATAACGGAATAACGCCAAAACTTTTAAACAATAGCGAGGGTCTAATTCCTTCGTCCCCTCTAACTTCGTACCATCAATCGCATTTAAGAAATTTACTGGAATTGAATCGGCATCTAATTCATGTAAGGCATAGGCGATATCGACAACATCTTGCTGCGTTTCCTTCATGCCGATAATCGCACCAGAACATGGTGATAGACCGTTTTTCTTCGCCACCTCAACCGTGTTCACACGGTCGCCGTAAGTATGTGATGTCGTAATATAATCATGATGACGAGCAGAAGTATTTAGATTGTGATTGTAGCGATCTACTCCTGCTTCCTTTAATTGTGCAGCTTGTTCATCCTTCAATAAACCTAAACAAGCACATACTTTTAAGCCATATTGTTCTTTGATTTCTTTTACTGCTTCACTTACAACATTAACATCTTTGCGTGTTGGACCACGACCACTTGCCACAATACAAAATGTACCAATTTGGTTATCAAAAGCTTTTTTTGCACCGGCTAATATTTCCTCTTTTGTTATAAAAGGATATTTTTCGATTGGCGCTGTTGAAATAGAAGATTGCGAACAATAACCGCAGTTCTCTGGGCAATAACCGCTTTTCGCATTTAAAATCATATTTAATTTCACTTTTTTACCATAGTAATGCTTGCGGATAGTAAAAGCCCCTTGTAAAAGTGGCAATAAATCATCATCCTTTGTTTGCAAAATGGCTAATGCTTCCTCATTCGTTAAAAGTTTTCCCTCGATTACTTGCTCTGCTAAATAAGACCAGTTCATGTTCAACACTCCTATTTAATTGGTAAAATTTTTAATATTTTTTGAATGCGGTATGCAAATACTCCGCCAAAGACAGCTAATACTGCATCCTTTGGCATTGGTGGTATCATCCATAGCCATGCCATTTCGTATGTAAATCCTGATGGTGCACTTGCCCAAACTTTATAAGCTGCATATAGCCAGTTAGTTCCCAATAAATAATTTAAAGCTGTTGCAACAATTGCCCCTACAAGATAAGACGTTTTCGTTTGATACTTTTCAACAATCCATCCTGCTACATAGGCACAAAGAATAAATGACACGATAAATCCAAACGTAGGTGACAAAACACTTGATAACCCACCTGTAAATTTAGAAAATACCGGCGCTCCAGCTAAACCGATTAGCATGTAAACTGCACATGCAACTGCCCCTCTTTTTTTCCCTAAAACAAGTCCTGCTAATACTGCAAAGAATGTTTGAAACGTAATCGGTACGCCACCAACCGTTAAAAACGGTGCAAAAGATGTGATATTGGCGCCAATCATCATCAGCGTAGCAAATACCCCACAATATACAAGATCTACTGTGTTCCATCTACTTGTTGCCTTTACTGCTTCCAACTTGATACCCCCTCGCACTAACGTTAACCTAAATAAAATCTAGGTTAACACAAATATAGAATATCAGTAATTTTCTGTCAATAATTGTTTTTTTCATCAAATAGTTGTATCGTTCACTAGTGAGATATTTTGTGAACAAAAAAAGCCAGAAATAGACACTAATCATAAATTTTAAATACTTGATTAGTGTGCGTACCTGGCGTTTTTGATTTATTGTATAGCAACTACAGAGATACTTGCGAAATTAAATGAGATTCCTGCAATAATTAGAGAATCCCCTCAAATTTTAATGCTATCATTACTCTTCTCCTTTGACTGGCCGGCATAAGTCCGTTAACATTTTTAATCTCTAACAAACGCTTTTGTGCTTGCTTTATTTCGTCCATGGCCAACTGTTTGTTATTCATTGATGCACCACCAAACTTTCAGTAAATTATTTATACTTAGTTTGGGCATGGCACAAAAATCTATTTTAAATAAGGTTTTAAATTAACGATATTAATACTATTTTCAGAATTAAAAAGATAACTCCTTTAGAAATAGGAACCATCTTTTTAATTACTTAAGCACGTTTTTATTGTTCTTGACTTAGGTGCAATTTAAAATAACTCTCACTTTTACCTTTCACATGCCCAACCATCTTTATCTCGGTCATGTTTACTTTCATATGCAGGGTGTGAGCTGGCTACACCATTTGGATATACTTTTCTCATTTCTGTACAGTTTTGGAATGATTCGTATGTACTTTGTTGATCAACCTGAGTTACTGCTGCAGCTTTTTTCTGTGCTTCCTCTTCTGCTGTTCTTTGTGCTTCTTCCTCAGCCTTTCTCTTCGCTTCCTCTTCTGCGATTCTTTGTGCCTCTTCCTCAGCTTTTCTCTTTGCTTCCTCTTCTGCTAGTCTCTGTGCCTCTGCTTCAGCCTTTCTTTGTTCTTCTTCCTCAGCTTTTTGCTTAGCTTCTGCTTCCGCTTTTTTCTGTTCTTCTTCTTCTGCCTTTTTCTTCGCTTCTACTTCAGCTTCCTTCTCAGCGTCTAATTGCTCTTGCTCTTCTGTATCTTTTTGTTCTTCTTCATCTCCTATTACAGAGCAACTTCCAAATGCTAAGATGATAAAAATAATAATCCCCCATATAGTACGTTTCTTCTTTTTTTTCTTCATTTCATCCATAATGTATATCTCCTTCATTTTTAAAATTCGATCTTCTTACCGCTATGTATCCAGCTATATAAGCAATTAAACTTATTAATAAATCTTGAAAATCAAATGTCCCGATCTGGCTAAAAAAGATTTGCATAATCTCTCCACCAACACCTAACCATAAAGGTACTATCATAATAAGATACTTTTCTTTCCCTGCATTCTCTTCATATTTCCATAAAGATACAAGAAAATAAGTAAATGCATAAACCCACAATCCATCAGGTAGGCTATATTTCACAAAACTCGGAATTTCCAGTACAAGGGAATGCTCTCTAAAACTATCTATTAATCCATCAATCTGGAGAATTTCATACATTTGAAATACTAATAAATTATCAACTCGAAACAATGTATAAATCGTTCCTCCAATAATTATTGGTAGATATATGTGAGCCCATGATTGAAGCTTCCACATATTAATATTAGGTCACCTCCCTTTTTTTCTTAAATCTTACAAAAATGTAGTACTCAGGACATATTGTAACAGAGATACTTAATGAGATAAATAATTAAAATAGGAAATATTAGTATAAAACTCCCATTATTTACTGTTTTTAAAATAATTTTTAAACTATTAGGATTAACCCACTTCTATCAGCAAAATTATTTGTTCCTGATAATACTATCCTCTAAAATAAAATTAATTAGTATTAGTTCGACTAACATTATTCATTGAAATGAGGAACAAGCATGATTATCTACGAATCCACAACTAAGGGATTTTTATCTGATGTTGAGAATGAACAGATTGTTGATCGTTTATATGATGTGTATCAGAAGAAGATCGGTAGAACATCTCGAAATGAAATCCGCTCTTGGGATCATTCACTCCAACGTATGTCCAATGTGTTGCGGGATCGGGATATTCCTCGCGATGCGTCTGTTGCAATTGAATTTAAAATACCGAATACCGGGAAGCGGGTCGATTTTATTATTGCAGGCAATGACGGAGAGGTTGATCACGCCGTTATTATTGAATTAAAGCAGTGGGAATCTGTGCAGAAGAATGCCCGAATGGATGCTGTGGTAGTAGAAACTTATGTTGGAGGAGGCAATCGTCAAACGACTCATCCCTCTTACCAGGCATGGAGCTATGCCAGTTTGATTGAAGATTTCAATCAGAGTGTCCGCGAAATTCCAATAAAACTGAAACCCTGTGCGTATTTACATAATTATTTAATACAGGAGAACGACCCCTTAACAGATCCCCATTATGAAGAGCATATTGAAAAAGCACCTGTTTTCCGCAAAGGTGAAATGCAAAAGCTTCGTTCTTATATTAAGAAATACATTAAATATGGGGACAAAAATAATGTCATCTTCCAAATCGATAATGGGCGAATCAAGCCATCCAAATCCCTACAAGACAGTATGGCAAATATGCTTCAAGGAAATCCCGAATTTGTAATGATTGATGACCAAAAGGTAGTTTATGAACAGATCCTTCACTATGCAAAAACATGTATGCAAACTGAAGAAAAAGGGGTTTTTATCGTTCAAGGTGGACCCGGTACCGGAAAATCCGTATTGGCCATCAACATACTTGTCCAATTGATTCAAGAAGACTACTTTGCCATGTATGTAACCAAAAATAGTGCTCCGCGCGATGTCTATGCTACAAAGTTAAAGGGGACGATGAAGAAAAAAAGTATAGATAATCTCTTTAAAGGCTCTGGCAGTTTTCATGCTGCAGACCAAAATGAATTCGATGTACTGATTGTAGATGAAGCCCATCGCTTAAATGAAAAATCCGGTCTATTTAGTAATCTTGGCGAAAACCAAGTTAAAGAGCTAATGAACAGTGCAAAATTTAGTATTTTCTTCATCGATGAAGCTCAAAAAGTGACAATAAAAGATATCGGAAGTGTTGATTTAATAGAAAAATTCGCTGACGAACTAGGGGTAAAAGTATTTCATGGGGAACTAGCTTCCCAATTCCGTTGTGATGGTTCCGATGGCTACATAGCATGGCTCGACGATGTCTTAGCAATCCGTGAAACAGCAAATCAAAATGATCTCGGAATGGACTACGACTTCAAAGTCTTCGATAATCCACATTCTCTTTTAGAGGCAATTGTTGAGAAAAATAAACTAAATAATAAATCACGAATGGTTGCCGGCTATTGTTGGGATTGGATTTCAGAAGGCAAAAACAACCGAGATGTCCACGACATTGTCATCCCAGAGTATAATTTTTCCATGAGTTGGAATCTCGGTAATGAAATTTGGGCAATTAGTGAGGATTCTATATACGAAGCCGGCTGCATCCACACATGCCAGGGACTGGAATTTGATTATGTAGGGGTCATTATCGGGGACGATATACGCTATGAAAACGGTCAAGTCATAACGGATTACACAAAACGCGCCAAAACCGACCAATCCATCAAAGGCATTAAAAAGAAAATAAAAGAACAACCTGAAGAAGCAGCTAAACAAGTCGATCAAATCATCCGCAACACCTACCGTACTCTAATGACTCGTGGCCAAAAGGGGTGCTATGTGTATTGTACTGATAAGGCTTTAGCTGAGTATTTGGAGGGACGGATTAAGAGAGTTTATGATGAACAAGAGGAAGTTAAGAATTATTTAGTTGCGGAAGAGAAAGTGGAGTATGAGTAAAAATTTAAAGATAATGGCAGACTTTGATGCCATTATCTTTTATAAACTCAAATATTAAATTCCATTTATGGAGACGGCGGGAGTCGAACCCGCGTCCAGAAACTCCAATACTCAAGCGTCTACGCGTGTAGTCTGCCTATTTGCAATTCGCGAGTCTTTATGCCGACCTTAGAGCCACAAGTGATTGGGAGCTTCCTATACATCACTATCTAACGATTTTCACCACTAGGGAGTCTTACATATTTAACGTACTTAGTTCAAAGACCTTATGATAACAATTGTATATCAAGTTGTTGTTAAATGGAATCGTTTCGCTAGCTACTTCAAGTCTTGTTGTTGTATTAGGTAACTTAGCAATTAGAACTAGCCCCTACCCAAACGCTGTAAACCTCTTCCCCAATTGTCCACAGTAAGCTCTGTAAGCCCCACTAAAGGAAACCTGAAACAGTGTTAACATCATAGCATTGGAACGTTCACAGGAGGATTTCAGTAGGTCTTATCTCAAATAAAAACGAGATAGTCATTTGGACTACCTCGCATTATACATCTATTATCTCACAATAAAGTCGTTCAGGAAGCTCTTCCCAAAAGCTCTGTAATGCTTCCTTATACTTAATGAAATCTGAATCTTGGATGTTCAATACTTGTTCATTCAGAACTGTTCTATAGGATTTCATCAAGTTACTTTTGGTTATTTCTGACTTAAAGAAACCAGGTCTTATCATCTCTAATTCAGTGGATGCTCTCCCCTCGCCATGTTTAATAACATTAGCCAATAGTCTAAGTTCTTTTATAGTAGACCAACAATTTAATTCTTCAAGATTTTGACCAAAGCTTGTAAACTCATCTTTAATCTGTCCAAAATTAATACAATACTGCTCGAAAGTTATTTCTGTTCCACCTTCATCAAATAGCGTATATCCTGAATGTTTAATTTCATCAAATAAAAATTTTCTTACTTGTTGCTCCCAAAACTGATACATCGTAGCAATCCACATCAGTTGATTATTGTATTTCACTAAAGAAACCGCTTCATAATATTCTAGCCCTTTTTCAAATGCAGAATTTGCAAAATCGGATTCATCATGCCTATCAGGGTCAAAATACTGCCCTAGTTCTTCATAATGTCTTTGAGCCAACTCATCAGCTTCTTCTTCTAAGTTGTTAAATACTACAGCAACTTTATTAAAGTAAACATCAAGATAATACTCATAAGGGTTTTGGAATCTCTTACGTAACTTCGGATATAAATATAATTGCGCTGTCCCCAATATCTTCACCCATTCCATTTCAGAATTAAAAAAGAGCTTCTTTCAGCTCCTTCTTTCTTTAATCATATGTAACCCCCACCACCTTGCTCTTTTATGGAGAGTTGAACCTAATTCAGGAGTATTGCTTTATTAGCGTGTTGGATACGAACGGTAATGCTCTCGGACATGCTCAAGACGCCCCTTGCGGAAACGCTTGTACGGTCTTACTTTCACTGCCTTATGTATCATGGCTAACACCTCCTAGTTATAGTTCAGGTGGTGAGTTACCTATATTTTACAATTTTCAGATTGCTAAGTACATAGTATAATTTTGATAGTCACTAGCCAATATTCAAGCATGTTCAAAAATATCGGTTCGTGTGCATGGTGTTAGGTGACCTCTGCTCCCCCTCCTTCAAATTTAAAACTCATTTGAAGCTCTAGGAAGCTCCCTGTGGTATTCTGACTAAAGTTGACCAAACGTATTCAAACGGTCACAGAACGCTGTCAGGAGCATAATGAGACTATAGAATTTTCATCTACAGTAAAGTGTGCAACCTAAAGACATATATTAAAATAATTATATTAGATGAGTATGCTATATGGATATTAAATTCTAATGTTACTTAATGCTGATGCTATCAATTAGAACCCTCTGTAAATCAATATTTTTCTCTCTTAATCTCATTATGATATGTTCATAGATTAATCTTTTGTCCTTAGATATTTCACGAGGTACTTCACCCAAATCAATAGAAAATCCTTCACTAAAATGAACACTCACTATCATTTTGACCAACCTCCTCTATATATCTATTTTAATATAGAAAAGGAATTAATTACCATAATACAAATCAATCGAGTTATATATCGAAATTTTATTTTTGAAAGTATTTCAATCAAATTCTTACAATTGAGCAAGATAGAGTGTCTAGAACTTCGCTCATATTGGTAGTGTGTGAGTGTAAGCAGGTGTTTTTAACAAAGGAGCTATTTTATTTTTTTACTATATCGTTTCAATCTCTTTCATTTATCTGTGCATTGTTGAGGTTAGGGTAGTATCAGCAATACTAATGAAAAATCCTCGGATAGTATGGGGGATACTTCTTCAATAGAACCTCAATTACAGTAACACTCTAGGAAGCTCGCTGTTGCACCTTGACTATAATCGACCAATTGTATTCAGATGGTTACAGAACGCTGTGAGGGGCTTACTGTGGCTTCACAAGTCACTCTCACACTAATTAACTGACCTTAATAAAATATGGATTTTACCTGTAATAAAAGAATTGAATGAGTAGATTCAAAAGTCCAATATATCACATGTTCATCACTAAATTGCCTGAGAGTAACCTTCGCTATTTCAAGCTAACGCCTTGAGAAACACGCAAAAAAGAGAGCATATCAATTTCTGTATGCTCCTCTACTATAATAACAATATTTAAGTCTCTGGGGTTCTTACTTTACTCTTCAATGTACCATACATAGATATTTTATAACCTCAAATAATACTTTCTAAAGACATGCTCTTAGTAGGTCATAATCATCTTTGTACATCCACTTATATCCATATGCTTCTTTATTGATGTCCTTTAAACAACTACTGATTTTACTACTTTTGTTACCTGTATAATAAATATTAGCTTCTCTGATTGAACCCCACTCTTTAATAAACTCCATTTCCAAGCTTAACTGGACAATTTTTCTCTTGTTCTTTGGACACGAATTAAAATCACATCGATTTATGTTACTCCATTTTTTTAAGTATCTACGCACCATTTCTCGATGTATGTTTAATTCTCTGGCAATTAGTTCAATATCTTTTGTACCACTGTTCCAAAGTGATAAACATAAGTGACTTATTGATGAACGTGCTACATTTTCTACTTTCATCCAATTGATATTACTTAAATCAAAAAAATTGGATAAAATACTATTTTCTATATTTATCTTAATATAATTTATTTCACTTTCCCTACAATCAATCACTATATAGTATTGAATGTCATTTTCTATTGCTATTTTTTGTTTCTCGGTATCATTAGATATCTCTTCATCTAATGTTTTTCCGCCTTGTGTTCTAAAGCCACCATTAAAATGTTGTCCCCCATGTGTTTCAATAATCATGTTTAATGAGGGGATATAAAAATCGTAACGTCTATTTCCAGACCATTTAAAAGGTGTATTATGTGCAAACTGAACATCTAACTGCTTTAAGACTTCTCTCATCACTTTCTCTGGATACTTAATCCCTTCTGAACACATAGAACATGACAAGCCATAGTTATTAACATCTGCTATTTTTTTTCTTTTTATATGTTTACTACAATTCGGACATATCCAATCTACTCTTTCATGGCTAAATTGCATATACTTTAGTCCATCTTCTTTATTAATAAGTAATTTTGCTAATTGAGGATTGGTAGTATTCATATCATTAAATCCTATCAATATTTTCCTATTCGTACAGTAGATACACTTTCCTCCATTAGCTCTATGTTTAATAGTCTGAAGATAGCTATGTTGTTTCTCACATCTCCACCAAACTTTTTCATTACTCTTTGGAGTATACATGTCAGGTGTCTTTTCATTTTTCTCATAGTCCCACTCTAAAGCTATTGTAGGGTAGGTATTAAAAAAATTATTTATAGTATTGGCATATTTTCCAGAACAATATGGACAGTTAGAATTATTACTTGCCCTATGTCCAATTCTAGTAAACCATCTATGTTCATCCGGGTATAAATTACAACACCAATGCGCCCCTTTATTGCTCCATTTAGTTTCTTGATAGACATCTAACCCTAGTTCCTCATTTCTTTCGAAATCCCACTCCCTAAATAACTCAGGACGTCCTTTTAACATCGAATTATCATTTGTAATCAATTTTTCATCAAACTTTTTGCCATTCTTAATGTTAATAATTTCATACTCATTCATCTCAATCACACTCCATCATCAAATCATTTTTTCAAAAACTATAGTATCATTGAAAATAGAAAAATACAATATTTGTCATAAAAGTAACAATATAACATATAAACATATAACTATTTACCTTGTATATGATAAATAAAGACACCTAGCAGTCACTAGGTGCCATTAAAAATATTAGCTCTCTTTCATCTCATATCGTCTCTCTATCTTTATTGTGGTGTTGAGTTGTGTACGTGGATGCCAGTTTCTGATAATAGCATTTTTTCACATATCGGAAAGGCTGGGGCAACGACTACCTCTTGAAAATAAATTTAATCTGACACTCTAGGAAGCTCTCTGTGACATTCTGACTAAATCTCATCTTATGTATTCAAACTACCACAAGAAGGCTATCAGAATATTCTGACGCTTCTAAAATGGCTCTGACACACTCTCATAAGAGTCATGTAAAATCTCTCTTTTACACGTTGAATCCTAAAGTTCGAATGCGTCATAAAGCCTTATGTGTCAAGGTTTTATCCTTGAATTGATTTGTCATATTCTTTAGTAATCTTGTAAAACGTGTTCTTTGTCAACTTTAGAATTTCCATAAACTGAACACTTGATAGCTCTTTAGCCTTCCACTTGCTGTAATTGGCTTCTAGGTCTGCTCTTTGTTCTTTTGATAAAGTACTAAGATTAATCTGAGGTCTGCCTAAATGCTTACCTTTAGCTTTAGCAACAGCAATTCCTTCCTTTTGTCTAGCAAGTGTCTTTTTACGCTCTTGCTGTGCTACATATGCCAACAAAGAAAGAAATTGGTCTTCCATTAGCTTCCCTGTATCTCCCATTAACTTCCACTTTCGACTATCAAATAGTTCTTTGTTTTCTAATATGACAATATCAGCGTTTAGCACACGAGTGATATATTTCCATTCTGCTGTTACTTCATCATAGTTACGTCCTAATCGGTCTAAAGCGTCAATGTAAACTAGGTCACCCTCTCTCAAGACACTCTTTAGCGCTTGATACTGTGGACGGTCAAAGTTTTTTCCGCTAGCCTTGTCGATGAAAATGTCACGTTCCTCCACGCCTAACTCAATCATTTTTAAGTCTTGACGGTCTGTATTTTGGTCTTTAGTTGATACACGCACATAACCAAATATCTTTGTGTTTGTCATGTTGATTCCTCATTTCGGTTTATAAAGGTCATAACAACATTATAAACGTTTATAAAATTAAAACAATACCTTTAAGGAATTTTGTAGGCTGAATAAACCTAGATATATCGCTATTTCAAATTTCGAATTCCAATCCTGAAAAGGTATACCTTTACAAACTAGGATATCCGTACACCTCAATGTCGTTATTGCTATCGTTAGAATCCAATATATAGGGAACTTTATTCAATCTATGTGCCAAATTGATATAAGTTGTCGATTTCAGTCAGTAGTCACATAGTTTGCTATTGTTAGAGCAAAAAGAACTACAATTTCAATTCATCAAGAAACTATCAAATATTATCGTATCGTCCTCCGTAACAGTAATTTCCATTTCTTCCACAAATATATTAAATCATGCTATAATACCTAAGTACCAATTGAATCATTTTTTGTGTAAAAATATTTTTATCTCGGAGGTTTGATTATGAAAACTTGCTTTATAGTGTGTCCGATTGGAGCAGATGATTCTCCGCAAAGAAAACGTTCTGATAAGGTTCTGAAACATATTATTGAACCTATCTGTAAAAATCTTGGCTTTAATGTTGTTCGTGTTGATAAGATTAATACGGTTGATAAGATTGATAATACTATCCTACAACACTTAGAAAAGTCTGACTTAGTTATAGCAGATATGACAGACCACAACCCTAATGCATTTTACGAAATTGGTTATCGTCATGCTCTAAACAAACCTTTAATTTTGATTAAAGATGAAACAACACAAATTCCTTTCGACTTAGCAAGCCTTAGAACAATCTCTTACCTGTTAACTGATTTAGACAAAGTTGAATATACAAAAGAACGTCTAGAAGAAACTATTGAATCCTTTAACATTCAAGAGGAAACTGAAGATTCTACAAATCCTAATACTCCAAGAAGTGAAGCTCAAAGTGCAATTCCTTTCCTCTTAAATATTCAAGATTCTATAGAGGAACTTAAAGAACTAGTTAACGTTCGAAATAACGAAGCCTTTGAACAAACTTTAGATTTAGTAATAGGACAGATTCAGAAAAACACTTCTAGTAAGCCCGAAGATAAAGCCATGGAAATGTTCTTTGCTAAAGCTCTAGAGAAACCCGAAGAAATAGAAAAATTCATGAAAGTAGCAGAAAAGTATAGGGTTAAAACACCTATTCGTGGACGATAAGTTACCAAGCGTTTAAAAAAGCACCTTATATAAATAGGCAATATTAAATCTATCAAGCTTGCAGTTGTGAATCTGAATCTGCACTCATAACCTTGACAAAAGGCTCTGTGTGTGCTTTTCTGTTTCATCTACACACTGTACGAAACTATGAGAGTAATTGAAATGTAGCCCTATGGATAATTTCCTTACTCGATTCATTTCTCAACTTGCCACAGGCTTGCTATACAGCTTCAAACTCCATGTATCTGTTCACAATACTTCTCATTGGTAGCAGGAAATCATACTAAGTACCTAGCTTCAATGTATGCCTGTTCAATATCGTCCCGACAAGCTTTGAACTTATCTGATACTTTATCCTGTCATTCGAGACACCCCCGCAAGAATCGATTCGAGCAAACGGACAACTGTTCAACTCGATTGTGTTGTGAGTTGTTTAAGGTTATTTTCTCAAGTTGCAATATCACACCCATGATTAAAGGAGCGGATAATTTGAAATCAATTTTTTCTTCCAACATCGAAATTGACAAAACAGCTATATTGAATTGGCGAACTAAAAGACATGAACCTATTTATAATATGATTGTTTTAGCAGAAGGCTATATGAGTTCGGCTCTCATTCTATGTGAACAGCTCCTTAAAGATAAACAAGATAAGAGAGATTCAGTTATCTTTCCAATTTTGTTCAATCTTAATCATGGTATAGAGTTATATCTTAAATCTATAATTTGGTCTTTAAATCTATTAAACAAAAACACTAATAAAGAAAAACTCAATAACCATAACATTATGGCATACTTCAAAACAGCCAAATCTCTTGCTATAACTTACGAAAATACTGAGGAAAAAGTGAAAACAATTAATGAATTGTTTGGTCAACTAGAATCATACTTAAATGAATTAGAGAGTTACATTGTCGAAAATAGCGGAAAGACTAGAATAGATTTTCCTAGATATGTACTTGATTACAAAAACGAGCTTCCTCAATTTTATATCTTAAGCTCAAAGAATGTTTCCATTGATATTAAGAACCTATTGGAGAGATTCATAGTGATTGATACTAACTTGAATAGGCTTGCCGAACATTATTATTACGAGTATAGCGAACAATAGATTGCATTGTATAAGTGCTATCAGATGAATTGAGAATAGGTCTTGTGAGTGGTTTATGTTTTGGTAAGTTCGATTCGTTTCATAGCGTCACTATCTACTATCGTAATAGGAAGTCATATATCATATAGCTACACTCTAGATAAGCTTGTTCAATATCATCACGACTAGCTTTGAAAAGTTTTCTAAATGTGTTACATTGGCTCTTAGTGAGTAGCGCTCTAATGGCGTTCATATTTTGAGCCTTTTAGATTGATTGATAAGCTAAGTATCCAAACCTACTTCACTTCGCTACGGCTTGTCAAATTACCTTGTACGCTGTCCTAGCTTCTAGGTTGAACATATGTTTCCATGAATGTGGCAAGCTTGTAACACCTGAGAACATGAATTGAGATTGTACATAGAAGTCACCTCGATTCATCTTACAGTGGTTTAATCTCCCCCTGTTCAATCACTTCCACTTGCTCTTGAACCTTAGTTTCAAGCATCATCTTTTGTTCTTGCTCAACAATCCACAACTTAGCTCGTTCAATAGGGTTATCAATCATATATGAAGCAACAGGAGTTTGTGATTTAAGTTGTTCTTCCATTTGGTTGAACTTCTCAATATAAGTAACAGCAAATTGAGTCCCTTTAGCACCTGTCATTCGAGTTGCGAATAGTTCACAACCTTTTTTAGTTAGGTTGAAACATGGCTTTTGTCTGTTTGCACCATCTGTGTATGTTGATTCAATGAAGTAATTTGAGATAAAAGCATTTTTGCTTGCATCTCCTAAATGGTCAATAATCTTACGAATATCACGAATAACATCATGGTGATTTCTACCAACCATTTCAGCAACATCTCTACTATCAAGTGTTAGCTCATTAGTTTTCGTCTCATTTGATACGGACATATTATATTGTTCCTTTTGAACTATTTCTGAAACAGGTTCAATCAGGTTTTCAGAATCATCATTAATACCCAACACTAACTTACGCACCTTCTCAGCAACCTCAGAATCTTCTAATAGGAAGCCAATTAGTAATACTGATTCCTTAGGATATAAATTAGTAGCACTTGAAGCAATACCTAAGCTTCTACGCATTTCTGTCCATGCTTTTGTTGAACCTGCTAAATCAAACAATCTTTCTTTCAGGTCACAGTGTCTTGCTTGTTTAACACCTGACTCATTCACTTCGCTACGATTTAAATGTATAACTGAGTTTATATCTTGTGGACTAACACCATAGAACTCAGCAACTTGTTTAGTTGTAGCAAGCTCACTGTTTGGTAACATTAGTAATCCATACACTCTATCAAGCATTTCTACACAATGTTTACCTCTAAGTCTGATAGCAAAAGACCAACAACACAAAAAAGCACACCAAGTATGATGTGCCATTGCTTCTTCTAATCAACTTTCAACTATCCATATCATCTATGCTACTCCTACTCTATATACTCCATATACACTACTCCACTCCCTCGCCAGTTGTCAGCTAAGGGCTAGAAGTAATAATACATATAAGTGGAATCATCATGAGCTACCTTTAATTTTCGATTTCATACGCTTGATTGTTGATTCTGAACAGCTAAGGAGTTCTGCTAACTCTTTGTTCTTCAACTGTGGTTGTTGTTCCAAAAGACATGCTAGCGCTTGTGTACGGTCATCAGCAAACTGTTTTCGCTGTACACGATACTCTTCTTGAGTTCGCACTCCCTTAGCTCTCCTCTGCTCTTCTTTTCTCTTCTGCTCACGCTCTTTCTTGACTTGCTTACTTATAATTGTTGTAAGCTGTCTCTGCTGTTCTAGCGTGATATTAAGCTCCTTAATTAGACGTTCATTTGTTTTCTTGTACACTACCCGCTTTACAGAAGTTATTGCACCTTTAACTCTCGACCTTGGTAACGGCTTATAGAAGCTTTGATTAATCCGCTCTAAGTTTTTTTCAATAAGCTTTTCGTTCATACCAATAGCTTTGGAACAAATAGCATAGTTAAAAAGCAACGTCTTTCGGTTTACCTGGGGCTGTATTTCGAGTAGCTTTTCAAAGTCCTTCAAGCGTGCCTCATTTAAGCTTTTTTCAGTAAGAACATAGTTAATGTTATCCACTTTTAACTTCTTAACCTTGGTTGTTGGTAACGTTAGTACCTTATCTTTCTTATCTCTAGGAGGTAGTTCAGGTAACAAAAACTCTTTCATTTCTCCTATTGAATATCGAGCATTTTTCAAATATTCGGCTCGTACAACTCCACCTACTCTTGATGAAATACTCCCTGCTAAACGAAAAATTTGCGATACTGATTTTGCTTGGCTATCTGAATTAAGATGGCGTAAACGTTTAAATATCTCATCTTGCATACGTTGCCATAGCTTATAGTAGTTCCCGTACTTCATATACTCCATTAGCCAAATAAGCTGTAATCCTCTTCCACTGTAAATGATGATATTTGGAGTCAATATTCCTTCATTAGCAATCATTTCATCAATCATATCTCTAGCTGTATCTACATCAATACCAATTTTATAGCAGTCTAAATCTGTGTAAAGCGCATTAAGCCTTACACAATCATCTGAAAGTCTGTGACAGCTTTTAAACGTGTTCAAAGAGAAGTACACATCTTCGCCTATCCAATCACCCTTTGGCACTAGACTATAAATACTCTTTCCAATCTCACTTTGGATATTAGGAGGTAGCCCCTCCCTAAGTTGTATTAGTTGAGCAAAACATTTATTGTCTCCATGAACAGTTTTCAACAAAGTCATTGCTGAAACTACACTTGGTCTGTTGTCGAAAAAATTGTAATCAAAGTGATACATATTAATCTTCCTTTTCCTAATAGGGTTATTAGGTACTCAGAGCCAACAAAAAAGGTAGACAACACAAACCAGACTTCCTCAAAACTGAGGAAAAGTCCAATTTTGTATTGTCTACCACTGCATGTTAGTAGATTGTTATGGGTTTCATATAGTATGAGCTTCAATTGCTCTGTTCAAATCGGTTGCATTGTAATTTAAGGTTTCAATAATCTGGCTTCGAGTGCCTATCGAATACATTATACTACAATAAAAAAACTATTCGCAATATATTTGGTTTAAACTCTACTAAAGTTAATATAAATCAAACTAGAGGTACTCTCTCAAATCCCTTGCAACTTCTTCAACGTCTAAATCCAAATACTGTGTTGTAACAGCTAAATCACTATGACCGAGAGCTTTTGATATAATAGCTATACTCGCTCCCTTATCATGTAATCTCTTGGCATACGCTCTCCTAATAGCATGAGCATTGATATTTTCTAAGCCAAACCGTTTCGCATACTTGTTCAATTGCTTTGAGATAGCACAGTTAGATGATTTACTTGTATTCATCGCCAATCCATTCTGAGTGATAAAGATATTCCTATTGTCCGTACCATAGTGAGCGCGGATTCCCTTATTCAACTTAATTAACAGTTTTATCATATCAGCTAGCTCTTTATCTATTGGTAGCTTTAGGAACTTATGATTCTTTAACGTTGAGCCATCAAGATTCAAGCATAGGTGTTCAAAGTCAATATGGCGCTCTCTAAGCTCTCCTAACGTGCGTATCCGAATACCCGACTTGTACATCAATAGGATTGCACAAGCATCCCTAAAGCCAATGAATGTTGTTTGGTCTATTAGGCAGAGAAGCTTATCTATATCAGATTCCTTCGCTCCCTTCTTCACTTCCTTATCAATCTTGATTTGAATATTGCTCCAAAAGCGGTCTTTAATCCATCCATTATTGTAAAACTTACTTAGGACAGCCTTAATTGATTTCAAACGAATTAGCTTTGTAGAAGGCTTTACCTCTAGAACATCAAGATAGTGATACAGTTTATCAATGTCAATATCCTCTACATAATCAATCTGACATACTTCCGCAAACTGTTTAAAGATATATTCGTAGCTCTCAATGGTGCGTGGTCTATTACCTGCTATTCGCATTTGACTGAATATCGTATCAAGCGCTGTGCTTACTTCAATTCCTTCTCTCCGCGCATCCTCCATATTACTTACAATAGTTACAACATCACCGCTAACTGCAAAAATGCCATGCTTACGGTTCCTATTAGACATAATAAAACCTCCTAAAGTGTATTTAGAAGGTCTAAGAACAAGTTCAAATATAGTACATTTCCACAGGGATAAGAAAAGGGATATTCAACAAGAGTTCAACTCCCGTTCAATATCCCTAGCTTCTTAAATCGTTGATATGACTGCATTAGCAGTATTTCATGTATGGAGACGGCGGGAGTCGAACCCGCGTCCAGAAACTCCAATACTCAAGCGTCTACGCGTGTAGTCTGCCTATTTGCAATTCGCGAGTCCTTATGCCGACAAACAGGCGTCCGGATCGCTAACCTGGAAATCTCTTGCTACTGACTCAGGTGGCACCAGTAACCGTATCCCACTAAAGTTGGGCCCTACGTTATCCACATGGGCGATGGATAGGCAGAGCGCTTACGAGCTTACGCTGCGAAAGCTAAATTTTGTTGTTTGCCAGTTATTATATAACTTCCGTTGATGACGGAGCCGAGACCTCCGACGCGCAGCTCAAGCTTGAACCATCCCTGTCGAATCCGTAACGTCCCCGAATAGTATATAAAGTAGCGTTTAGTTAGAACGCTTCTTTTATCTCCGGGTCACGGCAGTAACCGTGTACGGTCAGAACAAGTTCAACTTGTGCTGATAAGTGGTATCGTATTAAGTAGATACCCACTGGCAACTTACATTTCAAATTATAGTACAAGAATGGTCAAACATCAAGGGAATCGCTTAAGTCCTTAGATATTAATTCATGGGTCCCTTAACAAAAATTACTATACTAGAATATCTTCCTTATTATAATAGTATTTTCATTGCATTCTCATATAAAAAAGTGCGTGGCTCATTAGTATTGATTCTTCGCCTTAAACACACGTTCCATTTCACGTTTTGCTTCTTTTTTCTTCAAATCATCACGTTTGTCGTAGTTTTTCTTCCCTTTCCCTACGCCAATTAACAGTTTTGCATAACCGTCTTTGATGTACATTTTAAGAGGGACGATTGTGTACCCTTCTTGTTTTGTACGACCGAGAAGTTCACTAATTTGCTTTTTATGTAACAGCAATTTACGGACACGTAATGGATCGTGGTTAAAACGGTTTCCTTGCTCATATGGACTTATATGCATATTGGAAATCCATGCCTGACCGCCCCGAATTTGAACAAAGGAATCTTTTAGCTGAACTTTCCCTGCTCGTATCGCTTTGATCTCTGTACCTTGTAATACCATGCCCGCTTCAATTGTTTCTTCGATGAAGTAATCATGGTTTGCTTTTTTGTTTTGTGCTAAAACCTTTCCTGCTCCCTTTGCCATGAGGGACACCTCACAATCTTTCAAAATTCTAAATATAAAAATGACACCGCTGCGGCGATTTATAACTAGAAATCCCTACAAAAGTTTCATATTTTCCTATTCATTATAAAAACAGTACCCCAAGTGCGAACTCTTCACACTTGGGCTACTTTCAAATTATCGTTTTTTCGATTTTTTCTTTTTGTTTTTCTTTGCTACGCCTTCGTAGAACTTTTGTTTTTGTTTTACTTTGCGTCCGCCTGTTCCGCCTTCACTCGAACCAGAACCTCCAGCTCGACCTCTCGAACCTCCGCGGCGAGAGCTACCACTTTTTTCATCGCCCTCTTTTACGCGACGTCCACCACGGCCTTCGCCTTCTGATCTTCTTCCAGAACCGGCATGAATGACTTTTGGTGCACTTTTACGTGTACGTCCACCATATGATTTCACCATGTCCACAACTTCAAAGTCAACTGAGGACTCTTCTATTGTAACATTTGCGACGCGTACCTTCACCTCATCACCAATACGGAAGATACGACCAGTATGTTCACCCACCATAATCATTTGACGATCATCAAAGCGATAGTAATCGTCTGTCATATTGCTAATGTGAACAAGTCCTTCAATTGTATTCGGTAATTCGACGAACATCCCGAAGTTGGTAACAGATGAAACCATCCCTTCGAATTCTTCACCGATTTTATCGGACATATATTGCGCTTTTTTCAGTGCATCTGTATCACGTTCTGCATCAACCGCACGACGTTCACGTTCAGATGTATGATCTGCAATTTCATCCATTCTTTGTGCCCATTTGAAGGTAGTTTCTTTCGATACATCTCCTTCAATAAGGTACGTGCGGATTAATCGGTGAACGATTAAGTCTGGGTAACGACGAATTGGTGATGTAAAGTGTGTGTAGTAATCCGTTGATAATCCAAAGTGACCAATTGATTCCGGATAGTACTTCGCCTGTTGCATGGAACGAAGTAACATGGTAGAAATCACCGGCTCTTCTGGCATTCCTTCGATCGCTTGTATAATTTCCTGCAACGCTTTTGGATGTACCGAGTTTCCTGAACCTTTTACCACTAATCCGAAGTTCGTTACAAACTCAAAGAAACGTTGTAATTTCTCTGGTTTTGGGTCTTCATGGATACGGTAGATGAACGGAACTTGCATCCAATGGAAATGTTCTGCAACGGTTTCGTTGGCAACTAACATGAATTCCTCGATTAATCGTTCGGAAACAGTACGTTCACGAAGAACGATATCTTGTGGCCAACCATCTTCATCAACGAGAACTTTTGATTCTTTAAAGTCGAAGTCAATGGCACCGCGCTCCATACGTTTATTTCTTAAGATTTGAGCCAAGTCAGCCATATCTTTAAACATTGGCACCAAGTTTTCATAACGTTTCAGTAATTCATCATTTGGATCTTCCAAGATTTTATAAACATCAGTATATGTCATACGTTCCGTTGTTTTAATCACACTTTGGAAAATTTCATGTTCAATTACTCGTCCGTTTTGGTCAATTACCATTTCACAAGATAATGTTAAACGGTCCACTTGTGGATTTAACGAACAAATCCCATTCGATAAACGGTGTGGAATCATTGGGATTACGCGGTCCGTTAAATACACACTTGTGGCGCGATCATACGCTTCCTCGTCGATAATCGAACCTTCTGTAACATAGTAGCTAACATCGGCAATGTGAACTCCTAATTTATAGGTACCATCTTCATTTTTTGTAACCGTTACAGCGTCATCCAAGTCTTTTGCATCGGCACCGTCAATTGTGACGATTGTTTGATCTCTTAAATCACGACGACCGACTAAGTCAGCTTCTGTAATTTCATCCGGTACTTCCCCAGCAGCATCTACTACTGCTTGTGGGAACTCCGGTGGGATTCCATGTTTGTAAATGATTGATAAGATATCTACACCAGGGTCATTTTTGTGCCCTAGAATCTTTGTAATCGTCCCAGTTGCTGATTTGATTTCATCTGGCCAATTTGTGACTTCAACTACTACTTTATGGCCATCTACTGCACCAAGGGAATCTTCCTTCGTAACGAAAATATCCATATTTAATTTTTTATCGTCTGTTACAACAAACCCAAAGCCTCTGTTTGCTTGGTATGTACCAACAAAAGTCGTTTGACTACGTTCAATAACCTTTGTTACAGTACCTTCTCGACGATCACCCGAAGTCTCTTTTAATACACGGATCAGAACGATATCCCCATTTAGTGCCCCATTGATTTCATGAGGTGGAATGAAAATATCATCCATACCTTCTTCTTCTGGTGTCACAAAACCAAACCCTTTTGCATGGCCGATAAACTTCCCTCGAAGTAAGTTCATGCGTTCTGGGAGTCCATAACGATTGGCACGGGAACGTACGACTGATCCTTCATCTTCCATACGTACCAGCGTCTTAATTAATTCTTTAAATTCCTCTGCATCTTCTAATCCAAGAGCTTCTTCTATTTCACTCACCTTTAGTGGTTTATAGTCTTCTTGCTTCATTAAATCTAATATACGCAGTTGTAATTCATTATATTGTGCCATATATTTTCCCTCCTTTTTGCAATACTAAATCTAGCTATATGGTCGGTTAGTTATTTTCCCAATCTAATGATTGTAAAAATTCATAAACCGTTTCATGTAATTGTTGTTTTTCTTGATCAAGCGTGATGACATGCCCAGAATGCTCGAACCATTTGATATCTTTCTTTAAGGATTCCACTTCTTCATAAATAATATGAGCAGATTTCGGGTCAATAATTTCATCGTTTTTAGATTGTATGACTAAGATTGGTGCATATACCATATCGAGCTCTTTTCGCACATCAGTTACAAGCTGTTGTAACTCAGGCAATGACGGCATTCCTTTTGCTTCAATCGCTTTTACTTCTTGTTCGATTTGTTCTTCGTTTTTCCCTTCAAAACGTTTAAAATCCTTTGCATACTTGAGAACCCCTTGGAACATTTTATCGGTCGTTCTCATGGTCATCGGAGAACACATCGTAACGATTCCCTTTACAGGCTGCATTAAACTTAGCTTGAGTGAAAAAACGCCACCGAGTGATAAGCCAACAACCGCAATCTCATCGTACCCAGCTTCTTTTAAAGTCTCGTAGCCCTTTACAACATCTTGCCACCAATCATCCGGCGATGTTTCGATTAAGTGTTCAGGTGGAACCCCATGCCCCTTATAATGGGGAGCGTGGCATGTATAGCCTTGCTTTTCTAAAAACCGGCCCAACATGCGCACATCGGAAGAGCTACCAGTAAATCCATGTAATAATAAAACGGCACGTTTGCCTGCTTCAAAGAAAAATGGTTTTAATTCTGCATTTCGCATGACATATCCTCCAAAAATTTCTTATGTATACAAAACTTTCTACTACTATTATAAATTAAACTTCATTAACATGTGGATTTAAGGCTTATGGTTTTGGTATGGACTTTTATAGAGAAGTGCATGCACATTACGAGTAGTTTTCAATTTTTATTCATTGTGAAATTCATCTAATAAGAACATCAATTACTACTAGATGAATATTATGGTAACTTTTAAGATGAAAATAAAACGCCTAACCATGCTCGGTTAGGCGTACCATTCTTTATGAATCTAACTATTTCGTTATAATTTTACGATTGCTAAAGCTAAGATAAAGAATAAAACTGCAAGAACGATTGTTATTCTATGTAAAACTAAATCCATTCCTCTAGCTTTTTGTTTACCGAAAAGTTGTTCAGCTCCACCTGAGATGGCTCCTGATAATCCTGTACTTTTACTTGATTGTAATAATACTATCACGATCAATGCAAGGCTTACGATAATTAATAATGTTAATAACAAAGTATGCATAACTCTCCACCTCCTGAAATAGAAACTTCACAACAAAGTACATTATAGCAAAAATAGTACGAAAATACAATATTTATCCGAAATACGATTGACAAAAGACTCACTTTTCAAATAGTTAACAACCCTGTGTCATCTTCAAAAATAGAATGATTTCCTCATATTTTTATTAGATAGTGGTCAAAAATCTTAGAAAATCAATTTGTAAACTCATTTAAATTCAGAATATTCCATCATTAATTTCTCGTACACCATCATTTATTCTCTTATTATCAGAAATAAACTATAATTTCAGAATTTTATTGTAATTCTGATATTCTTATCATAGAATGATAACCAATACATTCGAAAAGGGGTTACATCATCATGAACACTTTACAAAAGATCGGTAAATTTGCCGGTGATACGTTTGCTCTATGGGTTTTAGTAGCAGCTGGATTTGCCATTTGGCTACCTGAGAACTTTACATGGTTAGGTAGTTATGTGACTCTCTTATTAGGGATCGTTATGTTCGGTATGGGGATGACCATCAAAGTATCCGACTTTAAATTAATACTTAAACAGCCAAAAGGTGTTGCCATTGGGGTTGTTTCACAATTTGTTGTCATGCCATTACTGGCTTTTGCATTGGCAAAGATTTTTGCTCTATCACCTGAAGTTGCAGTAGGTGTTATTTTAGTAGGTTGTTGTCCAGGGGGAACTTCCTCTAACGTTATGACATTTTTAGCAAAAGGTAATACTGCTTTATCTGTAACAATTACTTCTATTACAACATTACTTGCACCAATCTTAACACCAGCATTAATCTATTTACTTGCTAGTGAATGGTTACCTGTTTCATTCTCTGCTATGTTCTTATCTGTAGTAAAAGTAGTATTAGTTCCAATCGTATTAGGGGTTTTAGCACAGTTATTCTTCAAACCTGTTGTAGAAAAAGGCGTTGCGATTTTACCGACAGTTTCGGTTATTGCCATTGTCTTAATTGTTGCAGCAGTTGTAAGTGGTAGTCGTGACCGAATCCTAGATACAGGTCTTATCATTTTTGCTGTCGTTATTTTACATAACGGTTTAGGTTATCTATTCGGCTACCTAATCGGGAAGCTATTCAAATTAAACTATGAAGATAAAAAAGCCGTTTCGATTGAAGTTGGAATGCAAAACTCTGGTTTAGGTGCGAACTTAGCCATGGCTCACTTTGATCCTGTAGCAGCAGTTCCTAGTGCTATCTTTAGTTTCTGGCACAACATCTCAGGACCAATCCTAGCTACATACTGGAGTACACGAGCAGCTAAACGTAAAGGTAATAAAGAAAACACAGTAGAAAAACAAACAGTAGAAGCATAAAAATAAAGGCAGTTTCCAAGAGGATGAACTCATGGAAACTGCCTTTTCTTTATTTTAAGTGAGTACTTCCTCTTTGAAATGATTATACTTCCATTTAAAAAAAGAGACTGACTTTGATTACGTCAGTCTCTTCCTTATTTAGGCCGTACCTTCTTTTATGGTTTCTGATGCATGTTGCTTTCGCTTACGTAACCATTCTTCGAGTCCACCTGTGCCGATTAAGACCCCTATGATAATTAGTAGGCAACCAAAAATTTGGGATAGATGCATCTGTTCATTTAAAATAACTACTGCACCCATTAGGGCAAAGATCGTACTTAAGTTATTAAAAATCGCTGTTTCTGCTGTTCCGATTTTTTTGATCATCGAATTGAATAAGCTATGCCCCACCGCTGTTGCCAAAATAGCAGAAAATAAAAATACTGTCCATAGCTTCCAATCCAAATGAGCAAAAGCAACAAATGATGTTGGCGTAATGATAAGGTTATATAACATAATGACAGTAGAACCAATAGTTAACATATAAGCAGTGAGAACGAGTGGTGGAATCGTTAACGTAATTTTACGGATCACAAAAAAGCTAAATGCTTGCACGATAATCGAACCTAAAACATACATGTCCCCCAGACCAAAAGCTGCTACGGCCGAAACATCGTCTACTACCGCAATAATAATTCCCAAAAAGCCAATGATAAACCCTGTAAACCTTAGCTTTGTTAACGATGTCGCCCTTGTTACGATTGCAATAATGGCTGTAATTAAAGGCGCTAATCCGAGAATTAGAGAAGATTTCACAGCAGTCGTTTGGTTGATTCCTATTGCTAATAATGAATGGTGACAGATGACCCCTAATATTGTGGCTAGTAGTACCCATTTCCAAGGCATTTCTTTATAAATAATTCGTTTTTTCATTACTAATAAAATAAGAAATAACGTTATTCCTGCAAGAAAGATTCGAGTCCCTTGCATGACAAGAGGTGGGATATCCGACACAAGCAATTTCAACATGGACACATTAATGCCCCAGATAAACATTGTAAAAATCATGACTCCATAAACCTTCAGCATGCCTTTCCCCTCCCCCTAAAGTGTATATTTGAACCGGGTAAAATATCTTTATTTTCACAAAATTAATTATACATTATTTGGGATTTGTTTATTGTTTTTTTAATAATGAGTGGCTATGTTTATGTAAATGTTCTCAATAGAACTCATTAAGAAAGCATTTTATTATTACCAATAAAAAAACACCTCTTCGTTAATTGAATGGCATACATACCCATCCTTTCACGAAAAAGTGTTTTTTACGTTAACTCTTTTACAACATGCTTAGTAACCAGCGCAAATCAGAAGCTTGAAGCTACTTTATATGATGAGAGCTATTAGAAGACTAGCCAATTGCTGGTGGTTTTCGGTAGTTTGTTAGTTTTTCGAATGCATATGCTAATTGAAGCAGTTTTTCTTCTTCGAATAAGTCTGCAGCAAATTCAATTCCTACTGGTAAGCTATCCTCTGTAAAGCCCGCTGGGAAACTGATAGCAGGAATACCAGTTGCCGCGCTTAACGCTCCGTTATTAAAATCCCAAAACTCTTGGCCAATCAATGGTGGTGGTGATTTAAACGTCGGATATGCGATGACGTCCAAATCATAATCTTTAATAACCTTTTGTACTGCTTCTAAATATTCTGCACGTTTTTTCAACGCGTCTTGATATTCTTCACTTTCGACAGAGTATTCTAATGCTTGAACAAAACGACGTTCAACAACTGCTGACACCTCTTTACTTTCAATTAATTGCTCAAGTGTTGTAAATCGAGTGTTAGGCAAAGTTGCTAAATAATCTTCAATTGCTTTTTTAAATTCCATTGTCGATAGATTCAATTTCTCAATGTCTTCCAATACATCAATTTCAATATCAACTAATTCAGCACCGTTAGATTTCATTATTTCAAGCGCTTGCTTTACAATTGTCGTTGTTGGCATCGTTAATTCACATGAACCAAAGGAAGCATTTAATACGCCGATTTTTACACCTTCGAATGAACGCTCACCTAAGCTTTTCACATAAGATGTCGGTCTTTTATCAACACCTAACTCTGTAATAGGATCACGTTCGTCAAACTTACCTGCAATGACATCCATTACAATTGCAATATCTTCTACCGTTCGGCCCATTGGACCACCTGTATCTTGCGTGAATGAAATTGGAACAATGCCGGCACGACTAGTTAATCCATATGAAGGACGTAAACCGACTAAATTATTATAAGAAGAAGGGTTCCGAATAGAGCAGCCCGTATCAGTCCCCATGCCTACTGCTGCAAAGTTTGCAGCAATTGCAGCACCGGTACCGCCGCTAGAACCGCCCGGATGATGATTAATTTTATAAGGGTTAAAAGTTTGTCCACCATGTGAGCTTATGGAAGAAATACCATATGCATACTCATGTAGATTTGATTTCGCTACAAATATTGCTCCTGCATCTCGCAACAGTTTCGTTAAAGTTGCATCTTGGGATGGAATAGAATCCTTCAGCGTTAAAGAGCCTGCAGATGTTGGCATATCAAATGTATCGTAGTTATCTTTTAAAATAACTGGTATACCGTGAAGTGGCCCTCGTACACCTTTTTCTTTGCGCTCTAAATCTAATAGTTTTGCCTCCTCGAGGGCTTTATCATTAATGGTAATAATTGAATTAATTGTAGGTCCTTTAAAATCTAATGTTTCAATACGATTGATATACGCCGACACTAATTCCTCAGAAGTAACTTCTCCTGCCTCTAACGCACGTTGTAAATCCATAACTGTTTTCTCGACAACATCAAATTTGATTTCTAAATTCGCTTCTTTACTCACCATTTAACAACGCCTCTATTCTTTTTAAATTATTGTGCAAACACTGCGTCTAAATTCGGTTTCATTCCTGCTAAAGGATTGACTTGTTCAAATGCATAGGCCATGTTTAAAATTGTTGCTTCACTCAATGCTGGCCCCATAATTTGTAAGCTAATTGGCATGCCATTACTTAAACCAATAGGTAATGCAATAGAAGGTAGACCTAATAAATTCGCCGGAATATTGTAGCGAATAAAGGAGAAATTTGAAGGGATATCCTTACCATTAATTGTGACAGTGCTATCTCCGATTGGATAAGCAATCGTTGGCAATGTTGGCGCAATTAACACATCCACTTGTTTCCAAACTTGCTCAAAGTCTAATGCCATTAGGCGTCTCATTTGTTGTGCTTCTAAATAGTGATCTGTTTCTACTAAACTACCAACTAATAACGTTGAACGAACACTTGGACCGAAGTCTTCAGGGCAAAGTCGCATATTTTTCTTATGAATTAACGCTGCTTCTGCAAGGAATGTCATGTATTCTGCATAGTTTGCGTATTTTAATGAAGGAATTTTAACGGTTTCAACCTTTGCACCTAGACTTTCTAACTTTTTGATTGCATCTTTAACAGCAACTTCTACGTCTGGATCAACATCACTAAAGAAGAAATCCTCCTCAATTCCAATTACCTTTCCAGCAATATCACCCGTTAAAGACGCAGCATAGTCAACAAGCGGCGCAATAATTGATGTAGCATCACGCTTGTCTTGTCCAACGATTTGTTGAAGCATTATCGCAGCGTCTGTTACGCTTTTCGTCATTGGTCCAATATGATCGAGTGACCAAGCAAGCGGGAAACAACCAAATTTACTCACTAAACCATGCGTTGGTTTTAACCCCACAATACCGCAAGCTGCCGCAGGAATTCGGATTGATCCACCTGTATCTGTTCCAAGAGAGGCAATCGTTAAATCTGCAGACACCGCTGCTCCAGAACCGCCACTTGAACCACCAGGAATTCGGCTTAAATCCCATGGATTGCGACAATACCCATAATGTTCATTAGAATTTGTACCACCAGCAGCATATTCGTGCATCGTTAACTTCCCTGTTAAAAATGCACCACTATCTTTTAATTTTTCAATTACTGTTGCGTCTTGATCAGCAATAAAATTTTGGTGAATTTTTGAACCAAATGTTGTCTTTTCACCTTTTATATAAAAAATATCTTTTAACGCTACAGGAATACCGTGAAGTGGTCCTTTGTACTGACCATCCATGATTTCTTTTTCAATTTTCGAAGCTTTTTCTAGCAGTTGTTCTTCTGCTGTCACTTCAATATAGGAATTAATTTCACCATCGTATTTTTCAATACGACTTAGTAGTGATTTTGAAATATCAACGGGTGAAATTTCCTTGGATTCTATCATTGGGGCTAACTCGGCAATAGTTTTAGTGGCTAAATTTTCAGTCATCAACATTCCTCCAATTTATTAATATCGTTACAACAGGTCCTTTTTCTTAAATACGTTGCTTATTTAAAAGCATAAGCAAAGGTCTAAGAGGGTGGATTCAACTAATTGGACTTGCTTATGCTTCATAAATCATATATTTGATGTATGCATTTTATTAAATACATTTATTAGAAGCTCAACGAGTTCCCAATCTAACACTTATCGGATTTCTATCAGATACTTATTAGTTTGAAACTGCTACAGTAAGATTTGGCTTTCTGCCTTGTAATGGATTGGATTGTTCAAATGCATAAGCTAGATTTAACAGCGTCGCTTCACTTAATGGTGCACCGATAATTTGCATTCCTACAGGCATATCTTGAGCAAAGCCACATGGTACAGCAATAGAAGGTAGCCCCAATAAGTTTGCTGGTCCATTTAACCGTCCAAGAGAGTGATGCGCTGAGAATTCTTCTCCGTTTATCTTCACTCGATTTTCACCAATCTTGAATGGAATAATTGGCATAGTCGGAGCGACAATTGCATCTACTTTTGACCAAATTTCTTCAAAATCTAACGCCATCATACGACGAATTTGTTGCGCTTCTAAATATTGGTCAGATGTAATCATATTTGCTAATAAGAAAGAATTTCTGACTGATGGACCAAAATCTTCTGGACGCTCTAGCATATTCTTTTTATGAATCAGGGCTGTTTCACCAAACAATGTCATAAATTCCGCGTACTCAGCGTATTTCAAGGATGGTGCTTTAACAATTTCTATTTTTGCCCCCATCTTTTCTAGTGTTTGGATTCCTTGGCGAACAAGTTCCGCAACTTCATTATCCACTTCTTTAAAGAAGTAGGATTCCTCTATGCCGATAATTTTCCCTGTAATATCGCCTGTCAACGCTTCTTGATATGCTGTCTTTGGAGCTTTGATTGAAGTCGCATCTTGGCTATCAAAGCCAACAATTTGTTCTAAAAGAATTGCAGCATCAGTTACATTTTTTGTCATTGGTCCGATATGATCCAATGACCAAGATAATGGGAAACATCCAAATTTACTAACTAAACCATGTGTCGGCTTTAATCCTACTATTCCGTTAGCAGAAGCAGGAATCCTGATAGAACCACCTGTGTCAGTGCCAAGAGATGCAATAGTCAAATCAGCTGCCACTGCTGCACCTGAACCGCCACTAGAACCACCCGGAATACGTGATGTATCCCAAGGATTACGGCATGCACCATAATGTTCATTGAGAGTTGTTCCACCTGAGGCATATTCGTGTAAGTTGAGCTTACCTGTGAAGAATGCACCGCTCTCTTTTAATTTTTGGACTACTGTTGCATCTTGTTCTGCAATATAGTCGCCGTGGATTTTAGATCCAATTGTTGTGACTTCACCCTCTACTGAGAAAATATCTTTTAATGCTAACGGAATTCCATGTAGAGGCCCTTTATAATTACCACTCACAATTTCTGTCTCAGCATTTTTCGCTAACTCTATTACTCTCTCTTCCGGTGTTACATAGATATAAGAGTTAATTTCATTATCGAATAATTTAATTCTTTCCAGAATGTCTACTGCGACATCAACTGGTGAAATTTCTTTCTTTTCAATTAAGGGCGCTAGCTCCGATATGGTTTTCATCGCTAAAGAATCTGCCATTATCTTGTCCCTCCTGCGACAGTATTCGTAAGGAAAATATCTGCAGGATTTTCTGTTATATCATCAAAATCGTATTTTAATCCTAAGTAAAACTCCCATTCTACTTGCAACGCTTCGCATTCTTCTTCTGTTACCTTTAACCCTTTTGCAGTTAATTGTTCATATACATAATTCGCCATTTTAATTCGCTCCTTTTATTGTTTTTATTTTTATTTTTATAAAGTATCTCTATTAAAGCATTCACTTTAGGCTGAGATAACTTTGTCTTGCCCTATTGGGTTGTAGCAAGCATATCGATGTTCTGCATTTATTTCATGCTCATCGGGGTGTTGTTTGAAACATTGCTCCGTGGCATTTGGACAGCGACCAGAAAAGACACAACTTGAAGCTGTTTTTTTAATACTTTTCTTCTCTACATCTGCAAAAATATCAAACTTTTTCTTTTCTAAGGTTAAAATGGAATGTAATAACATTTGCGTTACAGGGTGTCGTGGATTTTCATATAATTCATCACTTGATGCCAGTTCTACTAAACGTCCTTTATACAATACGGCTACACGATCACAAATAAATTTAATAACACTTAAATTATGGCCAATGAATAAATACGTTAAATTAAACTCTTCTTTCAAATCAAGTAATAGATTAAGAATTTGCGCCTGAATCGATACATCGAGCGCGGAAGTTGGTTCATCTAATACGAGAAATTCGGGTTTTAAAGCTAATGCTCTAGCAATCCCGATACGTTGGCGTTGACCGCCGGAGAATTGATGCGGATAGCGATTATAATGTTCTTCTTTTAATCCCACTCGGCGTAATAAGTACAAGACCTCATCGATTGCCTCTTCCTTTGTTTGAACAACTTCTAACCTGAGCATAGGCTCAACAATCTGCTCACCTATAGTACGTCTTGGATTAAAAGAGGACGCACTATCTTGGAAGATCATTTGCATTTTTTTATAATAGGGTTGTAATTGACGATGTGATAATTTCGTTATATCTACTCCCTCATATTTAACACTGCCATAGGTCGGCTCAATTAACTGTAAAATCATACGTCCTATAGTAGATTTACCTGAACCCGATTCACCTATTAAACCAATAATTTCTCCCTTTTTAATGGTCAAATTTATATCCTTTACAGCTGAAAATTTTATCTCTGGATTAAAGAACGTCTTATTCTTAGTGATGAAATCTTTTCCTAACCCCGAAATTTCAATTAAGTTCATATACTTCTACCTCCTTTTGGAAACAGCGTACGATATGATTGCCCGTTTGAATTGCCTCCGGGAACCCATCTTGACATGCTGATGTTGCAATATCACATCGTTCATAGAAACTACAACCTTTTGGTAAATTTAATAGATTTGGAGGAGAGCCTTCGATTTGTTTTAAACGATTGCCTTCAATATTATCTGTTAATTCAGGCATCGCATTCATTAAGCCAACAGTGTATGGATGCTGAGGATTATTTAACACATCCTCCGTTTCCCCATATTCTACTATCCGCCCTGCATACATTACTGCAACACGATCGCAAAGATTTGCAACAACCCCAAAATCATGAGTGATAAATAAAATACTAGTTTTCATTTCACGATTAATCTTTTTCAATAACTCTAATATTTGTAGTTGAATAGTAGCATCAAGTGCTGTTGTTGGTTCATCCGCAATTAATAGCTTAGGCTTACAACTTAATGCCATTGCAATCATCACACGTTGACGCATCCCTCCACTTAACGCATGCGGATAAGCTTTTAAAACACGTTCTTGCTCTTGAATTCCTACTAGTTTCAATAAGTTTTTCGCTTCTTCTAATGCTTCTACCTTTGATAACCCTTGACGGTATTTGATAATCTCAAGCATTTGATTACCTACTGTAAAAGATGGATCCATTGCAGTTAGAGGATTTTGGAAAATCATTGCGATTTCTTGCCCACGAATTTGTCGATACTCTTTTTCACTTTTCTTTACTAAGTCTTTTCCTTCAAATAAAATGGAACCATTTGCAATTTTTCCAGTCGGTTTTGGTACAAGGCCAAGTAAAGTTAAAGCCGTAATACTTTTACCAGAGCCCGATTCACCAACAAGGGCCATAATCTCACCTTCTTTAATAGTGAAATCTACGCCATTTACTGCACGAACTACACCGTTCCTTGAGGAGAACTGTACTTCTAAATTAGATACTTGTAATAATTCAGCCATCTACTTCCACTCCTTACTGTGTTCGTTTATATGGATCCAATGCTTTTTGTAGACCATCTCCTATCCAGTTAAATGCAGTAGCAACGATTAAAATCAATAACCCCGGAATTGTTGCAATATGTGGAGCACCTTGGGTTAATACCCCCATACCTCCAGTTACCATACGTCCCCAGTCAGCATCAGGTGGCTGAATACCAAGACCAATGAAGCTTAAACCGGCAACGAATACAATTGTTGTTCCGATTAACGTCGTTGTGTAAACGATTAAATCACTTAAAACATTTGGCAAGATTTCTTTAAAGAGTATTTGAAACTGACTTGCACCTAGTACCTGTGCAGCTTCTACATACTCTTTATTCTTCTCTGCCATTGTCGCAGCATAAACGACCCTCGTCATATACGGTAACATTACGACTGCAACTGCAATCATAATCGTTGTTAAACCTGCTCCAATAACAGCAGCTACCGCAATTGCTAATAAAGCTGTTGGAAAGGCAAATAATACATCCAAAATACGCATAATTACTTCACCAATTCGTTTAAAGTAACCTGCAATTAAGCCCAACGCTAAACTTAGAAAAAACATTAGAAGAATTGGAACTAATACTGATATAAGTGATAATCTCGCACCAAAGAGTAAGCGACTAAATATATCACGTCCTTGTTCATCTAAACCTAAAATATGTCCCTGTGTTCCGATACCTAAAAGTCTTTTTGCACCATCTCCAACATTCGGATCATACGGTGCAATAATCGGTGCAAAAATTGCACCAATCACTACAATTAGAACGATTATTGAACCAACTACCGCAAGTTTGTCACCTATAAACACGCTCATCGCTTGTCTAAAAGTGCTTTCCTTTTTCAACGCTTCACGTGATTGTTTGACGACCACCGTTGATTCTGTTAGTGTACTTTTCTCCATCGTTTGAACACCTCCACCTTATTTTTGTGCACGTGGATCAAGCATACGAATGACAACATCATTAATTAAGTTAATAACTATAAAGCTTAAAGCGATAAATAATACACCTGCTTGTACCATCGGAACATCTTTAGATGTAATTGATGCATATAGTTGACTTCCAATTCCTGGCCAGTTGAATACAACTTCTACAAATAATGCACCTCCTAGTAAATAACCAATTTGCATACCTGTCATATTAATAAGAGAGGGAAAGATATTACGGAAACCGTGTTTAAAAATAATCTTCTTCTCAGATATACCATTCGCGCGGAATGTTTTAATAAAGTCAGCGTTTAATACATCTATTAAACTACTTCGCGTTAGACGTGCAATTACTGCCATAGAAACGGTAGCTGTTGCAAAGGCTGGCAAAATTAAATGACTCACTAGATTCATAAAGTTTTGTTCACTACGTAAGTCGTACATCCCTGATGAAGGTAGAATTCCCAATTGAACAGAGAAGATCCACATTAAAACAATACCTAACCAGAACGGTGGCGTATTTGCACCAAATTGTGCCAAGAACATTGTTAAACTATCCACCCATGAGTATTTCTTTAATGCTGCTATTAAGCCAATAATTACACCTAATACGGCACAAATAACAAGTGCTCCAGCAGTTAAGATAAGAGTATTTAACAGTTTCGGGAACAAATAATCTGCTACAGCTATTTTCATTGTGATTGATGTTCCTAAATCACCATGTGCTAAATCACCAAGCCAAGCACCATATTGCACGATGAACGGCTCATTCAATCCTAAATCTTCACGTAATGACTCAACTGCTTCTGGTGTAGCCGATTGCCCGAGCATTTGTCGGGCAGGGTCACCTGGAATAAGGTACATCATTAAGAAGATAAGGAAGGACACGCCCAATACAATTGGAATAATTGAAAAGATACGTTTGATAATGTAATTAACTAACATCCAAATCCCCCTATTCCTATTTAGTTTTTTACTTAATAGTGATTACTTTTCAATCGTCACATCCGTTAAGTCGTACCATTGTTGATTTGGTAAAACGAAACCTTTTACATAGCTAGCCATTGCATATGGTGCTGTATCATTTACAATTGGGATATTCGGTACGTCAGTCATGACTAACTCGTGTGCTTGTTTCCATAACTCAATTTCTTTAGCTGAATCGCTTTCCGCTAACGCTTGATCCATTAATGCATCTGCTTGTGGATTATTATAATTTGTTACGTTAACTCCACTTTTTGAATGAGTAAATTGATATAAGTGGAATGGAGATGCTGCACCTGAAGACATTTGGTTAAAGCCTACATTATCCGGCATGTCTGCCCAAATACCTAAATAAGAAATCCACTCGAAAGTTTCTAGCTCAACATTAATTCCGATTTTTGCTAGATCTTGTTGAATCCATTCAGCCATCGGTACTGGAATCATTTGACCCGATCCATCAACTGAAATTTGGAATACAGTATCAAAGCCATTCGGATAACCTGCTTCAGCTAATAATTGCTTTGCTTTTTCAGGGTCGTATTCGTATGACTTGAAATCCGGGTCATAAGCTTCATTTGAAGGAGATTGAATGCTATATGCGGCCGTTGCTGTACCTTTTAGTAATGTTTCTGCCATTCCTTCACGATTGATAGCCATAGCAATCGCTTGTCGTACTTTTGGGTTTTTCATATATTCATTGTTTAAGTTCATGTTTAGTAACCAAACATGAGGAGGATTACTACTTTCAACTACAAATCCATTTTGTTGTAATTTTTCAATACTATCTGGAGCTGGAACTGCTATGACATCTACTTGACCAGACTCTAATGCTAATGAACGTGCTGCTTGATTTGGAATAGGTTGGAAAATTACTTGTTCTAATTGAGGTTGTTCACCCCAATATTCTGGATTTTTCTCGATAACTATTTTTTCACCTTTTACACGCTCTTTAAATTTAAATGGGCCTGTCCCAACAGGAGCTTCTGCATACCCATCATTGCCTAGATTTTCCAACGCTGTAGGACTTAGCATATTAACACCACTATATCCAGCTAACATTCGTAAAAACTGAGAAAACGGTTCTTTAAAGTAGACTTCAAATGTATAATCATCAACTGCCTTTACATCTGAAATTTTCGAAACAGTATTTGATAAGTTGCCTGCACTTCGCTCATCATAATACTCAAACTCTGGATCCATAATGCGTCTGAAGTTAAACTCTGCTGCTGCTGCATTAAAGTCTGTCCCATCATGGAATTTAACACCTTCTCGTAATTTGAAAGTATACGTTAAACCGTCTGGTGAAACTTCCCAAGATTCTGCTAATGCTGGTTTCAAATCAGGTACCGGCTTACTTTTTCCTTCTTCTGATAAATCTTCAGTTACTAAACTTTCATGCATCTGTCTTAAGATTCGATATGTAACCCATCCACCTGCACGATGTGGGTCCAATACATCCGCTTCGGACTCTATTCCAATGATTAATGTTTGATCGCCCGATGATGCACCTTCTACATCTCCATCTCCACCAGAACAAGCAGTTAAAACAAGTACTAACATCAAAGTTAAAAAGATAAGCAACTTCTTCATAAGCCATTCCTCCTCGTCACGAATCAAGTAATCAACTAATTTAACAATTCTGGGATAATTTCTAATATAAGAATTTTTTACACCTCTGTGTTTTTTATTTTGCATTCCGTTTCTTCTAAACTCACGCAAACCTTATACGAGTAGCAATTGCTCACTACCAAAATTATCCTCGCTTAACAATTGTTAACTTACCTAACATGATAAACATGATTTTTTCGAAAGTAAACATTATTTTTTAAATATTCTGAAATAACTGTAAATTGTAAATCGCTTACATTCCTTCATTTCCAAAAGGTAAAACGCTTCCAAAAAAAATTAAATAAATTTTATTTTTATGTTATATTTTTTGACATAAAACTCCAAATCATCAATTTATGATACAAAACTTCACATCAAGCTAACGTATTTTCCAATTACCGTCTAAAAATTAGATTTCTAAATATAAAAATCCGATTTAGACTTGATTGTCTAAATCGGATTTTTGGTTTGATACAAATTGGTATTGTCCATTTTCTAATGCTCAGCAAAGTACCCTTTAATTTTACGAACTATCATATGATGCCTATAATCCTCATGGTAAATTAAACAATAAGTAATTGGCAGATAAAACGGATTTCCAATAAGTTTAATTGCCTTCAGTTCACCACTTAATATATAGGGGTCATTGTCTAGCATCTTTTCTGAAAGAATACTAACACCTAATCCTGCCAAAACAGACTTTTTAATTACTTCAGAATTAAATGATTTAAACAATATTTTTTTACTATCCCCGTTCTTCGAATAATTTTTTATAATATTTTGGAAAAAGAAATCCCCGTATAGGATAAATTGTTGATCGCCTATATCATTTAAATGAATTTCTTCATAGTGAGCAAGTGAGGAATTTGCAGAAACAATTAAATAATAGCGACTGGTTACAGGTAAAAAGTCAATAATAACAGAATGGTAGCTTTCAACATGTTCGTTTAAAACACCCATAAAACCAACATCCACTTCTTTATTTTGTACTTGTTCAACTATTTGAGCAGTTTCCGTTTCAATAATCTTGAAGTTTATGGAAGGATGATCCTCTTTTAATCTTCTTAAAGTTTCTGGCAAAAATGACATAAGAACACCTGCAGTTGTTGAAACAACTAATTCTCTAGTGAGGTTGAGTGGAGTAGAGGATAATTCTAATTTCAAATCTGAATATTTTTGATACATTTCAAGCAATTTTGGAATAATCCATTTTCCATCATCGGTAGCAATTGTCCCTTTACGAGAACGTACAAATAGTGATACTCCGAGCTCTTTTTCTAAAGCGGTAATGGATTGACTAATAGCTGATTGGCTAACAAACATTTTTTCAGCAGCAATTGTAATAGATCGATGCTCTATGACAGCTTTTATGTATTGCAATTGTTCAATATTCATAGTATCCCCACTTTTTACATTAGTTTTTCTTAAGTTAAACTTCATTTTTTTTAATTATACAAAACAAATTTCAGAAAATATAATTATTTTAACTTAAACTAAGAAAGGAGGAGTGCTATGCTATGGAATCGTAATTTTATTTATTTTTGCTGTAGCCATTTTTTTCTCGGCTTGAACTACTATTTATTAGCAGCAATACTTCCCCTTTACATACAGGTCTACCTGAATGGCAATGAATTCGAAATGGGATTAGTCATCACGATTTATGTGTTAGGAAGTGTTTTTGCTCGTATATTCTCAGGTTATATTGTTGATTATTTCAACAAAAAGTTAATTGGTATTATTGGTTTCGGGTTATTCCTCGCCGCTTCAATTAGTTATTTAGGTGCACTTGAGGGCTTGTTACTCATTTTAATTATTCGTTGGATTCATGGAATGACATTTGCTTTATCATCAACTGCAATCAACTCAGCAATTGTATTGGTTTTACCAAATGGAAGACAAGGTGAAGGAATTGGATATTTTAGTATGTTTCTTAATCTAGCAATGGTAATCGGACCATCTTTAGGTATATTTTTATGGCGTGATCAACAAATACATCATGTATTATTTGTGGTAATTTTCACTTCACTTTTAGGATTGCTTTTTATGTCTAAGCTCAATATCCCTAGTAGTGACTTCCATGCAACACCTCAGTTTTCTTTTCATAACATCATAGAAATAAAGGCACTCCCTCTCTCCTTAGTTTCATTTTGTTTATTCTTTTCTTATAGTTCACTTGCAGGCTTTCTTGCATCATACACCACAGACCTGCACATCGAGTCAATTGCTGGTTACTTTTTCATCCTTTTCGGATTAATGATTTTAGGTTTCCGACCGGTTGTTGCTAAAATGCTCGATCATGTTTCACCAAACAAGCTCTTTTATCCATCTATTTTATTCTTTGGATTCGGTATGCTTGTTCTAAGTCAAGCAGTAAACGCCTGGATGATATTGTTTGCTGCAATCCTAATGGGTATTAGCTACGGTCTACTGAGTCCATTTTTGCAAAATTTAATTTTGACTCAAGTACCGAAAAGCAGAAGTGGCCCTGCTACGGTTACGTTTTTCTTACTAAGTGACTTTGGTTATGGCGCTGGTTCATACTTTTTAGGCTTAACAGCTTCTCTTAGTAATTATCGCATGATGTATATATGTTCTGGGGTTGTTGCAATACTTTCGATTTTCTTTTATTGGCAATACTTTCATAAAAAACAACAACAAAAAGTCGAAGTACATGCATAACAAAAAATATTCCAATCTTCTCGGGTATGATTAAAAAACAAAAAATGCTGTATGGAAGGTTCCATACAGCTATTCTTCATTTAATTATCGTAAGTTATAGAATGATTTGATTCCTTCAAAACGTGCAGTGTTTGCTAATTGATCTTCAATGCGAAGTAATTGGTTGTATTTCGCAACGCGGTCTGTACGAGATGGCGCGCCTGTTTTGATTTGACCAGCGTTTGTAGCTACAGCGATATCCGCAATTGTTGCATCTTCTGATTCACCAGAGCGGTGAGAGATAACAGCTGTGTAACCCGCGCGTTTTGCCATTTCGATTGCATCGAAAGTTTCTGTTAAAGTACCGATTTGGTTAACTTTAATTAGGATTGCATTTCCTACACCTTGCTCAATTCCTTGTGCAAGTTTTTTTGTATTTGTTACAAATAGGTCGTCCCCTACTAGTTGAACACGATTTCCGATACGTTCAGTTAGTAATTTATGACCTTCCCAGTCGTTTTCATCTAAACCATCTTCAATAGAGATAATTGGGTATTTTGAAGTTAACTCTTCATACCAAGCAACCATTTCCTCAGATGATTTCACAACACCTTCACCATCTAAATGGTATTTGCCATCTTCTTTATTGAATAGTTCTGATGAAGCTACGTCCATAGCAAGTTGAACTTCTTCACCTGGTTTGTATCCTGCTTTTTCGATAGCTTCTAAGATAACAGTGATTGCTTCTTCGTTTGAACCTAAGTTAGGAGCGAAACCACCTTCGTCACCTACAGCAGTGTTATAACCTTTATCTTTTAATACTGCTTTTAAGCTATGGAAGATTTCAGCACCCATACGTAAAGCATGACGGAAAGATTCAGCTCCAACTGGCATTACCATAAATTCTTGAATGTCCACGTTGTTATCAGCATGAGCACCACCATTTAGGATGTTCATCATTGGTACTGGTAATTGTTTCGCGTTTACTCCACCAAGGTATTGGTATAAAGGAATATCAAGGTAATCTGCTGCCGCATGAGCTACCGCTAATGAAACCCCAAGAATTGCGTTAGCGCCTAATTTCCCTTTATTTTCAGTACCATCTAATTCGATTAAAGCATTATCAATCACTACTTGGTCTAAAACAGAGTAGTTACCTTCTAATTCTTCTGCAATGATTGTATTGACGTTTTCTACTGCTTTTAAAACACCTTTACCAAGATAGCGAGATTTGTCACCATCGCGTAATTCTACTGCTTCATATTCACCTGTTGATGCACCAGATGGTACGATCGCACGGCCGAATGCACCTGACTCAGTAAATACTTCCACCTCAACTGTTGGATTTCCACGTGAATCTAAAACTTCGCGAGCATAAACTTGTGTAATGAATGGCATAATAAATCTCCTTTTAGTATCATTTTTCTTTTGATAAATATCAGGTGAACTTACTTATATAGAAAACTTGACATTACGCTAAATACTTATAGCGTAAGCCAAAGTTCACTTGCTTAGTCAATGCTAAATAATGGTTTCCCTGTCATTTCCTGTGGTTGTTCAACATTTAGTAATTTTAACATAGTCGGCGCAAGATCGGCTAAAATTCCACCATCACGCATTGTAATACCTGACTTTGTGACAATAACAGGAACCGGGTTAGTTGTATGGGCTGTCATCGGTTGTCCTTCAATAGTAACTACTTCATCAGAGTTCCCGTGATCGGCTGTTATAATTGCTGCTCCACCCTTAGCAAGAATAGCGTCAACTACTCTTCCTAGACATTCGTCCACCGTTTCGATGGCTTTAATCGTTGGTTCAAGCATTCCACTATGCCCAACCATATCTGGGTTAGCAAAGTTTAAAAGAATCGCATCAAATTTATCAGCTTCAATTTCTGAAACTAATGCATCCGTTACTTCATATGCACTCATTTCAGGTTTTAAATCGTATGTAGCAACCTTAGGGGAAGCGATTAAAATTCGTTCTTCTCCTGGGAATTTCTCTTCTCGTCCACCACTCATAAAGAAAGTTACATGTGGATATTTTTCTGTTTCCGCAATGCGAAGCTGAGTTAAACCATTTCTTGAGATGACTTCACCGACAGTATTGACTAAATCAATATTTTCAAACGCCACATCCGCGTTTACATCCACACTATAATGCGTGAAGGATACAAATTTTAAATTAGTTGGGTGTTTTTCAGACAACTTAAAGCCGATAAATTGATCGTTTGTAAATACTGTAGAAAGTTGAATCGCACGGTCAGGTCGGAAGTTAAAGAAGACAACAGCATCATTTGTATCAATTGTTGCCACAGGTTTCCCTTCTTCGGTGATAACAAAAGGAATCACAAACTCATCCGTTACTTCTCGACTATATGAAGACTCAACACCAATTTTTGCAGAGGCTGCTGTCTGGCCAATACCATCTACTAATGCGTTATACGTTAACTGAACGCGTTCCCATCGTTTGTCTCGGTCCATTGCATAATAACGTCCGTGAATTGATGCGAATTTCCCAATACCAATCTCAGCCATTTGCTTTTCTGTTTCTTCAATATAGCCAAGTGCGGTAGTTGGTCCTACATCACGGCCATCTAAAAAGCCGTGAACATAAACTCCGTCTAAGCCATTTGCTTTTGCCAATTTAAGCAAAGCAAATAAATGTTCGTAATGACTATGAACGCCACCATCTGATAATAAGCCCATAAGGTGGAGCTTAGAATTATTTGCTTTTGCATGCTCTATAGCAGCTAAGAATTTTTCATTTTTATAGAATTCGCCATCTCGAATCGACTTATGAATACGAGTCAAACTTTGATAGACAATTCTTCCAGCACCAATATTAAGGTGACCTACTTCAGAATTCCCCATTTGACCATCTGGAAGTCCAACAGCTTCCCCACTAGCTGTCAATGTAGAGTGGGGATACTGCGCCCAATATCGATCGAAATTGGGCTTTTTACTTTGTGCTACGGCATTTCCGAATGTTTCATCGCGAAAGGCGAAGCCATCTAGAATTATTAATGCAACAGGTTGTTTAGCCATGTCGTTCCTCGCCTCCAAATACTTTACGTCCAGTTCAACTACTAATTTTGACAGGACTTTTTTAACAAGATAGAGCCATCATTATTGAGCTTTATTTAATAAAGCCAGATAAGATTCTGGATTTAGACTTGCTCCACCTACTAGGGCTCCATCAATATGTTCTTTTGAAAGTAATTCTTCGATGTTTTCTGGTTTTACACTACCGCCGTATTGAATACGGATACTTTCTGCTGTTTCTTGTCCATAGAGTCCTTCTACAACTTCTCGGATTTTACCACAAACCGCATTCGCATCATCAGCAGTAGCTGTTTTTCCTGTACCGATTGCCCAGATTGGTTCATAGGCAATTACCATATGATTTACTTCTTCAGGTGTAAAGCCTTCAAGAGCTGCAGTTACTTGTGAAGCAACCTTCTCTTCCGTTTTCCCTGATTCACGTTCTTCCAAAGTTTCTCCACAGCAAATAATCGGTACGATACCATTGATTAGTGCTGCACGTACCTTTTTATTCACTGCATCATCTGTTTCATTGAAATATTCACGTCGTTCAGAATGACCTAAAATCACATAGTCAACGTGAATAGAAGCTAGCTGGGAAGGACTAACTTCACCAGTAAAGGCACCTTCATTTTCATAATGCATATTTTGTGCACCGATTGCTAAATCCGTGTCAACCGCGATATCCACTAAAGTTGGTAAATATAGGGCAGGTGCACAGATGACTGCATCCACTTTGTCTTCAGACGGGACTTTTTCACGTACAAACTCTGCAAATTCTACTGCCTCATCAAATGTTTTGAACATTTTCCAGTTTCCAGCAATGATAGGTTTACGCATGAAATTGCCTCCTTATTTATCGTTTAGCGCTACAATGCCTGGAAGTGCTTTACCTTCCATTAGTTCAAGAGAAGCGCCTCCGCCTGTTGAAATGTGGTCCATTAAATTGGCAACCTCAAATTTCTCTACAGCTGCAGCAGAGTCTCCTCCGCCGATAATTGTATAACCTTTTGTTTCAGCCATAGCTTGAGCAACTGTTTTTGTCCCATTTGCGAACTTGTCCATTTCAAACACACCCATTGGTCCATTCCAAATAATTAGCTTGGAATCTTTAATAATGGATGCGTATTGTTCTGCCGTTTTTGGACCAATATCTAGACCCATCCAATCTTCAGGAATTTCATCGATTGCCACAACTTTTGTTTCAGCATCCTTTGAAAACTCATTCGCAACAACTGCATCAATCGGCATATGAAGTTGAACACCTTTTTCTTTTGCCTTCTCTATAAAGCTTTTTGCCAGTTCAATTTTATCTTCTTCTAATAAAGACTTTCCGATAGAATGACCTTGCGCTTTAATAAATGTGAAGGATAACCCTCCACCAATGATTAAGTGATCTACTATATCTAAAAGGTTATCGATTACTCCGATTTTATCTTTTACTTTCGCTCCACCAATAATGGCCGTAAACGGTCTATCCGGATTCGATATAGCTTTTCCTAAAACATCTAGTTCTTTTTCCATTAGTAAACCTGATACGCCAGGAACAAATTTTGCAATTCCTTCCGTCGACGAATGTGCTCGGTGTGCAGCACCAAATGCATCATTGACATAAAGGTCTGCTAACTTCGCGAAAGATTTTGACAACTCTTCATCGTTTTTCTCTTCACCTTTGTGGAATCGAACATTTTCTAATAAGACGATGTCGCCTTCTTCCATATTTGCAACAGTATTTTCTACTTCCGTACCAATAGATTCATCTAATTTGATAACTTGTTTACCGATCAATTCAGATAAATGTTTCCCAACTTGAGTTAGTCTCATTTCTTCTTTTACTTCGCCTTTTGGTCGTCCTAAATGAGAAGCCAGGATTACTTTCGCTCCTGAATTTACTAATTGCTGAATTGTTGGTATTGCTGCACGAATTCGTGTATCATCTGTAATTTCACCGTTCTCCATCGGTACATTGAAATCCACACGCACAAATACTCGCTTACCTTTTACATCTACATCATTCATCGTCTTCTTTAAAAACATTGAAGAAAACCCTCCTTCAAATTGTGATTCGATTCACTTTTTAGTTAACTATATACTAAATCTCGTTTGTTGTAAGAGATAAAGCGTCTCCTTTATCACTTACTTGCGATTCTTTAGAAAAATACGAATTGTGTATTAAACACCATAATAAGTATAATTTGATGTTTTTATCAATGGCGAATATCAAGCATATACTCTATACGCCGAAAAAAAGCGATGGGTAGTTGATCCATCGCTTCCTTTTACCCATCATTATTATAAATGGTAATAATTATAAAGGCTATACTTTTTACTTCTATTAGCTAAATATGTCATAACAAATAACATTAATAAGCTTCTTGATAAGAAAAAGTATAACACATTATAATTTCATGTTTTTCCCTAAAAACAACTTATTGCTGTGTGATGTATAAAGCTAAGTCCATTAAACGGTTTGAATAACCAATTTCATTGTCATACCATGCAAGAACTTTCACCATATTATTATCTAAAACCATAGTTGATAAACCATCTACTGTAGATGAATGAGGGTTCCCATTATAGTCAATTGAAACTAACGGTAACTCATTATAATCAAGGATACCTTTTAAGTCTCCCTCAGCAGCTTCTTTTAAAGCTTTGTTTACTTCTTCTGCTGTAACAGAATCTGTATTTAACTCTACTACAAGGTCAACACAAGATACGTTTGGTGTTGGGACACGCATAGAGAATCCATCTAATTTCCCTTTTAGCTGTGGAAGTACTTTTGAAACCGCAACTGCAGCACCAGTAGTTGTAGGAATCATTGAAACAGCACCTGCACGAGCACGTCTTGGATCACTATGTGGGAAATCTAGAATACGTTGGTCATTTGTATAAGAGTGAATTGTTGTCATCATACCGCGTTTAATACCAAACTTTTCATCCAACACTTTTGCAACTGGAGATAAACAGTTTGTTGTACATGAAGCATTTGAAATGACATCTTCAGATGATGAATATTGTGTATGGTTTACACCCATTACATATGTTGGCATTTCACCTTTTGCCGGAGCTGAAAGGATTGCTTTTTTTGCTCCCGCTTGAACATGTTTTGAAACTTCTTCCATAGAACGGAATCTACCTGTAGATTCGATAACTACATCAATATCAAGTTCTCCCCATGGTAAATTTGCTGGATCTTTTTCAGAGAAAACTTGAACTTTTGTGCAATCTACGATAAATGCATTATCTTCAGATTGGACATCAGCATCATAAACACCATGTACTGAATCATATTTTAAAAGATGTGCTAGTTGATGAGCATCTGAAAGGTCATTAACAGCGACAACCTCGAAATTATTATTTTTAATTGCCTCACGAAAAACTAATCGTCCAATACGTCCAAATCCGTTAATTGCAAGCTTGATAGTCATATTTATTTCCTCCAAGTAAATAATATTTTCTATATAAAGTTCTTTAGGCTACTACAGTTTTGCCTATAAGAAATTTAATTAACCATTTAAAAAAGATACTTTTGGTACCGAGAGATTACTTTTCCAAAATGGCATTTGCAGCACCTTCATCGGTAATAAGCACCGTTTGCTTAGCTGGTTCACTTTTAAAATATGCCTGAATTGCTTTTGCTTTAAGTGTCCCACCCGCTACAGCAATAATATGTGGACTCTGCTTTACCTGTTCAAGTTGAATCCCAATCGTATTAATTCGGTATACGATTTCACCAGATTCGTCAAAATAATAACCAAAGGCTTCTCCAACTGCATTCTTTTCATTTAACAATTGTATGATTGCCTCACTTGAGTCTCGCCTGTAAGCCATGTCCTTAGCTGTACCAATTCCATGGATAACAATATCAATATGATCGTATAGATCGAGTACTTCCTTAATCATTGGTTCTTGAGTGACCGAGCTAAATGCTGTTTTACTTAAGTTTTCCGGCAAATATAAGGTATGGAAATGTGCTCCGCATTGTTTAGCAAATTGAGAAACAAGTGTATTTGCTTGAAGACTCATCTCATTACCCAGGCTCCCGCGTGCAGCTACAAAAGTAAGTGTACTCAATGATTTTGTAGGTGATAAAAAGTTAGGTAACGCTGCCACCGTACTTCCACCGGTGATTGCAACAGTTGCATCCTGGGTGGCGATTCTCGATAAGTATTCACTTGCTTCTTTTCCTAAAAGTTGCTGGATACTTGCATCATGATTCACATCTCCAGGAACGATAATTACTTTTTGAATACCTAAAACTTTTGCTAATTCTTTCTCTTTCGAACTGAGTCCTGTAACTTCCTGAAAAGTTTCTTTTAGTACTTCAAGTACTTCATACCCTTTATTCGTACAACTCATACCTTTTTGAGTCGTTTCAATTAATTTTTGATCGTTTAAAACGGTTATCTCATTCCGAACAGTTCGCTCAGAAAGATGCAATGTATCGATCAGTGATCTTCTACCAATTGGCCCAGCAGCAGCAATCATTTGTAAAATTCGATATCTCTGCTGAATAACTGCCGATAATTCAGGTATTAGAACATTTACAGCAGTTTGATTTTTCAAAAGCTTCACCTGCAACTTTCACTGGTGACAATTTTGTCCCATGATGTACTTTTTGTCCCACTTAAATTAAAAAAATATTCTATACTTAGAGTATACATTTTTCTAATAAACTCCACAAATATTTTGATTTATTTTTTTTGAAGCGCCTCTGAATTATTGCTGAAGCGCTTCATAGAGCGTTACATAATCTAAATGTCCATATTGAAGAACTTCATCATCCTTTTCAACAACCGGAATCATCAGCATATATTTCGCATGTAAGTCATCATTTTCTTCTATATTAATAATGTTCATTTCAAATTGAAAATCACTTTGGAGAAGTTTTAAAGTCACTAATCCTTCCTCACATAATGAACAACCTGGTCTCGAGTAATAATTTATTTTCATTCATTCATCCCACCCTTTTCTTTTTTAGAATCGCAAAATTTAGCCGAATAATCAACTTAGAACTACACAAACTATATTCGTACGATTTTGTACACTAAAATTTGGGAGGAATCTACTTAATGGAAAATCAATTCATGAATGAATCTCAATCAACTCAAGGTAATATGCCTCTTTCATTAAATCATGGTGCACATGAAGTTTTAGACGTTCATGAGGTTTTAAGCGCTTCAATCGGTGCATTGAATACGTTCATCTTCTACCGCCCACATGTACAAGACCAAGAGCTACTGAATATCTTGGACAGACAATATGCGTTTATGTTAGATGAGTATAATATCACAGCAGAATGCTTCAAAACTGGACAAGATCCAAGTCATCCAACACGCTCTTACAAAATGCAAATGGGTAATGACACAAATTACGGTTTAACGCCAAGCCAGCCTAAAAAACCAATGACTTCAGCTAATGAAATCAATGATGGAATTATCTCTGGCTTCTTGTTAAGCTGTCATAAAGTAGGAGCAAGTGGTAAAACTGTTGCTGCCCTTGAATCAACAAACCCAGTTGTACGTCGTGTATTACAAGATTCTATCCAAAACTGCATCGAAATGGCTTACGAACTATCACTTTACCAAAACAAAAAAGGACTATACCAAGTCCCACAACTATCACCACAAGACATGCAAACAATGTTAAACATGTACGGCCAAGCAGAAAAAGCCAAAGACATGCCGAACTAATAAGAAAAGCGGAGGCGGCTCGTTTAGCCCCGACAAGCGCTGGAAGGCCCGAATCGAAAGCGTCTTTTCAGCTTTCGACCGAGGGACTGAAGCGACCTCGAGGGGCTAGCCGCCGCAGCTGGACAACCGAAAAGCGGAGGCGGCTCGTTCAGACTCGACACGCGCTGGAGATTCCGACAAGAAGACGCTTTTTGTCTTCTTGAGAGGAATCGAAGCGACGCGAGAGTCTAGCCGCCGGAGCTGGACATCGAGAAAAGCGGAAGGTGCTCGCTCAGCTCCGACAACAACTGGAGGAATCACCGACAAGGACGCTTTTTGTCCTTGTAGGTGATTTCGAAGTTGTCGAGGAGCTAGCACCTGTAGCTGGACATCGAAATGCGGAGGCAGCTCGTTTAGCCCCGACAAGCGCTGGAAGTCACGAATCGAAAGCGTCTTTTCAGCTTTCGACCGAGGGACTGAAGCGACCTCGAGGGGCTAGCCGGAAGGTGCACTTGAAAGCCCGAATATTACTTTCGGGCCCTAAACTGTGCTTGCTTACTTCGGAAAACAACAGCGTAACAAGTAAAAAATCCATTTGATGTAAGCGTATTACATCAAATGGATTTTTCCTTTTATAATACTTTGCCTAAAAATGCTTTTGTTCGTTCATTTTTTGGCGCATCAAAAATCATTTCGGGTTGACCTGCTTCCACAATATAGCCACCATCCATAAACACAACACGGTCAGCAACTTCACGAGCGAATCCCATTTCATGTGTCACGACAATCATTGTCATTCCTTCGAATGCTAATTGCTTCATAACATCTAACACTTCCTTTACCATTTCTGGATCCAATGCAGATGTTGGTTCATCAAATAGCATTACTTTAGGCTTCATCGCAAGGGCACGAGCTATGGCGACACGCTGTTGTTGCCCACCAGAAAGCTGCTGTGGATAATTATTCGCCTTTTCTCGTAGGCCAACCTTATCCAATAATTCCATTGCCAGTTTTTCAGCTTCGTGTTTTGACATTTTTCGAATAAACATCGGCGCCATCGTAATATTTTCAATAACAGACATGTGTGGGAATAGATTAAATTGCTGGAACACCATCCCTACTTCTGTCCGAATCAAGTTAATATCTGTTTTGGGATCATTCACTTTCACATCTTCTATAAAAATAGCACCATCTGAAATTTCTTCTAATAGATTGATACATCTCAAAAAGGTACTTTTTCCTGAACCCGATGGTCCAATCACACACACTACTTCTTTTTCATGAACTTCATAGTCAATTCCTTTTAGCACTTCAAGTTGCCCAAAGGATTTATGCAAATTTTCTATTTTAATCATACGTCAGTCCGCCCTTCTGTTTTTTTCGCGGATTGTGATCGATGTTAAATCGTCTTTCAACAAACGCCACAAGTTTCGTAACAAGGAATGTCAAAATCAAATATAAAACCGCTGCTACGATATATGGCTCCCAGAAACGTGAGTACGCTCCTGCTACTACTTTCGCAGCATATAAAATATCATTGGCTGCAATAACAGTTACTAACGAAGAGTCTTTTAACAACGCGATAAATTCATTTCCTAATGGTGGAATCATCCGACGAATGGCCTGAGGTAAAATAATTTTTCGCATAGCTTGTCCATGTGTAAGTCCAAGAGAACGTGCTGCCTCCATTTGACCTTTATCTATTGATTCAATGCCGGCACGAATAATTTCCGCATTATAAGCAGCACTATTTAATATTAAGGCTGTAATTCCTGAAACCATAAAGCCAAATGACTGACCAAAAACCGTGGGGATTACTGCTAAATGGATGATTAATATTTGAACAAGCATTGGTGTACCACGGAAAAGATCTACATACAGTTTACAAGGCCAGTAAAACCATTTCCTTTTTGATGTTTTTCCTAAACCAAGTAAGACTCCAAGAATGATACCACCAATATAGCCACATATCGTTAATAAGATTGTCACCCAAATACCATTAATAAAAAACTCACGGTAGTTCCAGACTATATCCCAACGCATATCTAAGAAGTTCATCGGAAATACCTCCATCTAATTATTCAATCTCTTGTCCAGTAATTTCAGCTAACTCGCCACTTTCTTTTAATTTTTCTATCCCTTCATTTAAAAGATCTAATACTTCTTGATTCCCTTTTTTAACCATTAATCCATAGTATTCTTTTTCAAAACTATCATCCTCAATAGACTTTAATTTAGACTCTGGATTATTTTTAATATATTCAAGAATTACTGCATTATCTCCAATAACTGCATCTACTGTACCGTTTACTAATTCTTGAATAGCAATCGGTGTAGTCTCGTAAGCTAAAATATTTTTGCTAGCTTTGCCTTGTAGATCTTGTGCAGCAAAGTGTCCTGTTGTATTAATTTGTACACCAATTTTTTTATCTGCTATATCAGCTAGTGATTCAATAGCTGAGTCCTCTTTTGTTATGATCAATTGTGTTGCTTCATAATATGGTTCCGTGAAATCATACGTTTCTTTACGTTCATCAGTAATTGTGATGGCTGAAACTCCTAGGTCTACTTCACCATTCGTCACTTGTTGGAATAATGGCTCCCATGCAACGTTGTTGATTTCAAATTCAACGCCAACCTCTTCTCCAATTGCGTTCACAACATCAACATCAATACCCACAATATTTCCTTTGTCATCAAAAGATTCAAACGGAGCATAAGCTGCATCTGTTCCAACTTTTAGCTTTGTAGAAGTTGTCCCACCTTCTTCACTAGCTGAACCTGATGTATCTGTTTCTGCTGTTCCACATGCAGCTAGGATAATAGACGCTGCAGCTAATGGTGCAATGAATGAAATGTATTTTCTCTTTTTTAACATGTTAATTCCCCCAGGATCGTTTTTGTTTTCATTTTTCTGAAAATATAGAATTTGGAAAATATATTTACCATTATATAAATATCGTAATATTTAAACAACATAAAATTTTCAGAATAGTAAACGTAAAACTATCACCTTTATGTAAGTTATGGAGAGTATTCAAGTTAATGAACGCTAGTCCGTCCTCGAGAACGACACAAAACGTTTTTATACTGATGTAACCATTTGTTTGTCATTACACTATAAATTTATATACAAAAAAATGACCCAAAAAGTTTAATTAAAAACTCTTCGGGTCACTTTTTTCATTATTTTTTCAAAACCTCAAACTAATACACTATATCGTAAATCATAAAATTTTATATGAAAAGATTGGTAATGATAGTTTAAAGAGAATGAATTAAGGATAAAATGAATTGGTACAGTAATTACATTTTATCCCATATCTTTCATTCCCTCTGGACTCTATTAGGCTGCTAAACTAATAGTTCCAGGAAGGTCTACCTTATTTAAAATTATAGTTGAAGCAGTAAAATGGCGCCCTCGGAGGGAATCGAACCCCCAGCGGAAGAACCGGAATCTTCTGTGTTATCCATTACACCACGAGGACATTTTATTATTAGAAAACTTACTCGTAACGCTTTTGAAAATAGAAATTGTTGTTCTTCATTTACATAATTCATTATGCTTAAGGACTTACGCCAATTGTTAAATACGACTTTTCTATTATACAAATGTACTAAACGTAATTCAACTAAAATTTAAAGTAAATTTAGTCTTTATTGTGACAGTTAGTTTCATACTGATTTTCATCTATTTTAAACACTTGAAGTAGAAATTTAAAACTTTTTCGTATTACTTCTTATTTGAATAATAGCACATAAAATAATAGAAGATGTAAAGTTACAATATTTTAGTAAAGGTTAGAGGTTTATATTTGACCTTCCTTGACTATTCTGTGTATGATATGTTTACAGCTAAAAGCTATCCTTTTAGCACGGAGTAATCGAATAAATCTTTTTAAGGAGGATTTACAATGAATTTAATTCCTACAGTTATTGAACAAACAAATCGCGGAGAACGTGCATACGACATTTATTCTCGTCTTTTAAAAGACCGCATCATCTTACTTGGTAGCGCTATTGATGATAATGTAGCTAACTCAATTGTGGCACAGTTATTATTCCTAGCAGCAGAAGATCCTGAAAAGGATATTTCTTTATACATTAACTCACCAGGTGGTTCGATTACAGCGGGTATGGCAATTTACGATACAATGCAATATATTAAACCAAAAGTATCAACAATTTGTATCGGTATGGCTGCATCAATGGGTGCGTTTTTACTTACTGCTGGTGAACCAGGTAAACGTTTTGCATTACCAAATGCTGAAGTAATGATTCACCAACCACTAGGTGGAGCTCAAGGTCAAGCTACTGAAATTGAAATTGCTGCAAAACGTATTTTATTCTTACGTGATAAATTAAACAAAATCTTAGCTGATCGTTCTGGCCAATCATTAGAACGTATTGCACAAGATACAGATCGTGATAATTTCATGACTGCTGAGCAAGCAAAAGAGTATGGATTAATTGACCAAATCATTACGCGCGTTGAAGACAAATAATATTTTTCCCATAGTGAAGAGGAATTTTCCTCTTCACTATTTTTTTGTCTGCAAAGTGTAACATAGAATAGTTATACTATGAAAAAAGGGCATCTCATGAAGAGATACCCCGTGTTGCGAGCGTTTACAAAAGAATTATGACTATTCGGCTCTTTGAATAAGTGATGCTAAACCATCTACAGCTTCTTGTTCGTCTTTACCCTCAGCAATAAGCGTAATTGTTGTGCCTCTTGCAATGGCTAAACTCATAATCCCCATGATAGATTTAGCATTTACTTTTTTCTCATCCTTTTGTAAATAAACCTCGGATTTATAACGATTGGCTTCTTGAACAAACAAAGCTGCTTGTCTTGCTTGTAGACCAGATTTCAATTTTACTTCGACATTGGTTTCAACCATTTACGATACTCCCTTTCAAACCGTTCATCTATATACTTTTATCTTATCTAAATTATATGAAAAGAACAATCATAGAATCCTACAATTTTTTAAAACTTCAGTAAGTATTCGCTAATTATTGAACAAACATTTGCTTTTAGACTTATTTAATGGTTTCTCCACGTCTTAAGGCATCGGCTATTTCATCAATTTTACGTAAACGGTGATTAACACCTGACTTACTAACAGTACCTGTAGAAACCATTTCTCCTAGTTCTTTTAATGTCACATCTTGATATTCAACTCGAAGTCTAGCAATTTCTCGTAACTTTTCTGGTAGTTGATCTAAGCCTATAGTATTTTCGATAAAGCGTATATTTTCAACTTGGCGAATTGCAGCACCAATTGTTTTATTCAAATTCGCTGTTTCACAGTTAACAATTCGATTCACACTATTTCGCATATCGCGCAAGATTCGTACATCTTCAAACTTTAACATGGCTTGTACTGCTCCAACAATTCCTAGGAAATCAGATATCTTTTCAGCTTCTTTTAAATACGTTACAAATCCTTTTTTTCTTTCGATTGTTTTAGCATTTAAGTTAAACTGGTTCATCAGATTTGCTAATGCTTCACCATGCTCTTTATATAATGAGTATATCTCTAGATGATAAGCTGACGTTTCAGGGTTGTTTACAGAGCCACCTGCTAAAAACGCACCACGTAAATATGCTCGTTTCTGATCCCGATTAGATAGTAATGTTCTAGAAATAGAATGATTTAATTGAAAGTCTTCGGAGACAATATCTAAATCTGCTAATAGTTCACGAGCACCCTCACGAACACGACAAATATAGACATTATTCTTCTTTAACCGCATTTTTTTTCGTACTAGTAATTCTACATTATATGGATATAATTTCTTAACGATAGTATAGAGTCTTCTTGCAATGGCTGCATTTTCAGTCTGAACATCAAGACTTAGTTGCCTATTAGTAAACGACAATGTTCCATTCATACGAGTAAGTGCAGAAACTTCTGCCTTTAAACAATTATCATCGGACTCTAATTGCGTTAACTCCTTTTTCGTTTCGGAAGCAAATGACATCTTTTCCCCCCCTTTCACTATGTATGAAAACAATCATACCACACAATACAAATCAGAAATTTTGTATATTTTTACATTGTTTTTAATGTATATTCATAAAGCCACTTAGCAATTTTATTGGACTCATGACGAACAACGCCAGATTGAATCGTGGCGATTTCCTTTTTAATCACTTCAAGACCCATATTTTTTAACTTTTCTATATCAAACAGCACAGGTTCTGCATTCTCTTCTTTATAGTTTTCTTTAATTGGCAATGGCAATTCAACATCGTTTACTAAAATAGCATCTAAACAAGGGCTTCCAACATGCTCAAATATTGCTTGGACATGATCAGTTGCTCTGAAATTCAATGTCTCACCTTGTTGCGTCATTAAATTGCAAATATAGATTCTTTTACCTTTCGCTTTTACTAATGCATTTCCAATTTCTTTTACTATTAAATTTGGAATAATACTAGTATATAAGCTACCTGGTCCAACGAGAATAAGATCTGCTTTCTCAATAGCTCGAATTGCCTCAGGTAGCGGTTTCACGTTACCAGGAACTAAATAAACACGTTTAATCGGCAATTGTGAGTTAGGAATTTTTGATTCTCCTTCAATAATAGAACCATCAATTAGTTCTGCGTTTAAGGTAATCTTTTTATTCGCTGCTGGGATTACTTTTCCATGGACCTTTAATACTTTACTCATCTCTGCAATGGCATGACTAAAATCACCCGTAATATCAGTTAGAGCTGTAAGCATTAAATTTCCTAGTGAATGACCACCTAAGTCATCAGATTGTGAGAATCGATATTGGAACATTTGCTCAACTAATGGTTCTGTATCTGATAAAGCTGCAATTACGTTCCGAATATCACCTGGTGGCGGAATATCATAGTCATCTCGAAGGCGTCCTGAAGAGCCACCATCATCTGCAACCGTTACAATTGCAGTGATGTTAAACGGATAATTTTTTAATCCACGTAACATCGTCGATAGGCCCGTACCCCCTCCTATGACCACAATATTCGTTTTCTTTCTCTTCATTCCGTCAATCCTTTCTGCGATTGATGTCTCTATGTGTAATTGCGGTTTGATAGTTATCACTAAACAACTTTCCGTAGTATTCAGCGAGTGTAACAGAACGATGCTGCCCACCAGTACAACCAAAAGCAATCACTAGTTGGGATTTCCCCTCATTGATATATTGTGGAATCATAAATTTAAATAAATCTGTTAACTTTTCGATTAACAATTGAGCCTCATCTTGCGCTAACACATAAGAGGATACTTCCTCTTGTAGACCCGTTTTTGGACGTAACTCTTCCACATAATATGGGTTTGTGATAAAACGAACATCAAAAACTAAATCTGCATCAATTGGTATTCCATTTTTATAACCAAACGACATGACATTAATTGAGAACTTTGGACTCGAGCTATTTGAAAACTCTTTACCTATACGTTCTCTTAACTGTCTAGGTTTCATTTGTGATGTATTATAAACGTATTTCGCTCTTCCTTTGAGCTCACTAAGCATATCTCTTTCCTTTTGAATCCCCTCAAGTGGTGCTCCTTGTGGTGCAAGCGGGTGGGATCTGCGAGTTTCCTTATATCGTTGAACAAGGGTTTCATTGTCCGCATCTAAAAATAATACACGTGTGTTAACATATGCTTCTTTCTGTAGGATATCTAGGGCATCAATCAGTGAATCAAAAAATTCCCCACCACGCATATCCATTACTGCGGCAATACGGGTAATGTTCCGTTCTGATTCTTTCATTAACGCTAAAAATGTTGTTAATAATGCAGGTGGTAAATTATCAATGCAGTAATACCCTAAATCTTCAAAGCTTTGAACAGCTACAGTTTTCCCTGCTCCAGACATTCCTGTAATAATCACAATCTCATGAGTATATTCTTGAATATCACGCATAGATTATCCCCCTTTTAAAGCTCATTTGATGTTTGAAATTTTTCATCTATTAGTTCAAACTCTGTTGTATACGTAAAAGTGCCATATTGAATTCCTTTATTTAATGCGGCAAACAGTAAGTTTTTTCGATCACCTTCAGCCATCGGTAGTTTTTTTAGTGCTTCGATGGGATGCCACTCTAATATTCCTTCTCTTGTTTCTTTATAAGGTTCTCCCGTACAGCCATATGCAACGAAAGTATACATCATCCATTCATCTACCACTTCTTCGCCATCTTTGATGATCATTGTATAGACACCTTTTAGATGCGGATTACTTGCAGATAGGTTCGTTTCTTCTTTAAATTCTCTTACAGCTGCTTCATAGATAGATTCTCCACTTTCCATCTTTCCTCCAGGAGCAACATACCAACCTCTTCTTGGTTTTTGTAGAAGTAGAACTTTCTCATCTTGTATTACTAATAAATTTGCTATCCGTTGCATTACAACCACCTCAAATTCTTTGTTACACCTATAATGGTATTATACATTATCAAATAATCATTCGCGTAATTTTAACGCCTACAGGTCTCTTAAATGCTTAGACATATACCTATAGAATTCTTCTAAAATTAGTAATGTACTTAATATATTACTATATGTTTTTCTACCATATATGATTCTAACAAATTACAATTGAATAATAGTTGTCGTAATTTACCTTATTTTCCACGCAAATAAAAAAAGTTGCCTCCATCTATGGGAAGCAACCGAAAAAACTAAAAAAGGGGGTTAAAGCTTATACCCCTTATTATAGCCATCCTTTGTTTCAATGAGGTTACAAAAGAATTAAAACCATATTACTTCTGACTAATTTTTTCAACTAATTCCTCAACATAATGCTGAGCAGTTTGCGCTGCAATACTTCCGTCACCTGTTGCTGTAACAATTTGACGAAGTTGTTTCTCACGTACATCTCCAGCAGCAAATATGCCTTTTACAGATGTTTCCATTTGATCATTTGTCACAATGTATCCATGTTCATTTAAAATACCTAAACTTTTAAATGGTGCTGTTAATGGAACCATTCCGATATAGACAAAGACTCCGTCAGTTTGGAATTCTTGTTCACTACCATCAACCGTTGAAACAAGCGTTGCACTTCCAACCTTACCGTCTTTTTCATTAATTTCTTTTACAGTATGGTTCCAAATAAAGTCAATTTTCTCATTAGCAAAAGCACGATCTTGAAGTATTTTTTGAGCACGTAGTTTATCACGACGGTGTACAATTGTTACCTTGTCAGCAAAACGAGTTAAGTACACGCCTTCTTCTACAGCAGAATCCCCTCCACCTACAACAATAAGATTCTTTTGTTTAAAGAATGCACCATCACAGACAGCACAATAACTTACGCCACGTCCACCAAGTTCTTTTTCCCCTGGAACACCCATTTTTTTATACTCGGCACCAGTAGTGATGATAATCGAACGTGTTTTATATTCTTTAGAACCTGCTTTTATAACTTTATATTCTTCTCCGTCAATAATTTCAGCTACATCGCCATATGCATATTCTGCACCAAACTTTTTGGCGTGCTCGAACATTTTCGTAGAAAGCTCAGGTCCTAAGATTGTATCGAATCCTGGGTAGTTTTCAACTTCTTCTGTATTCGCCATTTGTCCACCTGGAATACCGCGTTCAATCATTAAAGTTGCTAAATTTGCTCTTGAAGCATATACTGCCGCTGTCATCCCTGCAGGACCTGCACCGATTATTATTACGTCATAAATTTTTTCTTCAGACATCAAAAAGCCTCCCTATACCAAAAGCGTTAGTACCGTCGCCTTCTATCTTTCATTCATATTCTATCTTTATCCTAGGATAATCTGTTAGTAACTTCAAATATAATGCTTAGCTACTAATCAAATGGAAGATACTCAATTAGTTCTTCCACATACTTCGTTAAAGTAGCTACAGAAATACCGTATTTTAAAGCATAGTGCTTTTTCGTCACTTTTTGACTATTGATAGTGGAAAAAAACATATATTCGACTGCAGCTGCTAGTGCTTTCACATTTTTAAATGGATAATCTTCTTTAAGAGCACGTTCACATAATACAAACCACATTTGAAATAAATATTGTATTTCTAAAGTGAGCGAAGACGTGTTTTTATAAAGCTCCTCCGCGACTTCCATTGAACGTTCAAAATTTTTCTCCATCTTATTGGCATCATTAAATTGATGCCCAAGTGCATATGCTAAGCAAAGTTTTTCTACCCCACTATATTTAGAAAGGTCAATAAGTTTAGGATGTGCAATAATTTCTTGCTTATAAGCTGATTTACTAAGCAGGAAAAATCCGAACATGCGATGTGTACTATACTTACTAATAATTTTTTCTACGATAAATTCTCGGTTATTTTCTAACGATTCCTCGTTAGTTTGTTTTTCCACGTCTATCCATGGTTCAAACCCCTCTTTTGAAGGATCTATATCAACAAGTATTTTCCAAGCTTGCTTTCCTTCTTCTACATGTCCACTAAAATAGGCAGCCTGTGCTAACCAAAAATAGAAACCTGTATCACCAGCAAAGCCTTTTCGTTTCATACTTTGCAACCATTTATAGGCGATGTCATACTCACCAATTAATGCTAAAGTTGCTCCTAGCTTATAGCGATTCTCCCAATCATATGGATTGATCTTTTTCAGCATTTCAACAAGTTGTGCGAGCTCTTGATCATCCTTCTCATAATAGGCAATTACCGCTAAATTACAAAGTGCATGTAAATTACCAAAGTTTTCACGAAGTACCTGATGTAAGAGTGCTCTTGCTTGTTCTGCATCCCCAACATAGAAATAAGCTAATGCTAGATTATTAAAAGCTGGCCATAAATCAGGGAAACGTTCAATCAGCTGTTCTAATACTTCTATAGCTTGGGGGAATTGCCCATTTTCCATAAAGCGACGTGCTTTTTCCTGTGCAATTAATTTCTCAGAGTCTTCTTCATCATATTGTTCGTTATCATTTTCTTCATATTGAACAAATTCAATGATTTCTTCTGCTTCTTCCACATACATTCCATCCGGTTCCATATTAATATACATTTCTGCATACTTTTGGGCATCTCGTACCATCCCTATGCAACCTGAAATCTCTGCTAAGAAAAAGACGTGCTCTGATTCACTTGGATCTAAACTATATGCAGTATGGATGAGTTCATAAGCTTTTTCAAAATTTTGAGCTTCCATTTCCAAAATACCAAACTGCATTAAGACATGGGCATCATCTGGGCTTAGTTCAGCAGCCCGCTTCATATATTTATACGCTTTATCCATCTGATCTTTATCCATGGCTTTTAGCGCTTTATTAAAATAATAATCACCGTTTGGAATAAATGAGACAACATTATTCAGTTTTTCTTTTTGACGTTGATTTTCCAAAGTACATCCTCCGAACTAAATTCATTACACCTTGGCGTAATTACATTGCTTTGTAAGATAAAATGTTGCATAACAAAGCAAAAGGAACGTATAATACGTTCCTTAGACAATAAATTTATTATAACATAATTACGTAATTCGTCATTATTTAAGTATTGCAGTGTACCTCATTATTTCCTGATTTATCAGTAAGAAAGCAGAATCTTATTGATTATTTTTAGTACTTGCTCTCTTTTCATTATGTCTCGTTTTTAGGACTTCTAGTACATCATAAACATTAATTTTTTGCTCTTGTAATAGTACTAATAAGTGATAAAGTAAATCAGCTGCTTCCCATTTTACTTCTTGTGCATCGCGATTTTTTGCCCCAATAACCACTTCGGTTGCTTCTTCTCCAACCTTTTTACAAATTTTATCGATCCCTTTTTCAAATAAATATGTAGTGTAAGCACCTTCAGGCATGTCAATTTCACGTTGGCGTATAATATTTACTAATTCTGGAATAATGTCCACTGAACCGACTGGATCATTTTCTACAATTGAATTTGTAAAACAAGAAGTTGTGCCATTATGGCAAGCTGGACCTGCTGGTAATACTTCGACTACTAATGCATCTTGATCACAATCTGCTTTAATCGAAATTACTTTTTGCGTATTGCCACTTGTTTCCCCTTTATGCCAAAGTTCTTGTCTTGAACGAGAGTAAAACCAAGTTTCACCTGTTTCAATTGTTTTTTGTAATGATTCTTCATTCATATAAGCAACAGTTAACACTTCTTTTGACTGTGCATCTTGAACAACCGCTGTAATTAATCCATTATTATCGAACTTTAATCCTTCTATCATCTGACACATACTCCTCTTTCGCGTAACACTGATTTCACTTCAGCTACGCTTGTTTCTTTATAGTGGAAAATTGATGCTGCAAGGGCAGCATCCGCATCGACATCTTGTAGTACTTCTACAAAATGCTCTGCATTCCCAGCACCACCACTTGCGATGACGGGAACTGTTACTGCATCTCGAACAGCCTTTGTTAAGGCTAAATCAAAGCCAGTTTTTTCGCCGTCTTGATTCATACTTGTTAATAATATTTCTCCGGCACCGAGACGTACGGCTTCTTTTGCCCATTCAACTGCTTGCCATTCTGTTTTGTTGCGGCCACCATGTGTATAGACCATCCATGTACCGTCTTCCTCTGAATACCTAGCATCAATGGCTACAACAATACATTGGGCACCAAAGAAATCTGCCCCTTCTTGGATCAATTCAGGTCGTTCCAATGCAGACGTATTAACAGATACTTTGTCCGCACCAGCACGTAGAATTCGTTTCATATCTTCTAAAGTACGGATACCTCCGCCAACTGTAAATGGAATTGCAAGACTTGATGCAGTTTTTCGTACCACATCTACCATTGTTTCACGACCCTCATGGGAAGCAGAGATATCTAAAAAGACAAGTTCATCTGCACCTTGTTCATCGTAAAATTTTGCTAGTTCTACTGGATCTCCCGCATCACGTAGTTCAACGAATTGAACCCCCTTAACAACACGCCCTTCTTTTACATCAAGGCAAGGGATAATACGTTTTGTTAGCATGTTAGCACCCCCACACCTTTTAACCATTGTTTCAGTAAGAATACACCAAACTCTCCTGACTTTTCAGGATGGAATTGCATACCACAAACATTTCCTGATTGAACGACACCAGGTACCTCTGTTTCAAAATAGTCAGCACTTGCTACCAGCTGTTCTTTATTCATATTAGCTGCGTAAAATGAATGAACAAAATAAACATACTTACTTTCTGGTAATGCCGATTCTTCTAACCACTTTGGTAAGTACTTGAATTCTAATGTGTTCCATCCCATGTGAGGGACACGATATTGCTTACCAGCTTCAGTTTGACCAGCAAAGCGAGTAATTTCACCATTAAAGAATCCAAATCCTTTTGTTTTTGTCACTTCTTCGCTTTCCTCAAAAAGCAATTGCATTCCTAAGCAAATCCCCAATAGTTGTTTATTGGAATTTACTTGTTCGCGGATGAACTGATCTAAACCCGTTTCAGCTAACCGTTTCATCGCATCAGGAAATGCACCAACTCCCGGTAAAATAAGTGCATCTGTTGCAGCTAATTCTTCTGGATTAGCAGACACTACAACTTCACAATCTAGTCTTTTTAACGCTTGTTCTACGCTAAATAAATTGCCCATTCCATAGTCGATTACTCCAATTTTCATGTCAACAACCCTTTCGTTGACGGTACACCCTTCACACGTGGATCAATTTGTACCGCATCATCAATTGCTCTTGCTAATGCTTTAAAAATTGCTTCGATTATATGATGTGTATTATGACCATAAGGAACAATTACGTGAACATTCATTCGAGCTTCTAATGCGAATTTCCATAAAAATTCATGCACAAGCTCAGTATCAAATGTTCCTACTTTTTCTTTTAGTTCAGGTTCAACTCGATACTCTAAGTGAGGTCTATTTGAACAATCAATTACAACTTGAGCTAACGCATCATCCATTGGAACAAAGGCGTTACCATATCGTTTGATTCCCTTTTTGTCACCAAGAGCTTCCCGAATCACTTGCCCTAAAACAATGCCGATATCCTCAGTTGTGTGATGATCATCGATATGTGTATCCCCATTCGCTATGATTTTGCCATCAAATAAGCCATGTTTAATGAATAAATCAAGCATATGGTCCATAAAAGGTACACCCGTATGTACTTCTGCTTTTCCATCACCATCTAAGTTTAATTCAACAGCGATTTTTGTTTCATTTGTAATACGTTCAATTTGTGCAAATCGTAATTTTTGTTCTGACATATTATTTATCTCCTTTAGCCCATCCACGAGATTCTACTGCACGGGCATGCCCTTCTAGCCCTTCCATTCTTGCAAGACGTGCTATTTTCGGTGCATTTTCTTCCCATGTTTTTTCAGTATAATAAACAACATTTGATCTTTTAATAAAGTCATCAACATTTAATCCACTTGCAAACCGCGCAGTACTATTTGTTGGTAAAACGTGATTTGTTCCAGCAAAGTAATCTCCAACCGGTTCTGAACTATATCGCCCGATAAAAATTGCTCCAGCGTGGCGTATCTTTAGTGAATCTTCCTCTGCATTAGCCGTTACAATTTCTAAATGCTCTGGTGCTAATGAATTAACCGCTTGGATTGCTTGTTCCATATTTTGTGCCACATAAATTTGGCCAAAGTTCTCTATGGATTTACGTGCAATTGTTTCTTTAGGTAATACGCTGAGTTGTTTTTCAACCTCATTCGCTACATCTTCAGCTAATTGTTCACTTGTTGTGATAAGCACTGCACATGCTAGTGCATCATGTTCAGCTTGTGACAATAAATCCGCTGCCACTTCATCGGCATAAGCAGTATCATCTGCTAGTACAGCAATCTCACTTGGGCCTGCAATCATATCAATAGCTACTTCACCAAATACTTCTCGTTTTGCTAAGGCTACGAAGATGTTACCTGGACCAGTAATTTTATCAACTGGTGCAATGCTTTCTGTTCCATATGCTAAAGCTGCAATGGCTTGAGCTCCACCAACTTTATAAATTTCTGTAATGCCTAATATTGATGCTGCTACAAGAACTGCTTCAGGAAGCTTCCCATTCTTTCCCGCAGGTGAGGTGATAACAATTCGTTCAACCCCAGCAACTTGGGCAGGAATGACATTCATTAAAACAGAAGATGGATATGCTGCAAGTCCCCCTGGTACATATAAACCAACTGCATCCAATGGGATAATTCTTTGCGCTAACCATGAACCATTATCTAAAGGAAGTTTGTATCCATCTCGTTTTTGTGCTTCATGATAATAACGAATATTTGCTGCTGCCTCTTCTAAATCCTGTTTTAATTGGGGATCGAAATTCAGTACCGCCTGATCAATCTCATCTTGCGACACTCGGAAGTCATCAAGTTGAATTCCATCCCACATCTCACTGTATTTACGAAGGGCTGCATCTCCATTTTTGCGAACATCCTGTAGTACTTGTCGAACCGTATGTAACTGTTCTTCATTTCCGCCTTCAAGCTGTCTCTTTAAAGATATTGTGTCCGTTAATTTCGTGATTTTCACAACTAGCCCTTCTTCCTAACCAACAATTTTTTTCATTCGGGATACTAACTCTTGAATGCGTGCACTTTTCATTCTGTAACTAACAGGATTAGCAATCAATCGAGATGATACATCTGTAATTCGCTCGTACTCAACTAACCCGTTCTCTTTTAACGTTCTTCCTGTTGAAACGATATCGACAATTCGATCCGCTAAACCAATCATCGGTGCAAGTTCAATTGAACCATTTAATTCAATAATCTCAACTTGCTCCCCAATTTCCTTATAATAATTCATGGCAATATTCGGATACTTTGTTGCGATACGTGGTGCAATTTCATTCATTGTTGTATTCGGTAACCCTGCAGATGCTATGTAACATTCACTAATTTTCAAATCTAACAGTTCATGTACATTTCGGCGTAATTCAAGTAATGTATCTTTTCCTGCAATGCCAATATCTGCAACGCCATGTTCTACATAAACTGGTACATCCATTGGTTTTGCTAAGATAAATCGTATTTGTTCTTCAGGAATTTCGATCATTAGCTTACGTGACATCTCTACTTCTTCTGGTAAGTTAAAACCAGCATCAATAAGCATTTGATAAGCTTCTTCAAAAATCCGTCCTTTTGGCATGGCAATTGTTAAATGACTCATTTTGCTAAATCCTCCTGGCTGACATACACTAGTTTGTCGAACTGCTTGATAAATGCATCTTCATCGACTAATCCTTTTCGAGATTGTAAAGTAACTCGATTTCCTTCTTCTCTTAAAGTATTCGCCGTTTCTAAAGCGTTCGCATAAAGCTCTTCTTCAAAGATAACTGCTATAGATTGTGTATTCGATGGTTTAGAAGGAATTACTTCTAAAAGACGATCTACTCGGATTCCAAAGCCCGTCGCTCCAACTTCGTTACCAAAATGCTGTAATAATCCATCATAGCGGCCACCATTTCCTAGTGCAAAGCCACTTCCCTCAGCAAACACTTCAAATAACATACCTGTGTAATAATTCATATGACTGGATAATGTAAAATCGAGAGCAATATATTCCGATAAACCAGCTGTTTCGATTAATCCGATAAGTTGCTGAATATATTCAAGTGCATCATTTTTACGCACATACTTTTCAATATCTTGGATTGTCACAAAATTAGTTGCTTCACTAATAAATTGTAGTAATGCATCGGATTTAGTTTTTGGTAGATCAAAACTTTCTACTGCTTCTTCAAAGCCAACATAATTACGTTCAACTAATAATGTTCTTAAACTATCCGCCTGTTCGCGACTTTCTGTGTAATCCTTCAAAATACAATTTAGTACTCCTGCATGGCCAATTGTAATTTTGAATTTATTAATCCCAAAGGCTTCTATTAAACGAATCACAGTAATGATTACCTCTGCATCCGCGAAAACACTTGCATCTCCAATAATTTCAATCCCCATCTGACCAAACTCTGCGGGGCGGCCGCCTTCCGTTTGCTGCGCACGAAAAACATTTGCAAAATATGCTAGACGCAATGGAATTTTCTCTTTTAATAATTTTGAAGTGGCAACACGTGCGATTGGTGTCGTCATATCTGGACGAAGAACCAACGTATTCCCCTGACTATCGACCAATTTAAATAATGAAGCATCGTAAATTGCAGATGCTTTTCCCACTGTATCAAAGTACTCTAGGCTTGGTGTTTGAATAAAATCAAACCCACGAGCACGTAAAAATTCACGTCCTATTTGTCGAACTTCTTCTGTTTTTTCATAGATGATTGGGAATGTATCACGCATTCCTAATGGTTTCTCAAACATTTTTATCGATGACATAATTACACTTCCTACCATTTATACTTTAGTACACTAGAGAATTAGAGAACTGATATATTAAAGTAATAATATCGAATATCTGACAATTCGTCAATGCATTGATTTCAAAATTATCATTCTCCTTAAATATTTAAAAGATTAAGACTAATTTTATTATACCTTTTTATGGATTGAAAAACCTAGGAACACGGAAAAAAGTAATCAGATTGTTTCATTATTGTTTGAAGATGCTATAAAGTTATGATGAGTTTAAAGCTTTATTTGTGGGAAATGGTCCATATGACTAAACTCTATACAAAAAGGAACCTAAAAGTATGATCCATACTTTCAGATTCCTCTATCAGATATTATTAATTTTTTCTTTCAGCCATTTGTTCGGCTGTGTAAATAATACGCATTGGATTTCCTCCGACCATGCTACCGGCAGGGACATCCTTGTGCACCAATGTTGCTGCAGAAACAATGGCGCCATCCCCAATTTCGACACCAGGTAAGATTGTAGAGTTTGCCCCAATCATTACTTCGCTACCTATTTTAACATCGCCTAAACGATATTCTTCTATTAAGTATTCATGAGCTAATATCGTTGTATTATATCCGATAATTGTATTGTTTCCGATTGTAATCCTCTCGGGAAACATAGAATCCGGCATTACCATTAGAGCTAGAGATGTCTTTTCACCAATTTTCATATGTAAAAACGTACGATAAATCCAATTTTTCATTCTCATAAAAGGCGTAATTCGACCAATTTGAATGAAAATAAAACACTTCATCACTTTCCAAAATGAAACTGTTTTATATACCTTCCATAATGAGTTTGCGCCTTGAACAGGGTATCGTTCCGTCCTTCTCATCAAATTAAGACTCCTTCACAATTGTTAATAGATCAACCATATGTTGTAGAATGTAATCCGGATTAAATTGTTTTAAAAAATCTTCACCTTTGATGGACCATGAAACACCAGCTGTTTTCACACCAGCATTTTTACCAGCTAAAATATCATGATAATTATCTCCAATCATCATCACATCTTCTTTAGATACACCTAATCTTTCGATAGCTATGAGTACGGGCTCAGGATCAGGTTTTACATTTTTTACATCGTCCCCACCTATCCAAAATTCAAAGAGGTGTTTTGCTCCCATAAGATCCAAACCTTTTTCAACAGTATCTTTTCTTTTCGTTGAAACGACGGCTAAACGGATTCCTTGCTCTTTCAGTTTTTCTAATGTAGATACAACGCCATCATACTCTGTTACTAATTCGTCATGATGCGCTTGATTCCATTGTCGATATTTCTCTATCATCTCATCAACTTCGTTTGGTGTAATTTGTTCAAAGGTTTCAGTTAATGACGGACCAATGAATTTCATGCAATCTTTTGGCGAATATTGCCCAGGAAATCGTTCATCTAAGATATGCATAAACGTTTTAATAATTAAATCATTGGTATTTAATAATGTTCCATCAAAATCAAAGAGCAAAGCTTTCATGCTAATGTGCAACTCCTTTATCTGTCTACGAGCAGTTACTTGCTTACTTTTTTTTCGCATCTTTCTTGGTATGATTGTTTGTTTTATTCTGAACGACTTTTTCTTCATCCAGATAATGTACAATCGGTCGAACTTTCATTCTTCTGTAAACAATTAATATGATTCCTAAAGTAAAGGCTAAAATTGATACAACCTGTGCGGAACGTAATTGTCCGATTAAATATAGGCTATCTGTTCGCATACCTTCGATAAAGAAACGTCCAATAGAATACCAAATCATATAACTAAAGAAGATTTCACCACGATGTAAGTTTACTTTGCGTAAAGATAGCAAGATGATAAGCCCAATAAAATTCCATACGGATTCATACAAAAACGTTGGATGAACATATGTACCAAGGTCTTCAACATACATTTGTTCTATTAACCAATTTGGTAACATTAAATTCTCTAGAAAATCACGAGATACAGATCCACCGTAAGCTTCTTGGTTCATGAAGTTGCCCCAACGACCAATCAATTGGCCAATTAAAAGACTTGGTGCTAGGATGTCAGCAACCTTTAAGAAACTAACTCCCTTTTTCTTACAAAAAATATAGGCGGTTATAACTGCACCGATTAAAGCACCATGTATCGCTATTCCACCATTCCAAATTTGAATAATTTTTTCAGGATTAGCTCCGTAATAGTCCCACTTCATCGAAACATAGTAGATGCGAGCACAAATAATTGAAATTGGAATCGCCCAAATTAACATATCTGCTAAAAAATCTTCCGATAATCCTCTTTTGACAATTTCTTTTTGTGCAACGAGGTACCCAATTACAATCCCACAGGCAATTATAATACCGTACCATCTTACTTCAATGCTCCCTATTGAAAACGCAACAGGATCTATTGCAAGTAATATTTGTTCCATTTAAATACTCCTCTCATGAACAAGCAACCTTCTAAAATAACTAGTAGTCATCCATTTCATCTTGAATCGCAATGACCTCATCTAATCTTCTAGAAAATTCTTGCGCTGCATTTACGCCCATTTTTTTCAAACGGTAATTCATTGCAGCTACCTCTATAATTACGGATACATTTCGTCCAGGCTGAACCGGGATTGTTAGTTTCGTAATATCAGTATCAATTATTTTCATTTTCTCTTCATCTAAGCCTAAGCGGTCATAGGTTTTTTCTGGATCCCAGTTTTCCAACTCAATAATGAGGGTAATTCGTTTTGTAGGACGAATAGCACTCGCTCCAAATAAAGTCATAATATCAATGATTCCAATCCCGCGTATCTCTAACAAATGCTCTAATAGAGGTGGCGGACTTCCGATAATTAGATTTTCAGCTTCTTGACGAATTTCAACACAATCGTCAGCTACTAATCGGTGCCCTTTTTTAATCAGCTCTAACGCCGTTTCACTTTTACCTACACCACTTTTTCCTATGATTAAGACACCTATTCCATAAACGTCCACAAGTACTCCATGCACAGCTGCGGTCGGTGCTAATCGACTTTCCAGATAGTTGGTTAATCTACTTGAAAAACTCGATGTCTTCATAGTCGTCTGTAAAACCGGAACATCGTTTTCATTGGAAGCCGCAATTAACTCTGCTGGGACATCTAATCCTCTAGAAACGACGATAGCAGGTGTATCAGGTGAACAAAGTTTCAGCATTCGTTCTTTTTTTAATTCCGTTGGGAGCATTTCAAGAAACGATAGTTCAGTTTTTCCGATTAATTGAACGCGATCGGAAGGATAATGGGTAAAATAGCCCGCCATTTCAAGTCCAGGTCTTGAAATATCACTCGTTGTAATATAACGGCCAATCCCCTCGTTCCCACTTACTAACGTTAGATTAAATTTTTCTTTGACTTCTTTAGTTGATACTTGAATCATCATTACCCCCTACCTTGTTAATATATACTGACATATGTCCCTATTTTAGCATGTATCAGAAAGATTGTATTTATATTAATCCATACCTAACTAAAACCGTATTATATAAAAAAGACAAAGCCATAACGACTTTGTCTAAGTAGTTAAAACGATTATTTTTGCTGAGCTAACCAAGCTGCTGCTGCCTCAGCATCTTCACCTTGAATTAAGCCACCAGGCATCCCATTTCGACCATTTAAAATTACATTAAGAATCTCTTCTTCAGATAAGCGGCTACCTACATCTGCAAGTGATGGTGTATTCCCCATCCCTTCTAAGTTACCACCGTGACATGAAGTACAATTTGCTTTTACAATTTCTTCACCTTTATCCGCATTGGCAGTATCGTTACCAGTATCAGTTGCGTCATCAGTTGTTTCTGTTGTAGTATCCTCTGTTACTGTGTTATCGTTATTCGCTTCGTCGTCATTACCACCACAAGCTGCTAGGAATAATGCTGAACCGAATATTAGTGCTATCCATGCTTTTTTCATTTTTGAACCCCTCCAAAAAATTTAAAATAAAATACGGATCACATTGGATAGTATACCAAAATTATACACGTTTAAAACCTTCTCCTAATACTTCATAAGCATCTGAAACGATAACAAATGCAGTAGGGTCCACGGTTTTAATGATTTGTTTCAGCTTTGTGAATTCTGATTGATAAACTACAACCATGAGCATAAGTCGTTCGTTTCCAGTATAACCTCCAAATGCAGGCACTTTCGTTACACCTCGGTCAATCTCCGCATATATAGCGTCACGTATTTCATCCTGTTTATTTGAAATAATATAGACCATTTTTGATTGACTAAAACCTAACTGAACGATGTCAATTGTTTTTGTCGTCACAAAAAGTCCTATTAAGGCATATAGACCTTTTTCTAAATCAAATACGAGTGCTGCACTAATGGCGATTATACCGTCGATTAACAGAACGCTCGTGCCTAATGTAAGACCTGTATATTTTGTAATAATTTGAGCCAATAGATCCGTACCGCCAGTAGAAGCATTCCCCTTAAAAACTAAACCAATACCTAAACCAACCACAATTCCACCAAATAATGCGGCTAATAATGCATTTGTTGTTAACGCACCGAGTTCTTCGAATAATATAACAAAAAATGGTAGTGCAATTGTACCGACAAATGATTTTAAGCCGAAGTTTTTGCCTAAGATAAGCACGCCTGCAATAAAGAGCGGAATGTTAAAAGCATATTGAACAATACCTGCATTCCATCCAAATAGACCATTTAAAATGGTACTAATCCCACTAACGCCTCCGGAAGCTACTTGATTGGGGAATAAAAATGCATTAAATCCAAATGCTATAACCGCTGCACCCAGAAGTACATAAAAGTATTCCTGAATAATATCTTTTGTAGAATTGGATACATTATTCGCCGTCTTTAATTTTCTCATATATTTCCTCACTCACATGATTTTGTTAATTTGTCAATTTCTTCTGCACGATTATAACAAACAACCTAGAAAAAGAGAACTTTAGCTAGATAAAGGAATTCGAGGAAAGAATAAAATTAAGACTGGGGCAGTATTTTGATTTTTGATGATCATTTACTTAGAAATTTAGTTGTTCGGAGTGGAGGCGGCGACTTCTGCGGGAACAGCACGAGCGGAAAATCCATTTTTTTCGCGTCTTCGCGAAAAAAATTAGTTGGAGCCGTGCCCGCGAAAAGCGTCCGCCGCAACGGAGAACAACGGCTACATAAACAAGGGAATTCATGATTTTAAATCATGAATTCCCTTGTTCGTTAAATTAGTCTTCTTTAAAAATTGTTGCCCATTCATTGCGTTTTTCAAGCATTTCTTGTGCTAATTCCTTTGCTCCTTCTAAGCTATGGTTAGCAGCCCAACCACATTGTACTTCGTTACAAGCTGGAACTTCAGTTGCTTTTAAAACATCCTGTAATGTATTTTCTAAAATCGTTAATACTTCATCATAATCATCATGATTAATCATTGTTAAATAAAAACCTGTTTGACATCCCATTGGACTCATATCCACCACATGGTCTGTATGATTACGAATGTTTTCTGCCATTAGATGCTCAATCGAATGAAGGGCATCCATTTTCATATGCTCTTTATTCGGTTGTTTAAAACGAACATCATATTTTCGAACAACATCCCCATTTTGTCCTTCTTTAATACCTGCAAGACGGACATAAGGTGCAGCAACTTTTGTATGATCTAAATTAAAACTTTCTACATTCATTTTAGGCAATTTAAAAACCCCGTTTCTATATAATTGATTGCATAACAATCAAAATAAGTAATTTATATACACACTAAAACTTTCCTTTACCATTTTACAAGACAAAGCTGTTGGTTGTCACTGGTGAGATTGACCATTATTCCTAGAAATTAAAGCGCTACACTAAATATTGTTCAAACCAAGACACAATTTGTTGTAAACGTTCAATTCGTAAATTAGGCGTACCTGTACGAGAGAGATTATGATTATTCTCTGGAAAACGGACAAAGCTCGTTTCTTTCCCCATTGATTTAAGGGTTATAAATAACTGCTCCGCTTGTTCGATTGGACATCGGAAATCTAACTCACTATGCAAGATTAATAGAGGTGTTTCTATATTTTTGGCATACTTTAGCGGAGAACGTTCCCATAACTTTTCAGGGTCGGTCATGTCCGTACCAATTTGCCATGGTGTGAAATAATAACCGATATCTGATACACCAAAGAAACTAACCCAATTGGAAATACTACGTTGGGTTACGGCTGCTTTAAAACGATTTGACTGTCCAACAATCCAGTTTGTCATAAACCCACCATAACTACCACCTGTTACTCCTAGGTAATCCGAATTAATCCATGATTCTTCACTTAAACAGTAATCTACACCTACCATAATATCTTCGTAATCTCCCCCACCATAATCACCGCGCACACCATTCACAAATTCTTGACTGTACCCGTGGCTACCACGAGGATTTACATATAATACGCCGTAGCCTTGTGCTGCTAGCAATTGTAACTCATGGAAGAAAGTATTTGCATACATCGTATGTGGTCCCCCATGGATTTCAACGATTAATGGATACTTCTGGTTGTCTTCAAAACTTGTCGGCTTCATTAACCATCCATACACCTGTACATCATTTTTACTTGTATAGACAATTGATTCTGGTTTTGATAGCTTTACTTTATTTAACCACTCATCATTAAAATGCGTGACTTGTGCTCTTTCTCCTTTTGCAATTTCATATACAAATAACTCTCCTGGGAACGTCGGATTTGAGACCGTAAGAATGGCAAAGTGACCATCTTTTGATATTGAATAATCATAGATATGCTCCCCTTCAGGTGAAGCTGGGTAAATTGCACCTTCTAAACTAGCGTAGTAAAGTTGAACATCCCCTAAATTGGAAAGTTGGAAGTATAAGTCATTTGCTTCTGTCCAAATTAGACCTGGCGCATTGACTCCTTGTTGGACATCGGCAACCGCATAATCCCCTACTGGCGAATCAATACTTTCTGTTAAGTTTTGAGTTAAGCCAGTTTCCATTTCATAAATGTAAATGTTTGAATGCGTAGCATTTTTATATGATGTGTCACTTCCAACATAAGCTATAAATTGACCATCATAAGAAAATTTTGCCCCACCGTAATATCCTTCATCATCCACGATGATAGTTTCTTTTTTGGACTCAACATCTACAATAATGAGTGGCTGTCTAAAATCATAATCTTTCTGTTCGTCACGATTAACACCGATAATGACTTTCTTGCCATCTGGAGAAATATCAAATAAGGCATGCGAAGTATGTCCTTCTGAAAACTGTTCAATGGACTCATCTTTTAAAGAAAGTATGGCAATTTGTGTATAAGCATTTTGTTTTTTTAAGCCATGCCCTTTTATACCATCGATTTTATATCTCATTTGGTCGACGATATAAGCTGTTGGTTTTTCTGTTTCTTCCTTCTCTTTCTTAGTAGTTTCCTTAAGCGTTGCCCCGTCTTTCACACTACTTGAGAACCAGATTTTTTCTCCACAAGGTGACCATAAAAACTGATCTACTCCTGAATCAATTTCTGTAAGTTTTTTTGCTTCGCCACCATTTTTATTGATGATATATAGTTGATTCTTGTCATTTCGATTGGAGGTAAAGGCAATTTTCTCACCATTTGGCGACCATTTTGGTGAGGAAATACGTTCCTTTCCAAATGTCCATTGCGTTACTGTGTTTGTTTCAATATGGAGGTGATACATACTGGTAAAGTATTGATTTTCCTTTTCATCCATACTTGTTTTAATAAATACAGCTTCTTTCCCATTAGGAGAAAACTGTGGATTTGTAACAGACTGTATTTTATATAAATCCTCTTTTTCTATTAATCTTTTTACCATTATGATATCCACCTTTCAAAATGATATTTCGAATCTCGTAATATTAATTTTAACATTACCCTTATTGATGTCAAATAATTTCTAAAAGTTAATCAATAATACTCTATATAACAGAACGCCTCTCGCAAAAGCAAAAAAAAGGTGATGTCTCTTTCAGACAGCACCCTCAATGAATTATTTTGATTTCACTATTTCTTTTAACGAACGACGTAATATTTTACCTGTTGAATTTTTTGGTAGCTCGTCCAACAATTCAATTACTGTCGGTACTTTATATTTTACTAGATGCTCAGAACAGAACTCTTGTAATTCTTCTATCGTTGTAGAGTTTTCTTTAAGGACAACATATGCATGCACGGCTTCTCCAAAATTAATATCAGGGAAACCAACAACAGCAGCTTCAGAAACATTTGGATGTGAGAATAGGACTTCCTCTACTTCACGTGGATAGACATTAAATCCTCCTACAATGATCATATCCTTTTTACGATCTACAATATAGAAATAGCCATCTTCATCTTTTTTTGCCAAATCCCCTGTGTATAGCCATTCCCCTCTTATCGCATTGACCGTTTCTTCAGGCATTTTATAATAGCCTTTCATCACATTTGGCCCTCGAACGATCAGCTCCCCAACTTCTCCTACTGGCACTTCATTTCCATATTCATCAACTACTTTATTTTCTACATTTGAAATGGACATACCGATGGAGCCTGCTTTTCGTTCACGGTCTAGTGGGTTAAAGCAAGTAACTGGAGATGCCTCAGATAAACCATAACCCTCAGAAATTTTCACTTTAAACTTCTCCTCGAAGTCATATAATACCTGTACTGGCAAAGGGGCCCCCCCAGATATAGCTAGTCTTAAATTTGAGAAGCTTTTAACATCTCCATCAAATTGATAAAGGAAATTATACATCGTTGGGACACCAGCAAAAACAGTAGCTTGTTGGCTTCCGGCAAGCTCGTAAATAGCACCCGGACTAAATTTAGGCGCTAATAATACTGTAGCTCCTTGAAGAAGTGGTGCATTTACGACAACAGTTAATGCAAATACATGGAATACTGGCAGAGTAGCAATCACTCGATCATCTGGACTAATATTTAAATAATGACCAACATCTCGAGCATTCGAAAATAGATTTCGGTGTGTTAACATGGCACCTTTTGGGTAACCCGTAGTTCCTGAAGTATATAGAATAAGGGCTACTTCATCATCTTCTACTTCTACAGGACTAACCCCGTTTTTCGTCTCTGCAATAATTCGTGAGAATAAGTGAACTTTCTCCTTTGCAACATCTGATAATTCAGATAATTTTTCACTTACATTTTCAGTCGTTTCACAAATGATGTAGTTTTCGACCTGTGGTAATACTTTTACGCCTACTTCCACTAAAGGGAGTAGCAAATCAAGTGCAATAACAGCCTTTACATCACCATTTTGAATGATATAAGAAATCTCATCTTGCGTGTACGTCGGATTTACAGGAATTGCAGTTGCTCCGATTCGCATAGTAGCATACAACGAAATTAAAAAATGTGGAGTATTTCCTAATAAAAACGCCACATGATCCCCTTTTTCTATCCCTAATTGTTGTAGGCCAGCTGCAAATCTACTAACTGTTTGCTCAAATTCACCGTATGTAGTGTTCCTCCCTAAAAAATGATATGCATGTTTTTCGGGTTGTTCTAATGCGGTTTGTCGAACACGTTCAACTAAATTCAAAACACCCATCCCCCTTTGCATTTACTGTGCTACGAAACAAACCGTAAACACAGCAAAAATGAATAGAAATTCATTTACCAAATATTATAAATTAAATATACTGATAAAACAACAGGGTTTCATAATTTATGTCGACTTTCTGTTAAAATATTATATTTTTTTCTACTTACAGCAAATATCTTGTTAGTCTCTTACGTGTGCGATAAACCGCCATCTAATTAGATAGTAGTAAATAATTTCGATCATCACTAAAAAGGCAAATGCGAAAACAACCTCTTTTACAATTGAAATATTAGCAAAGTTTTTCATAATCTTTTGTATGGCAAAAAACGCAAAGAAACTATGACACAACGCTACGCCCCAAGGCAAGAAAAACTGAGGGAATAATAGCTTTGTAACGAGTGATTTCAACTCATTATTTGAAATCCCCATTCGTTTTAATACATCAAATTTCTTCTTCTCTGCTTCTAAACCCGTATGCAATTTGAAATAAATAAAACTTCCTGCAGCCAACAAGAAAACAGCTGCTACTAGTAAGCCCACTAAAGTAAATAAAGAGTAGGTAGATAATATATAAGAATAATTTAATCCTGCATTTTCAAAATAATATGGAAGTGTGTACTCTTCCTTTAAATATTCTTCGGCAACGTCTTTTTGAATTGCTACCCCGATATCCTCTGCTTCAATCCACTGTGGAATATCAAACGTAAATAAATGATATCCGGGTTCTATATCCGGAAAACCACTATATGGATTGACCAATTTTTTAAAATCAGTATCACTTACAATAATAGAATTTAAACTGACAATCGATGTTGGAAAAATTAACTTTGGATATACTTGATCAATCGTAAGATGTAGATTATTTTCAAGTAAAACCGTGTCTACCTTCTTCTTCGCTAATTCTTTGATTGATTCCTTCGTATAAGGTATAAACATTGCCTCCCCCGATGACAAGTGGACCATCGGATAACCGTAAGAGAATAATAAATTGTTAATGTCCGACTCCCTAAAAACTTCTACTTCAAACTTCGTGTAAGAGGAGGTCTGTTTCAATACTGTAAATCGAGTTAAGTGATACGATAATCCCTTATCTTCTAACGCATTTACAACGGAAGAAATATGCTTAATTTCATATGGATTATCAATATGCCCTTTGTATATTAAGCCCAATGGATTTAACTTATCATATTGAGAAGTATAAGAAGAAAGAGTTGCAAGTAACCCAATGGACAAAAAGGCCATTGTCGTAATTATCGACATGACAAAAAACATTTTCCCATTATTTTTTAAAACAAGGGTTTGCTCTGCCATAGGGAGCATTCTAGATTTTTTCCAATAGAATAATCTCTTATTTTTCATTTTATCTATCACATACTGCGTCGTATCGGTAAAAAAGAAATACGTTCCAATCACGATTAAGATAGTGATAAAAATAGAAAACATCGTCATATTCGATCTCGTTATAAAAAGGGCTAACACATATCCACCAAGTATTAGCACAATACCTAGAACGGCTCTCCTTTGTGTAAATGCCACTTTCGTTTGAATATTTTTATACCCATTAAGTAAATCAATTAGTTTTCGATCTGGCGAAAAATGAATACTAAATAAGGAAATAAGAATAAACGCACTTAAATATACAGCAATCGTTAACAAGAACGGTTGCCACGATATATATAAAGGCAGATCATCAAGCATCAAAATTTCACGAACAATCATAAAGAAGAATTTTGAAAAGGCATAGCCAAAAATAACGCCAAGAATAATAGAAATTGACCCAATAATAACTGTTTCTAAAAAGATTAATTTTGACAGTTGCTTTCTTTCCATCCCGAGATGTAGTAGGATGGCAAATTCCTTAGTCCTTGCCTCTAAAAAAGCCCTCATCGAATAAAAGATAAAAAACCAAGAAAACAAAACCAAAATAACTTCAGCCACAACCATCCATACAATTGGCACATTTCCCAAAAACCCATTTTCAATTTCAGGATGAAACATAAGCATGGAATAAATAAAAAATACTAGGACTGAGAAAAAACTAGCCATAAAGAAAGCAGCATATATACGAATATTGCGAATTACATTACGGTAAGCGAATTGATGAAAGGTCACCTACTTGTCCTCCCCCTAACAAACTAAGTACATTTAGTATTCGTTGGAAAAATGTTTGGCGTCGATCATCACGATGAATCTCATTAAAGAACTCTCCATCTTTAATAAACAAAACTCGATCACAAAAGCTAGCAGCTATTGGATCATGCGTTACCATAAGGATAGTAGCTTCTCTTTCTTTATTGATTTTACTTAATAGTTCCAGAACTTCTCGTGAATTATTGGAATCTAAATTTCCAGTTGGTTCATCTGCTAAAATAATTCCAGGTTGATGAATTAACGCTCTTGCAATTGCCACTCTTTGTGCCTGACCACCTGAAATCTCATTCGGACGCTTATGTAATATCGAGGTTAAATCAAGCCTTTCTGCCAATACCATCATCCGTTCTTCCATTAGGTTTACAGGCTTTTGATCTAATGTAAGTGGGAGCACAATATTTTCTTCTACCGTAAGCATTGGCAGTAAATTAAAATCTTGAAATACAAAACCAAGTTCTCGTCTTCTAAAAAAGGCTAATTCCGTACTATTTAAATTTTGCGGCTTAATATCATTAAAAATAATCTCACCAGATGTCGGACGATCTATTGTTGAAATGAGATTTAAGATGGTTGACTTACCACTACCAGAGGGTCCCATAATAGCTAAAAACTCACCTTTTTCCACCTCAAAGGAAAGTTGATTTAGTGCACGATTTGTCACTTTGCCTTCATACACCTTTGTCACATCATTTACTTGTAAAATTGACATAGTCATCCCTCTTTATCTTTAAAGTTCACTCATGAAGTAATTTTGTGCTTAATGAAATGTAAGGGTGATTGTTGTCCCTACCCCAACTTCTGATTCAATTTCAAATTGATGACCTAATTTTTCACAGATTTCACTTGCCAAATATAAACCCATCCCAGTAGATTCACCTGTTTTCCGTCCATTTTCACCTGTATAGAAAGCTTTCGTGACACGAGTTATATCAGATTTTGGGATACCAATTCCTTCGTCTCGAATCGTTAGTTTTACTTCTGAATCACTTTTTGTTGCTGTCACGATAATTCTCTTATTTTGTTCAAAAGTGTATTTGACTGCATTTGTTATAAATTGCCCTAACATAAATTTTAACCATTTTGAATCACTTGCAACGAGTATATCGTCATCAATATGCGTTTCTGGAAAAACACGTTTTGTAATAAATAAACGCTTATTTTCATTGATAGTTGCATTCACTATTTGCTTTAAATACACTTGTTCGATTTGCATATCGTCTTCAAATTTCTCAAGCCGCGCATTGACTAAAACCATTTCTAGTCCTTTTTTAATACGATCTACTTCCTCTTGCACGCTTTTCTTATCAAGTGGAGCATCTTCCTGCAATAACAATTCCAAAACTGAAACAGGTGTTTTCATTTGATGAATCCATTGATTCAGAAATTTTTCTTGTCGATTTTGAGTCGCGTAAAGTACTTGCACTTCATGTTGATATACTCGATAAAGTTCATGTAAGTAACTTTCCGTTTGAATATGCTCAGACGTTTTTGCGTTTTTTTGCAATGCATCTTCCATTGTTTGGGGTAATAAGGTAATTTTCTTTAGATAGCTTTGTCGTCTAAAATATCTAGAAGCTAAAAAAGAAAAGATGAGGATAAGACTAATAATGATTGAGTATATAGCAGTACTCATATTACGAAACCCATCTAACCAGTAAAGTGACAATATAAAAATTACCGTTATCAGTTCAAACAATATGAAAGAAAAATGTTCTTTTATAAATAACTTGAAACCCATTACTCTTCCTCCGAATTTAAAACAAAGCGATAACCTGCACCACGAACAGTATCAATCACTGAAAGAATGTTGTAGTCAGCTAACTTCTTCCTTACTCGTGTCATATTAACATTAAGCGTATTTTCGTCTACAAAGGCTTGATCATCCCAAAGCTCTTCAAGCAGTTTTTCCCTTGAAACTACTTTAGGAGCTTGTCCCATAAGTAAATCTAAGATGATACATTCCTTCTTTTGCAGAGGAATCACAATATCCTTTTTATGTAATTCCATTCGCTCTAGGTGCAACGTTAATTGTCCTAATGTAATCGTTCTTTCTTCTTGACGTGCAGAATATTCCCCATATGTTCTTCTTAATTGACTTCGAATTTTAGCTAATACAATTTCATAGTTAAAAGGTTTGGTAATAAAGTCATCCCCGCCGTTTTCTAACGCAAAAATTTGATCCATTTCCCCAGATCGTGCCGAGATAAAGATAATCGGACACTTTGTATGTTGTCTAAATTGTCTACACCAGTAATAACCATCATAAGAAGGTAAATTAATATCCAACAAAATAATGTGAGGTGCAAACGCAATACACTCTTCCACAACTTCTTCAAAATTTTTAACGATTTCAACTTCGTATTGATATTTTCTTAATGTATCCGCTAACAAAGAGGCGATTTTCTGATCGTCCTCCACAATAAAAATCCTCGTTATTTCCATACCCATTCCTCCATAATTAAATTGGAATGCAATTTATTTAAAAGACGTACTAATGCATAAAAACAGTTCGTCTCATTATTCATCCTTATACTTCCCTTACAGTTTATCAAAAAAGAGTTGTGTCATAAACAAGCATCCCTTACGAAACTGTATGTAGGAAATCATACTATTCGATTGATTATGTTAAATGGATAATCCTTTTTCTTCGCTGCTACTATTTAAAAAACAGGCTGGGCCATAAGTGAAAAACTCAAAGAAAATCCCCAAAACGTAATATTAAAAAATTGATACTTTGAAAATTGATTGGAATGGAGGGTCGAGTGCAGCTGACGGCTACGCCTTTCGCTGCAGAGCGAAGTAGATTCAAAGAAGATCCCCAAGCTTC